>Ga0265339_10000355_pt1 | contig 36408 bp, 40 predicted proteins | sample 4CB219metaG_FD_202085 | JGI IMG/M metagenome (GOLD analysis project Ga0265339, IMG submission 202085) | Rhizosphere microbial communities from Carex aquatilis grown in University of Washington, Seatle, WA, United States - 4-CB2-19 metaG | ecosystem: Host-associated > Plants > Roots >... | reverse complement strand
CGTGAAATTGCCCTGACACATGGTCACGGTGTTCATCGGCGAGGGCAGCATGTCGACGAGGCGCTGGTAGTTGTCGACCGACCGCATGATCCGCCCGACGCCGCGGATCGGCGACAGCGGCGGATCGTCGGGATGCATCGAAAGTCTTACTCCGGCTTTCTCTGCCACCGGCAACACCTTCCTGAGGAAGTACTCCAGATTGGCCCAGAGGTCATCCTCGCTGATTGGTGGGTAGTTGGTTATGTCGGCCGGGACGTCCCTGATGTCGAAGCTCGTCACCACCGAACCGCCGCGGGAGGGCGTCGCGAGGTTGGTGCGGACCCAGTTGAAATCGGTCATCCATTCGTAGCACCAGACCGGAATGCCGAGCCTACCCATGCTTTCGAGCAGCGTGCAGACCGTCGCGATCTCCTCGTCGCGGCCCGGCAGTCCGCGCTTGGCCTTGTTGAGCGGCGGGCGCGCCTCGATCACCGCGAGCTCGAAGCCGCCCTCGGCATAGCGCGCCTTCATCCGGCGCAACGGTGCAAGGTTCCACGGCGCCTCGCCCGGTCGACAATCATCGGCCGTCGGCAGTCCCCCGACAGCGAGATCGACGCCAGCCTGCTTGGCGAGCTTCCAAAGCGGCGACGGCGTGGGAGCAATGAACTCGGCGATTTCAAGCATGGCGCAATGCGCCTCCAGACGTGTCCGTCAGTGTCCGCGCACCGCGGAATTGACGCAGGGGAACAGCTAGACCGGCAAGACCTCGGAAAGCTTCTCCGGTGCAAGTTGCGGCCGCTTGTCGTACAAGAAGCAAGCGGCGGTGTGGTGCGGCTCGATCTCGAACAGCGGCGGCCGCGTCTTGCAGATGTCCATCGCATGCGGGCAGCGGCCGATGAATGGACAGCCCTCGCTGCCAGCGACGGCTTCGCGCACCTTGATCGGCTGGGCGCCCCAGCGTTGCTCGAGGTTGGGCCACGGAATGGAATCGACAAGCAACTGCGTATAGGGATGCTGCGGATTCTTGATGACCCGATCGACATCGCCCGCTTCCATGACGCTGCCCCGGTACAGCACCACGATCGACTTGCTGATGTGGAAGGCCGTCGTCAGGTCGTGGGTGATGTAGATGATCGAGACGCCGTGGTCGCGCTGCAGATTGCGCAGCGTCTCGAGGATCGTCGCTCGCAGAGACGCATCCACCATCGACACCGGCTCGTCGGCGATGAGAAGCCGCGGTTTGAGGAGCAAAGCGCGCGCGACATTGATGCGCTGGCGTTGCCCGCCCGAGAGCTGATGCGGGAACCGTCCGAGGACATCTTCGGGTCGCAGGCCGACGGCGCGCAGCGCCTCTTCCATCTTGTCGCGCGCTTCGGTCTTGGACTTCGCGAGCCTGAAGCGCTTGATCGGCACGCTCAGCAGGTGGTCGACCGTGTAGAACGGATTGAAGACCGCGAACGGATCCTGGAATACTGCCTGGACCTCGCGGCGATACGTCAAGCGCTCGCGCCCGCCGAGACGGGAGATGTTCTTTCCGCGGTAGATGATCTCGCCCATTGTCGGGGAGATGAAGCCAAGGAGCAGCATGGCGAGCGTCGTCTTGCCGCTGCCGGACTCGCCAGCCACCGTGAGGATAGTCGGTTCGTCTTCGTTTAGGGTCAGCGAGAAGTCGCGCAACGCGACGGTGGCCTGCGTGCTGATGAGGCCCCGCTGATAGACCTTGGAGACATTCTTGAGCTCGAGGAGGTTAGCCATTCTTGACGCCTTCCGCGTCGTAGAGATGGCACGTGACCTTGCGTCCGCCGGGCAGCGTCACCTCCTCGGGCCGCGTCGTGCGCTGCAGTTCACCCTGGCCGTAAGGACAGCGCGGATGGAATGCGCAACCGGTTGGCAGCCGCAGCAGCGACGGCGCAAGCCCGGGAATGCCTTGGAACACGCCCTTATTCTCGAGATTGGGCAGGCTCGCGATCAACGCCCGTGAATAGGGGTGCTTGGGATCGGTGAACATCTCGCGCACGGTGGCGACTTCCACCAGTCGACCCGCATACATGACGGCGACACGGTCGACGAATTGCGCCATCAAGCCCATGTCGTGACCGATGAGGATCACCGCGGCGTTGATCTCGTCCTGCACGCGATCGATGGTCTCCATCACCTGCCGTTGCGTCACGACGTCGAGGGCGCTCGTCGGCTCGTCGGCGATGATGACTTCCGGCCTCAACAGGATTCCGATGGCAATGCAGACACGCTGCTTCATGCCACCCGAGAGTTCGTGCGCATACATGCGCGCGACGCCGGGATCGAGATCGACCGATCGTAATGCGGCGGCACAGCGATCCTGGATGGCGGACTTCGACTGACCCCGTGTGTGGTCCTTGAGCGCGTCGGCCATCTGTGCGCCGATGCGGATTACCGGGTTCAGGGAATTCATTGCGCCCTGGGGGATGTAGGCGATCTTGTTGAGGCGGGCCTTGCGCATCCCCTCGTCATCGAGGCCCATCAGTTCGGTGTCCCCGACGTGGACCCGGCCGCCCTCGATCCGCCCTGGCGGCTTGATCATGCGCATCATGGCCAAGGCCATCGTGCTCTTGCCTGAGCCTGACTCGCCGACCATGCCCATCTTTTGGCCCGCGGCGAGGGTGAAGCTCACATCGTCGAGAGCTTTGGCCCGCCCGGCATCGGTGTAGTAGGTGACCTCGAGGTGCTCGACCCTGAGAACCGGAGTGGCGGTTGCCACCATGGCAGCGGGTACCGCAGTACGTGTGCTCGCGGGGCCCACCGCGACGGTTGCGCTCATAGTCTGGTCTACTCCGATTTACGCACACGCGGATTGGCGAGCTCGTCGAGCCCCATGATGATGAAGGCAAGCGAGCCGAGAATGAGGATCATCGCCACGGCCGGCTCGATCGGCCACCACCACCAGCCATTGAAGAAGGCGCCCTGTGATTGAGCAGCCCAGATGATGTTGCCCAGAAGTGGCTCACGCAGCGGCCCGAGGCCGAGCACGGCAAGATAGAATGACGCAAAGACCGCCGAGAACACCTGACCGACGAAGGCCGCGGCGATGAACGGCAGCAGGTTGGGCAGGATTTCCTTGAAGATGATGCCGAAATCGCTGACTCCCGAGAGTTTGGCAACCGACACAAACTGCCGCTCCTTCATCGTCAGCACCTGCGAGCGGATGACGAGTGTCGGCCACATCCAGGCGAGCATCACCACGATGAATGCCATGGTGAAAATGGTGACGTCGCGCTTGTCGAGTGAGCTGGCGATCACGACCTGGATAAGCAGCACCGGGATCGGCGTGAGGATCTGGCAGATCGTGCGAATTGTGTTGTCGAGCCCCTTGCCGAAATAGGCGGCGACGAAGCCTAGAACCACCCCGATGAAGGTGCCGAGCGCGCCTGCAAGAATGCCGATCACCGCGGTCTGCCACATGCCGACAGTCATCGCCGCGAGCATATTGCGGCCGAAGAAATCGGTGCCGAGCGGGTACTGCCAGCTCGGCGGCTTCTTGGTCGGAACGCTCAGCGGATAGGCATCACGCGGATTGATGACGAGGAACCCGACCACCGTGAACAAGACCAGCAGCAGCAGCACGGCGAGGCCGATCGCAAGAATCTTGTTGCGGCGCAGATAGCGCAGCAGAAGCACGGCCTGCGAGGGCTGGCGAACGATGTCTTCGGACTCGGCAGTAGGAAAAGCGACGGTGGTCAAGTCTCGATCTCCTATTGCCGCCTGATGCGCGGATCGATCAGCGGGTAGACGAATTCCATCCCGATCATGATGGTCGCCACGGCCACAGTGATGAACAGGACGATGGCGTAGATCACCGGGAAGTCGTTCGACAGAATCGCGTTCTGGAGGAGCGTACCGATACCGGGCAGCCCGAAGATGCCTTCGATGACGATGGCCGACGTCACCACTGTGCCCAGAGCGAGCGCGAACCCGGTGACCTGCGGCAGCAACGCATTGCGCAGGTAATAGTCCCGGAAGATGCGAGTCCCCTTGAGGCCCTTGTGCTCGGCGAAGTTCACGTAGTCCTCGCCCTGGATCGTGATGCCCATGCCACGCATCGAAAGCACCCATCCGCCTACTGAACCCAGGATGAGCGAGAGCGCCGGCAGGATCTGGTGCGCCATAAGGTCAAGAAAGAACGACCATGACCAGTCGGGGATGACGCCGGCGGAATAGGAGCCGCCAATGGGCAGAAGCTTCAGCCGGAACGCGATGAAGAATAGCAGCAGCACGCCCATGATCACGGGCGGCACACCCGTTAGCAGAATGAAGGGGGCTGCAATGGTCTTCAGCCAGACGGGGGAGCGAGGCCAGGCCGCTACAGCTCCCAGCAGGTTGCCGATGATGAAGCTCAGAATAGTGGTGACGAAGAGGAGCGCGAGCGTCCACGGGATCGCCTGGAGAATGAGTTCGGTCGCAGTCGCGGGATATTTGTTCAGCGAGTAACCGAAGTCGAAGTGGATGAGGTTCCACAGGTACGTCCAGTACTGATCCAGGAGCGGACGTTCCAGACCGAACTGCTGGTTGAACGACGCGATCAGTTTTTCGAGGTCCTGCGGCGCGAAGCCTCCATTGCGCGCGAGCTCAGCAAAGCGTTCGCGGATGGCGCTGCGGGACGAGAGATGCGGGATGATGAATACGATCGTGGAAGCGGCCCAGACGACCACAATCAGAAAGCCGACGCGCCTAGCGATGAGCTTCAAGGTATTCAAATCAACGGCCTCCGGCTTGAAGGAGGGGCGCGCCCTTGGGCGCACCCCTGTTTCTCGTGGCCGCCTACTGCGCGCCCGACGCCTTGAGGTTGGTCACTACCAGCATGCCGGTGTGAGCCCAGAACGCGCCGTTGGTTCCCATCTGCAGGTTGGCCTTGCTCGGCCAATTGGTCCAGTACGTGTTGTTGTACGGAATGCGATGGAGCCACTGGATGATCGGGATGTCGATCGTGTCGCGCCAGTAGATACCCAGCGCCTGCGCAAGGTCATCCTGGAACTTCGGATCGTCCGAACCACGCGGGGCGGCATCGGCAAGCAGAGCGTCGAACTCGGGATTCTTGTAACGCGACCACCGGCCGTTACCGGCCGAGCTGCCGTTTGGAACGCTATACTGACCGTCATAGAGGTTCATCGCCTCATAGGGGTCCTGCAGCGAAGCACCGTGGCCAAACAGATAGAGGCCCGGAGCACCGTCGTTCATGTTCTGCTGGGCATCGGCGCCGAAGTTAACCGAGGCGTCGAACCCACCGTCACGCAGCATCTGTTCCAGCACCGGGGCGATGTCCGAATGGATGCCCTGGAAGCCGTTGATGGTCGCGTTGATGGTCTTGCCGTCCTTTTCCCACAGGCCATCGCCATTCTTCTTGTATCCAGCTGCCGTCATGAGCGCTGCGCTCTTGTCGAGGCTGAATTCACGAGGATTGTATTTGGCTTCCTGGGCCTTCACCGCCGGCGAGTCGGCGAACTTCTGCAGGCCCGGATAGAGCGGGAACGGATAGATCGTCGAGATCTTGGCGCCGTCGTAGAGCACCTGGTCGATCTTGTCGCGATCGATCGTCAGCGCCATCGCCTTACGGATGTTGGGATCATTGTAGGGCGCGAGCTGAGTGTTCATCCACAGCGAGTTCGGCCACCAGTCCAGATACCCGAATGGCGAGTCGTTGCCAGTCCAGGACTGAACCTTCGGGTTCTGCTGCAGGATGTTGCCGATCACCTGGGCCCGCATGTCGAGCGAGGAGTCGAACTCGTTGTTCACGAGCCGCTGCGCGACCGAGTCCATGTTCTGGCCGACCTGGCCACCGAGGTTCACATAGACGATGCGCTTGACCGCCGGGTCGGCGACGAGGCCAGCCTTAATCGCCCACCACGATTCACGAAGATCGTAAATCTTCTGGTTGGCGTTCCAGGCGATCAGGTCATAGGGACCCGAGTGCGGGATGTCAGTGCCACCAGCGGCAGCGTTGACGTCCTTCTGGGCAGACTCCCACGCCTTCTGGACGATCGGGATGCCCGTGTCGAACTTCAGCGTCAGCACTTCGAACTTAAAGCGCGGCGCCGGGGCCTTAAACTTCAGATCGACGGTCTCCTTGTCGACCGCTTTGGCCGAATCCACGAACTGTGCGAACCAGGCGTGATAGGGTAGCTTGTCGTTGCTCAGCTGGCCCTGGAATGTGTAGACAACGTCGTCGGCCGTTACCGGCGTCCCGTCGCTCCAGGTCGCCGCCGGGTTCAACTTGATCGTCAGGTCGGTGAAGTCCTTGTTGTAGTCCATGCTGGTCGCGAGCCACGGGATGTACTTGTCCGCGTAGATCGCGTAGTACATCAGGCCTTCGAACATCATGTTGTTGCCTTCCTGGTGCGTATATCCAGGAACAGCCCATGGGTTCGTCGTGCCGATAGGTGAGCTGATCGACCAGCCCAGTATCAGGGTCTGGTTGCGGGGCACGGTCTTGAGACCGCCCGCCGGCGCAATTTCCTGCGGCGTGGCCGCCTGGGCGAACGCAACGCTAGGAACTGCCAGAGCCGCAGCAGCGACTGCTGCTGCGACCAATAACTTCAACTTCTGCATGTAAGAGATCCTCCCTTGATCGTCCGATGACCCGACGGACTTTTGTCCGATCGGCAGTTGTTCGTCAGTGCCGGCTTTCCGCCCATCCCCTTCCCGGTGGTTGGTTCGCTACGAGACGTTTTGCGGTGCGTACATCAGAGGTTGAACATCGCCAGTGGCGGCGCGCAGCGAGCGCCGGGCGGTTGAGCTGCGGCATCGCCGGCTCGGATGTGCCCACCGTATGAGCATGCGTTCACCAACCGGCGACACGCTGCCTCTCCCTTGCACCAGACCGTGTCACGCGACCGGCCCTTTTTCGTGCAATGTAAGCGTTATCTTTGGGGTGGCAGCGTGTCAACGCCGGTAGCGAGGGTCGCGTCGCCAACTTGACCGCGGCCAGTGAAACTCGCCAGTGTGGCCTTGAAGGGACGTCGAACGACGACTGCGCCGATACCCTATTTGGTCTGAGCATGGGCCGCCTCGCGATCAGAAAAGTGGCCAATGGACATCGAAAGAGCCGTTTTGGATCGTCGTTCTAGTCCATCAACTCACGGCCGCGACTGAAGGGGTCGCATGCGAACGACGCGCATCGAAAATACCGCGCTGCAGGTCGACGTCCTGCCCGACTTCGGAGCCCGTGTCGTCCGCCTTGTCGATAAGGTCAGCGGGCGAGACTGGATGGCTTCCGGCGGGGTCAGCGACAATGTCGCCGAGGGCGCGGTCTACTCGGTGGCAGAAGCGATTGGATGGGACGAATGCTTTCCCACCGTGAGCACTGGCGACGGCGAGACGCCCGGATGGGGGCGGCGGTTGCGCGACCACGGCGATGTCTGGGGTCGGCCGTGGCACGTGGACCGCGAGACGCCGACCTGCCTCGCGACAACCTATCTGGGCCGCGAGTTCGAGTTCAGCCGGAGCCTTGAGCTTTTGGGCGCGACGTTGACTGCGCACTACACGGTCCGGAACACCGGCTCGTCGGATTTACCCTATCTCTGGGCCATGCACGGGCTGCTGGCGATCGGCACCGAGGACCGGATAGTCATGCGCGGCGTGAAACGCGTCGCAGGTGCGTACCTCACCTTGGGGGGCCGGCAATTCGCTGCTACCGTACTAGACTGGCCCGGCCCCTCTGCCACTTACCCGGTGGCGCTGGATCAGATCCAGCCGGCATCGAGCGCTATCGCGGCAAAGCTCTACGCGACTGCCCTGCCCTCGCGCTCGGTCGCTGTCGGGCGCGCCGGCCAGTGGCTCGATATCGCCTGGGACGACAGCATCGACGATCTGGGCATTTGGGCGACCTATGGAGGTTGGCCGGCGCCGGGCGGAACGCATCAGCTCGCGCTTGAGCCCACCACCGCTTCGGCCGATGGCGTCGACGACGCGATTGCGCGAGGCGCAGCGATCTGGCTCAAGCCGCGCGACGTCCGCGAGTGGACCATCCGCCTGAGCGTCTCGAGTGGCGCGCAAGCCGAGCGAATGTGAGATGAACAAAGTGGAGCATAATAGATGAACATCCGCATTGCCGTGGGGCAATTCCATGAACTGACTGAGGAACGGCTGCGCTTTGCCGCGCAGATCGGCGCGACGGGGTTGCAGATGAACAATCCAACCCTACCCGGCGACACGAGGTGGGAGCAATCCGACGTGCGGGCCCTGGTCGAGCGTGTCGAGGCCTATGGTCTCAAGTTCGAGGCGATCGAGAACGTCCCGACGCACTTTTATCACCTCGCCATGCTGGGCCTCGACGGCCGCGACCAGCAGATCGAGAACTACCAGGCGACGATCCGCGCCGTGGCTCGTGCCGGCGTTCCGGTGCTCGGCTACCATTTCATGCCCAATTCCGTCTGGACCACGGAGCGCGGCGCCACCACCCGCGGCGGCGCCTTGGCGCGTCGTTTCGACATGAGCGTGGTCGAGGCCAATGCGGACAATCTCGAGCTCCTGCGCTCCTTCATGCCGACGACCCTGGGACGGGCGTCGTCGATGCCCCTGTTCGGCAAGGACGGCCCGTTGGTGACCGAGGAGCATATGTGGGCGAACTATAAGTACTTCATACAGGCGGTTCTACCGGTGGCCGAGGAGGAGGGCATCCGCCTTGCGCTCCACCCTGACGATCCGCCAGTGCCGATGCTTGGCGGCGTCGCGCGTCTCTTCTGGCGTCCCCTGGGCTTCAAGCACGCCTACGAATTGGCCGGACAATCGAAAGCCTGGGCGCTTGACCTCTGCCTCGGCTGTTGCTCCGAAATGACCGGCGGGAGGGCTAACGTCCAGGAGATGATCGAGTATTTTGGCCCTAAGAGGGCACTTGCCTATATTCACTTCCGTGACGTGCAAGGCACAGTCCCTAACTTCACCGAGTGCTTCATCGGCGACGGCAATTACGATCCCGCTGAAGTGATGGTCCTTCTTGCCAAGAATGGCTTCGACGGATTCTTGCTCGACGATCACGTGCCCAAAATGGATGGCGATACCGATTGGAACCACCGTGGCCGCGCCCACGCGATCGGCTACATGCAGGGACTTGTGCGAATGGCGGAGTACTTCGAAGCGGCCTGACTGTAGAGGTCCGGCCGCATGTGTCGCCGACGTCGCCGGCTCCTGGAGCCAAGGGCTAACATAGCCAGTCGTCCCTCAACGAGATCGCTTTCCGTCCATCCGGCAAATGTTGAGCGGGATGTTTGAGCTTACGATTTCGAGGATTTGGCGACCTCAGCTGTAGCGTCTAGAACGTCGGTCCCGAAGGTGGGCGGCACGGATGCTGCGCGCCTCTTGACCTTCCCGGCACGGGCTCATCTCAGTCGTTCTACTTTGTCGGCAGTTTTCGTGACGGTACCTCACCGCTCTGGTCGTCGTATTCGGTTCCGAGTGAACGCGAGCCCGCCGAGCCCAGGCGCCACCGCCTGGCCCAGATTTGCATCTTGCCAAGCTGAGCGCTGAGCTGGACGGTTGGTCAATATTGCACTGCTGAATCTCCAGAGTCGTCGGATTACCGGACGCCCTATTCCCCCGCGCGGCGCCTCAGTCGCGATAGTATGTTGTTCGCACCCTGCAGGTCACGCTGACCCAAGAGACTGTGTGCGGTCGGTGATGTCCGCTTTGGGCCAGAGACCGGCCTCTTGAGATACGATCGAGCGCTCGCGGGAGCGAAGCGGTGGGCGGGATGGCAGGGATGTTGCCATGGACACCGCAATTCAGTTCCGCCAGCCTTGGAACAAGGGCTCATGGTCGGACCGAAGCGTCCACTGCGGCCGAGGCAAGTATGGTCAATCCGAGTTCGCCTCGAGATGTCCCCCTCGGCACGGAACTACCGCGCTACTAGCCTGGCGATCGACAGCAAGCTGCGAGCATCCCATTTCCACGACGTGAAGGCGTCGAAGAAGTCCCGCAACGAGATGCATCCCTCGGGCGCAAGGTCCACCATGCCCCAACTCACGGACAGAGTTCGGCAGAGTCAGCGTCAGTCGGCAGTCATTGCACTGAACGGCTATCGAGAAAGCCGTCGCCCGTGGCGACCCGGTGGCGACCCGCAACCATCGTTGACACGACAAGGATCGAGCTGCCTCGAAGATTGCTAATCAATTTCAATGATTTGGTCTGGCGCGCCCGGAGCGATTCGAACGCCCGACCCCCAGATTCGTAGTCTGGTGCTCTATCCAGCTGAGCTACGGGCGCCAGGCTTCATTGGGACCCGCCTGCGCGGGCCAGAAGCGGCGCCACCCATAGCGAAGGGGGTTCGGCTTGTCCAGCGGGCTTACCGCAGGCGCAGCGAGGGCGGCAGCGTGATGTCGAAGCGCGTGCCGGGCTCGAGCGGCGTGTAGCCGAGCGTGCCGCCATGGGCCACCACCAGCTCGCGCGCGATGGCAAGGCCCAGCCCGGTGCCGCCGGCCTTGGCCGAGCCCTCGAAGGCGACGAAGAGATTTTCGCGCGCGCGCGGCGGCAGACCCGGTCCGTTGTCGACCACCGAGAGGTCGAGCCCGGCGGCAGACTCGCTCGAGCCGACGCTGATCGTCGGTTTCTGCGGCCCCTCGCCCGCGGCCTCGATGGCCTCGCGGGCGTTCTTGAGCAGGTTGACCAGCACGCGCCCGAGCTGATCGGGATCGACCTTGATCGAGACGTCGTCGGGCACCTCGTTGCTGAAGGCGATATCGGGATGCCGAAGGACGCCCGCATCGATCGCCGATTCATCGACGAGGGCGCGCAGGTCGACCGGCACCGGCTTGGGCGGCGTCGCGCTCTGGCGGCCGTAGTCCAGCACCGATTGGGCAAAGCCGATCGCCTTGTCGATCGACTGTACGAGGCGCGGGGCGAGACGCTGGATCTTGGGATCCTCGAGCGCCACCACCTGGTCGGAGAGCATCTGCGCCGAGGTCAGCGTATTGCGCAGATCGTGGTTGATCTTGGCGACGGCGAGGCCGAGATCGGCCAGATGCCGGCGCTGGCGCAGCATCGAAAAGATGTCGGTCTCCATTGCCGCGAGCTCGTTCTCGACGATGCCGATCTCGTCGCTGCGCGGCGTCGGCGAAATGATGAGCGCGGCGTTCTCGGGCGCGGTGCGATAGGCGACCATGTTGGCGGTGAGCCGGCGGATCGGATGGATCAACAGCCGGCTGACCAGCAGATACAAGACGCCCGCGGTCGCCACCGCGATCAGCAGTGAAATCAGAGCGATGTTCCAGGAATAGGCGACCAGGTCGGCGCGCAGCGGGGCCTCGTCCATCAGTACCTCGACCTCGCCGTCGTCGCTGCTGCGGCTGGCCGAGCCGGCGCCGTCGAGGCCGTCGCTGCTGCCGACGATGCGGATGGTGCGGTCACCGCTGTGAAACAGCGTGTCGAGCGCGCCCATCGCCAGCGTCGGATAGCCGGTGTCGCGCATGTCGATGGTCACCGCCTGGCGCGGCATCGGCTGCTGGTCGAGCTGGATCAGCTGGCTCTGGCCGTTGTGGCGGTAGACGATGGCGATGGCGCCGGCCGAACGCAACAGATTGTCGGTGAGCATGGCCGGCACGTTCATCACGTCCGGCACGGCGTCGAGGGCGCGCGCAGCGACAATGCCGATGCGCAGCCGGTCGTTGAGCCACGCCTGGCGGTAATTGCCGGCCGACGGCAGATAGATGACGATCTCGACGGCGAGGATGACCAGCGTGATCGTGGCGATCAGCTTGACGGACAGGCCGGCGAAAAGGCCCGGCATATCGCGGCCGGTGGAACTGCTCATGGTCGGGCCATTCTAGTCGCGGCCGGCCTTATGGCAAAATCCGCATCAGGGCGAAGCGGCGCTGGTCCCAGACCGACACGGGCGCTGCCGCTGCCGCCTGTTCGCCCAGGCGGCGCACGAGCTCGGCGTGGCTGGGGTAAGGCGCCGCCAGATCGGCGAGCCGCGCGGCCGGCAGGCGGGCCGTGATGGCCAGCGAAAACAGCCCGATCAGGTCGGCGGCCCCCTCGCCGACGATGCCCGCACCCAGCACCCGGCCGTCGCGCCCGACGATGAGCTTGACGACGCCCATACCGCCGCGCGCGGCGCGCGCCGCATCGCTTTGGGCGTAACTAGCGCGCAGGACGGTGAAGCCGGTCTTGAGACGGGCGCGGGCGATCGGCTCGCTGAGTCCGATTTCGGCAATCGGCGGATCGGTAAGCGTCAGCCGTGGCACCGAGGCCGGATCGTAGCGGCGCGGCTCGCCCAGTAGCGCTGCCCGGACAACCAGCTCCGCCTCGATTGCGGCAAGATGGGCGGCGGGCGCGTGCCCGGCGGCCTCGCCGATGGCGTAGACCTTGGGATTGGTGGTTCTGAGCGATGGGGTCAGCGCCAGCGCGGCGACATCGGACTTGGCGCGTCGGATCTTTGCTGCGTCGAGCTCAAGGTCGCCCAGGTTGGCACTCCGCCCCGCAGCGACGAGGATATGTGAGGCATCGAGCGTGCTGGCGGTCTCGCCCGAACGGATGTCGATACCGATGCCCTGGCTGCGGGCGTGGATGGCGACGACCACGACGTTTTCGCGCAGCGCCACGCCTTCGTCGCGCAGGCGCCGCAGCGCGATCTCGGCCAGCTCCGGGTCGAGATGGGAGAGCGCGGCGCCGGGCTCAAGCACGGTCACCTCGGCGCCGAGCCGCCGATAACAGAGCGCGAGCTCGAGCCCCATCGGGCCGGCGCCGATCACGACCAGATGGGTGAGCTTGCGGGTGTTGTCGAAAATCGTCTCGGCGGTGAACCAGGGCACGCTGAACAGCCCCGGCAGGTTGGGGATCACAGGGCTCGCGCCCGTAGCGATGATGAAGCGCCGCGCCCGGACCTGGGTCTCCTCGCCGACATGGACGGTATGCGGATCGGTGAAGCGGGCGTGACCGCGCACCAGCTCGATCCCGGCTGCGGCGAGCCGCGCCGGGCCATCGTCGGCGGCATTCTCGCGCATCACTGCGGCGACGTGATCGTGGACTTTGCGGAGGCTGACCTTGGCGGGTTCGCCGAGCACGCCGAAGGGCTCGCCGCTCACCGTGGCGGCGGCCTTTTCGGCGGCGGCGGCGAGTGCGCTCAGCGCCAGCGCCCCGGTGCGGGGGCTGATGCCGCCGGGCTCGCATTTTTCGGCCACCACGACGCTCGCGCCCAGCCGGCGGGCGGCAAAAGCCGCGGCAAGGCCGCTCGCGCCCGCGCCGATGACGAAGAGATCGGGGGTCAAAGTGGTTGCCAAGTCTTGCCTTTTTGCCGCAGCAGGACGCGCCGCCCCCGCTTCTAAATCAAAAGCCGCAAAATGCCAGAGGCGGGCGGAGCCGAATGCGTGGCCCGGGCAAATCCCCCTGCCAAGCCAGCCCACGGGCGAGCGGCCGGCGCGTTGACTTGCCGCAGCCCTTTCCCTATAAGCCCGGCGCATCTCAACCGCCCGACGGATCGGCGTTTGCTGGCCTATCGGCGGGGCGACGATCCAGCGTATTGCAAAGACCTAGAGGACCGCGCCCGGCGTGGTATCGACATTATGAAACGCACCTACCAGCCGAGCAAGATCGTCCGCGCCCGCCGCCACGGCTTCCGCGCCCGCATGGCGACCAAGGACGGCCGCAAGATCCTCAATCGCCGCCGCATGCTCGGCCGCAAGAGTCTGTCGGCCTGAGGACGAGGGCCGCATGACGGCCGGACCGCAGCAAGCGCGGAACCTCAGACGCCTGACCAAGCGCGCGCAGTTCCTCGGCGCGGCGCGCGGCAAGCGCGCAGGTCGCACCGCATTCGCGCTGCAAGCGGTGGCCGTAGGCGAGGCCGAGCCGGGGCTCGGCTTTACCGTTACCAAGAAGGTCGGCAATTCGCCCGAGCGCAACCGCGTGAAGCGCCGGCTGCGCGCCGCGGCGCGGGCTTGCGCCGATCGCTTCCAGCCCCAACATGACTACGTGCTCGTCGGCCGCCGCGAGGCCCTGACGCTGCCCTTCGGCAGACTGGTGGCCGACCTCGGCGCCGCACTCGGCAAGCTCCACGACGGACGACAGGCCCCATGAACGAAACCAACCGCAACATGATCATCGCCGTCGTGCTCAGCGCCGTGGTGCTGATCGGCTGGCAGTTCTTCATCGCGGGCCCGCAGATGCAGAAGGCGCAGCAGGCCCAGCAGCTCGCGGCGCAGCAGGCGTCGGAGTTGGCGGCGGCGCTGCCGACGAACGCGGCCAGCGGCGCGGCGACCACCGGCACCACCACGACGACCGCTCTGGCCGCCCCGGGTGCGGCCAGCTTCGCCGATCGGGCGAGCGCCATTGCCGCCTCGAGCCGCATTGCCATCGATACGGCGTCTCTTTCCGGCTCGATCGACCTGACCGGGGCGCGGCTCGACGACCTGCAGCTCAAGAAGTACCGCGAGACGACCGACGCCAATTCGCCGATCGTGACGCTGCTCACCCCGGCGGGCGCACCGGGCGCCTATTATGTCGAGCAGGGGTGGGTCGCGACCACGGGCACTCCGAAGCTGCCGGATGCAACGAGCGCGTGGACTGCGGACGCTGGCGCAAAACTCACCGACACGACCCCTGTGACGCTGAGCTGGGACAATGGCGCGGGCCTTGTCTTCCACCGCACCTTCGCGCTCGATCCCAATTACCTGTTCACCGTCACTCAGAGCGTCGACAACAAGACCGGCGCGGACGTGGCGCTGGTGCCCTATTCGCGCATCGTGCGCGAAGGCACCCCGAAGGTGCAGAACTTCTTCGTGCAGCACGAGGGCCCGCTCGGCATCCTCGGCTCCAACAACGAGGTGTCGAAGAAATACTCGGACCTCGCCGGCGACAAGCAGGACCGCTTCGACAACACCTCGGGCTGGCTCGGCTTTACCGACAAATACTGGGCGACCGCGATCATCGCCAAGCCGGGCGATGCCATCAACGCGCAGTTCAACTACCTCAAGCCCGGCAATCTCGAGCAATACCAGGCGAGCTTCGTTGCGACGCAGCCGCTGGCCATCGCCAACGGCACGACCGGCACGAGCACGAGCTATCTGTTCGCCGGCGCCAAGGAAGAGGCGGTGCTGCAGAACTACGACCAGACCTATCATTTCGACCGGCTGGACCTGCTGATCGACTGGGGCTGGCTGTTCTTCCTCACGCGGCCGATGTCGGAGCTGCTGAAGTTCCTCTACGGGTTCCTGGGCAATTTCGGCCTCGCCGTGCTGACCATGACGGTCATCGTCAAGGCGCTGTTCTTCCCGCTCGCCAACCGCTCCTACGCCTCGATGGCGGCGATGCGGCGCGTGCAGCCGGAGATGAAGTCGATCCAGGCCCGCTTCAAGGACGATCGCGCTGCCCAGCAGCAGGCGACGATGGAGCTCTACAAGCGCGAGAAGATCAATCCGCTCTCGGGATGCTGGCCGGTCCTCATCCAGATCCCGGTGTTCTTCTCGCTCTACACCGTCATCTTCATCAGCCCCGACATGCGGCAGGCGCCGTTCTTCGGCTGGATCCACGATCTGTCGGCGCAGGACCCGACCAACATCTTTACCCTGTTCGGGCTGCTGCCGATCAGCAACGAGACGCTTGCAACGGTGCCGTTCGTCGGCGGCCTGTTGCATCTGGGCGTGTGGCCGATCGTCATGGGCACCACGATGTGGGTGCAGATGCGGCTCAACCCGCCACCACCCGATCCGGCGCAGCAGGCGATCTTCAACTGGATGCCGGTGATCTTCACCTTCATGCTGGGCACGTTCCCGGCGGGGCTGGTGATCTACTGGAGCTGGAACAACTTCCTTTCGATCTGCCAGCAGTACTTCATCATGAGCCGGCACGGCGCGAAGGTTGATCTGTTCGGCAACATCCTCACGTCGCTGGGGCTGAAGAAGAAGGCGGCGACGTAAGGCGCTCGAATCTCTCAGTCGGGTTCCTTCTCCCCCTGAGGGAGAAGGTGGATCGCGCGCAGCGCGAGACGGATGAGGGGTTCCGTCCACCGGCACCACGCTCGCGGATGGAACCCCTCATCCGCCCTTCGGTCACCTTCTCCCTCAAGGGGAGAAGGCAATAGACGCGCATATCGCGATTGGCATCCGCGCCTCCCTCGGCTACACGCCCTCATGCTCGAGACGCTCGACATCGAAGCCGGACGATTGCTGTTCGCGCGGCCGTTCGTGTTCACCAAGGGGTGCGTGCGGATCGCCGACCTGCCGCCGCGTGACCGGATGGAGATAGCGTTCGCCGGCCGCTCCAATGTCGGCAAGTCGTCGTTGATTAATGCGTTGACCGGGACCCGCGGGCTCGCCCGCACCTCGAACACGCCGGGCCGCACGCAGGAGCTCAACGTCTTCGAGTCGGCCGATGCGCCGCTCCGTATCGTCGACATGCCGGGCTATGGCTTTGCCGAGGCGCCGCGCGACAAGGTCGCCGCCTGGACGCGGCTCATCCACTCCTATCTCACCGGTCGGCCGAACCTCCGGCGCGTCTATGTGCTCGTCGACGCGCGGCACGGCCCCAAGGCGAATGACCTCACGATCATGACCGAGCTCGACCGCGACGCGGTGAGCTACCAGATCGTTCTCACCAAGGCCGACAAGCTGCTCGATCGCGAGATCGAGGCGGTCACGACGAAGACCCGCGAGACGATTGCCAAGCGCCCCGCGGCGCATCCGGAGCTGATCGTCACGTCGTCGGAGACCAAAGACGGCATAGACGTGCTGCGCGCCGAGATCGCCGCTTTGGTTGCATCGTGACCTAAAGTTTGAACCTCGCGAGTTGAGCGGCGTTACAGCGCCAGCACAGCAGAGGAGGAGTCCATGCAGCAATCGAAGGGTCAGAAGGCCAGCACCGAGCGCGTCATGCACGAGTTCAAGGCGGGCGAGCTTCGGAGCGGACGCTCCGAACAGCCCGTCAAGAGCCGCAAACAGGCGATCGCGATTGCGCTCTCAGAGTCCGGGTCGTCGAACCGCAATTCGCCTAAGAAGAACCGCGCCAATCTGAGCCGCACCAAAGCCAAGGAGCGGGCGGGCCGCACCGCCGAGGCAGAGAAGGAAGGCCGCGGCGCGCAGCGCAAGACGCTCGCCAAGGGCGCCGCGGGAGCGTCACGCCGGCGCAGCACAGGTGCCTCGGGTCGCGTCAACGGGCCGACCAAATCGGAGCTCATGGAGCGCGCCAGGACGCGCAACATCACTGGCCGCTCGCGCATGAGCAAGGGCGAGCTGCAGCGCGCCCTGGGTAAGGGCGGCCGCTAGACGTCAGGCATTGTGCAGGAACGCGCCGAGGTACCGTCCCATCTCGGCGCTGTCCGAGCGGCGGGATACCGAGGCGATCGCCGTGTCGATCACGGCGTCGGGCGCCTTGCCGCGCCGCATCTCGGCGAGCGCCAAGGTGTAGTCGTCGGCAAACTCGGGATGCGGCTGCAGGCTCAGCGCCGCGCCGTTGCGATAAACTAGGCCGGCATTGGGAGTGAAGTCCGAGGCCATGAACACCTCTGCCTCCGCCGGCGGGGCGATCACCTGGTCCTGGTGCGAGCAGGCGATGGCGAATTCGGGCAGGTCGCCGCCGATGGCCCTGGGCCGTTGCGTCACGTCGTAGACATGCCGGCCGAGGCCCCAGCCTTTCTCCGATTTGCGCACGTCGCCGCCGAGCGCGTCGGCCATGATCTGGTGGCCGAAGCAGATGCCGACCATCGGCGTTTTGGCCGCATAGGCGCCGCGGATGAACTGGCGCAGCGGCTCCATCCAGCTCAGGTGGTTGTCGTAGACCCCGGCTGACGACCCGGTGATCAGCACCGCCTCGAGCGTTGTCGGATCGGGCAACGGCGCGCCGTCGGCGAGCCGCACCGTCTCGAAGCTGAAGCCATGCGGGGCAAGCAGCGACTTGAACATCGCGTCATACGGCCCGAAGCGCTGGCGGAGGGTTTCGGGGACGTCGGTCGGCTGAATCAGAGTGAGCTTCATGCCCCGAAAATGGGGCAGAACGGCAGGCGGCGCAATCCTCGGCGGAGGCGCGCCGCCTATGCATTCAGCAGGCTAGAAGACGAACTGGCCGATGGCGAGCGCCACGATCACGAACAGCACGGCCACCACGAGGAAGATGCCGAACAGCACCTTGGCGATGGTGCCGGTCGCGGCGGAGACCCGGTAAAATCCGAAGAATCCGGCGATCAGCGAAACGATGAAGAAGATAAGGGCCCATTTGAGCATGGGATGCTCCCGACGCTGGTTGGTCGGGTGGGTAATTCACAACCCACCCGGCCGGTTGCGTCGAGGAGGCTCACGAGGGCACGAACTTCAGCGCCAGGCCGTCCATGCAGTAGCGGTTGTTGATCGGCTGGTTGGGCACGTCGTGGAAGAGGTGCCCAAGGTGCCCGCCGCAGCGGCGGCAATGGCACTCGTCGCGCTGGCCGTCCATGTCGGTGGCGACCGTCACAGCATTCGGCAGCGCCTGCCAGAAGCTGGGCCAGCCGGTACCGCTGTCGAACTTGGTCTTGCTGTCATAGAGCGGCAGATCGCAGCCGGCGCAGGCAAAGGTGCCGACGCGGTGCTCGTTGAGCAGCGGCGAGGTTCCCGGCGCCTCGGTGTATTGCTGGCGCATCACCTTGAAGGCGTCGTCTCCGAGGATCTTCTGCCACTCGGCGTCGGTGTGGGTCACCTCGAAGGTGCCCGGAACCGGACCGGGAGTTCCCTCCGGCGGCCCGAGCTCCACACCGAAGGAGCGCGAGACGAAGCTGCCGATTGCCACCGCGCCGACGATGGCGGTGCCGCCGAGCAGAACGGAACGTCGATTCAACGAGGTCATTGTCGTCTTCCCCTCTCAAAAAAAGCGAGCGCGTGTCCTAGCAGAATATAGGACACGCGCCGCTCAATTGCATGTGTCGCGGACGGGAGGAGTCCGCGCACATTCGATCACATCTTGGGCAGCAGAACCTTGTTGACCACGTGGATCACGCCGTTCGACTGGATCACGTCGGCAATGGTCACCTCGGCGGTGCCACCGGCCTCATCCTTGACGTAGACGTGGCCGTTCTTGACCGACAGCCAGAGCTTGCAGCCGCCGACCGTGGTCACCTCGTGGGTGCCGCCATCGGCCTTGGCCATGCTCATCACGTCGGTCGAGAGCGCCTTGCCGGCGATCACGTGGCACTCGAGGATCTTGACGAGCTCGGCCTTGTTCTCGGGCTTCAGCAGGTTGTCGACGGTGCCGGCGGGGAGCGCGGCGAACGCCTCGTTGGTCGGGGCGAAGACCGTGAACGGGCCCGGGCCCTCGAGCGTATCGACCAGGCCGGCGGCCTTGACCGCGGCGACGAGCGTGGTGTGGTCCTTCGAGTTCAGCGCGTTCTCGATGATGTTCTTGTTCTCATACATCGCGGCGCCACCGACCATCGGGTCGGCTGCGAAGGCGTAACCGGTTGCGGTAAGGGCGACGGCGAGCGCGACACCGCGCAGCAGGGCGGACTTCATGTTGACTTTCCTTCCTTTGGGGACCGGTCTCTCTCCGGTTTGCACACCGAACTACGGAAGGTTCTCGCACTCAGTTTCGAGAAATCGCGCGATGCAAAAATATAGTTCGAACGCTGATCCAGTCCGAAACTCGTGATCGTAAAGCGCCGTTCTCGCGCCCGTGCAGCGGGACCGGCAGGAGGCAATCGGCGGCGATTGCCGAGCCCCACTCCCGCCGGTCCCCTGGGCGGCATGTGCGTGAGTCTGCGCACGTCAATGAGACGCCGCAGGCGATGATGTCCTTGGGTCCGCGGTTCCATTGCCCTCTCCCCTTGAGGGAGAGGGTGCCGAAGGCGGGTGAGGGGTTGGTTCCACATCCGCGATGCCCGAGAGAACCCCTCATCCGGCCGCTGCGCGGCCACCTTCTCCCTCAAGGGGAGAAGGGGACCGGATACTTTGATCTTAGATCGCCATTGCCTTGCCCGCCGCGACCACCGGCCCGGTGGGCACCGGCTTGGGCGAGCCGCCGAGCGGCTCGAGCGAGATGGCGAGGGTGGTGCCCGGCCCGAATTGGGCCAGGACGTCGGCGGGCAGCTTCACGTCGTTGCGGGCGTCGATCTTGATGACGCCGAGCGACTGGGGCGCCCCCGTCCCCTCGATGGCCCAGAGCTGGTAGTCCTTATCGGGCACCCTGTCGCCGGCGAGCGTCGTCAGCCGCACCTCGCCGCTGTCGGCATTGTAGAGCGCGACGACCTGCACATTCGATCCCTGCGCACTGAGCGCGGCGACCAGTTGCGCGGCAAAGGCATTGGGATCGGCGCGCGGGGTGACGAGGTTGAGCCCGATCGCCAGCACGGCAATGGCCCCCGCAACACCCGCGAGGCTCCGCCACAGCGCGAGCGAGTCCCAGACCCCGCGGCGCGAGGCGAACAGCCGGCGCTCGATCGCCGGCCATGCCGTCGCCGGCGGTGGCGTCTCGGCAAAACCGATGTCGAGGCTCGAGAAGCCATGCAGCCAGAAGCGCAGGTCGGCGCGCATCGCTGGGTCCTGCCTCAGGCGCGCGGCGGCGGACTCGCGCTCAACCTCGGGCAAGAGCCCGAGCGCGTATTCGGCCGCAAGGATCTCGTCCCCGCCCGGTCCCGAAATGTCGATCTCGTCGCTCATGCCGACAGGCACTCTCTCAATCGCAGCAGGCTCCGGCGGAGCCAGGTTCGCATGGTGTTGAGCGGCACCTTGTGACGGTCCGCCAATTCTTCGTAACTGTAGCCGTCGAGGTAGGCACCGCGCACGGCGTCGGCCTTGTCGGCATCGAGCTGGCCGAGGCAATCGTCGATCCGGCCGCGCTCGGCGCGATTGGCCGCGGCCTGCTCGGGGTTCGGCCCGGCGTCGGCGACCTCGAGCGCGAGATCGATGTCTTCGCCCTGCGGCCGGCGCGCGCGCAATACGTCGAGCGCGTGGTTGCGCGCGACGGCGACGAGCCAGCTGATCGGGCTGAAGCCTCCCGGAACGTAGCGGTCAGCGCGTTGCCAGATCTTGACGTACACTTCCTGCAGCGCCTCTTCGGCCTCTGAACGATCCCTCAAGATACGCAGCGTCACGCCGAACAGTTTCGCGCTGGTGCGGCCGTAAAGCGCCTTGAATGCGGCGCGATCGCGCAGCGCGCAGCGCGCGATGAGGTCGGCGATGTCCGCGGTATCCCCAGCCATGCGCCGGAGCCTAACCTGCGCGGGCCCGGCTTTCTATCGGGAACTCCCGGAAAATCGCTTTGCGCTGCCGCCGGATGGTTTATACGGTGCGCCGCCGATGAGCCCGCCCCGCAAGATGCCCGATATCGAGTCCTTTTCCCGCGACGCCGCCGTCCTCTCGCAGGCGCTGCCCTACATGCAGAAATACGAGGGCAAGACCGTCGTGGTGAAATATGGCGGCCACGCCATGGGCGAGATCACGCTGGGCCGCGCCTTCGCCCGCGACATCGCGCTTTTGAAGCAATCCAAGGTCAACCCGATCGTCGTCCACGGCGGCGGGCCGCAAATCGCCTCGATGCTGAAGAACCTCGGCATCGAGAGCCGGTTCGAAGGCGGGCTGCGCGTCACCGACGAGCGGACCATGGAAGTGGTCGAGATGGTCCTGGCCGGCTCGATCAACAAGGAGATCGTGGCACTCATCAACGCCGAAGGCGAATGGGCGATCGGGCTCTGCGGCAAGGACGGCAACATGGTCTTTGCCAAAAAGGCGCACAAGACCTGGAAGGACCCGGATTCCCACATCGAGCGCGTGCTCGACCTGGGCTTTGTCGGCGAGCCAGTGGAAGTCGACCGCACGCTGCTCGACCTGTTGGCGCGCTCGGAGATGATCCCGGTGATCGCGCCGGTCGCCCCAGGACGCGACGGCAACACCTACAACATCAACGCCGACACCTTTGCGGGCGCCATCGCCGGCTCCCTCGGCGCCAAGCGCCTGCTGTTCCTGACCGACGTCGACGGCGTGCTTGGCCCGGACAAGAAACTCATTCCAGAGCTGAGCATGCGCGACGCGCGGGCGCTGATCGCCGACGGCACGATCTCGGGCGGCATGATCCCCAAGGTCGAGACGTGCCTCGAAGCGCTCGAGAACGGCGTCGAAGGCGTGGTCATCCTCAACGGCAAGACGCCGCATGTGGTGCTGGTCGAGCTCTTCACCGAACACGGCGCCGGCACGCTGATCGTGCGGTAGCGACCGGCGGGCCTTGCATCAGGTACGACGCGCTCTGGTTCTCCCCGGCGGAGGCTATGTCGCGAGTTCGTGGGAAATCGGCCTCATCGCCGGCCTTGCGGATGCCGGCCTCGATATCCGCGACGCCGACACGTTCATCGGCACCTCGGCCGGCGCCCGGGTCGCGCTGGATCTGACCAGCGGACGTCCTCTGCACGAGCTTTACGAACGACGCCTGGCGCACGCTCCGCCCTCCGGTGAAGCCGCCAAACTCGATTGGTCTCGTATTCGCGCCGGCGTGGATGAAGCGAAAGCTGCGGGTGGCAGCTCCGCAGAAATCCTCAAGCGTTATGGATCGCTGGCTCTTTCGGTTGCTGTGGGCGAGACGGCTGGTCGGCGTGAGCGCGTTGCGGCACAACTGCCCATGCGGGCATGGCCGGAGCAAACGGTTCTTATTCCGGTCGTCGATGGAGAAACGGGCGAGCGGCGCGTCCTCGACCGCCACATTGGAGTCGATCTGGTCGACGCGGTCATCGCGACGACGGCGTCGTTCGGCGCCACCCCTCCGCTCATCGACGGCCATCGCTATATCGACGGCGGCTATTACTCATCCGACAACGCGGACCTTGCCATGGGCTGTGAGCGCGTATTGATCCTCGCGCTGCGCTCGCCGCCGCACGCGATGCGCCTCGTGCCCATCGAGTCCGCGGTGGAGGCGTTACGTGCCGCCGGCGCGCACGTCGAAGTGGTTCATCCCGACGACGAGACGCTCGCCGCGCTGGCCGCAACGGGCGGGCAGATGAACCCGGCGTCCGGGCCGGCCGCGGCCATTGCCGGACGTGCTCAGGGACGACGCGTGGCGAGCGAAGGCCTCGCGGCCTTCTGGCGATAGCATCTGAGTCGCTGGCACGTGTCTTCTGTTCAGGGGTGGGCGATCCCCAGGCCGGTTATGCCGCGGCGGGCATCCCTGAACGTGGTTGGGCCTGCCGCGGCCGCACGGCGATCCAGAAGACCTGGAAGAGTGCCAGGCCAACGGCAGTTCCGGCAAGACCGGGCAGCGCGGTCGCTCCGGCGAGTGCCAGCCAGTCGCCGGGTGTCATGTGCATCGAGAGATAGGCGTCGGCACCCCCCGAGAACCTGAACAACTCTGCGCAAAGAATTATGAGCTCTGCCGCGACAATCGCGGCCGTCAGAATGGCGCCTGCGCGTGACCACAGCCCGTCCGTTGCAATTGTGGGGACGCTTGCCGCGACGATGCAAAGGCCGATGAGGAGAGCCGCGGCCACGGCGACGGCATCCATCCCGATGAACGTTCCCATGCCCGAGTCGACGACGCCCGTTAGTGTCGAGAACAAGGCCCTGAACAGCGGAAACCCCACGACCGCCGTCGTGATCGGTCCAGGTAGCGCGCCACAGGCAAACCCTATGAGGATGATCGTGACCGGTTGCGTGCCGCGCCGCGAAACCGCGACGCGATCGAAGACGAACAGCGCGATGCCCAATGCCGCGGCCCCCGCGAGGATTGGCCGGCCGCCAAAATCCTCCACAGTGGTGAGGCTGAAAAGCACTTCGACCACAAGCATAGCGGCGACGAGAATGCCGCCTGCTGGCGTCCGCAGCCCATCCGCCCGCACCTTGGGGAGAAGCGGCGCGACGATGCAAAGGCCGACGAACAGGGCAAGGGCAACGCCCAGCATCGCTGAAAAGACCATCAGTCCCCCCAACCCCTGCAGCGCTTGCCCCGAAACACCGGGGCCCAGCACCATGATATCGCCGACGATGCCAAGCGTCGTCCCGAGTGCAACGCACAAAAGTCCAAGCAGGAAGATTCGCATCGATTTGCCTCCCGGATAGAGTGTCTCACTCCGGGGGGGGCGATCTATTTGACGTGTCTCAAGGGGCTCCCGGCCCCGGCGCTAGCCGGAAGCCTGTCCGTGCTCGGCCAGCAGACGGGCCGTCATCTCTTCCTGGACGCTCAGCGTATCGCGCAGCACGTCGGCGACGAGCCGGAGCTCGGCCTCGGAGTATCTGGCGAGCACCTTGGCGCCCGCGTCCCGCAGCGGCAGATAGGCCTCCGCAGTGACGCGCAGCGTCTCGGGGGCGGCCTCGACCAACACCTTGCGCCGGTCGTCGGGGTCGGCCTTGCGGTGGACGAAACCGCGCTTTTCCAGCCGATCGATCAAGGCCGTAGCGCCGGCGGGCGTCAGGCGGACGTGGCGGGCGATGGCGCTGGCGGTCTGCGGGTCGGGCCACAGGAAGCTGAGGCAGAGCCGCTCGGCGGCGCTCAGCCCGTAGATTTCTCCCACGGTCTCGTCGTGGCGCTGCGTCGCGTCCTGCCAGCGAACGATCATCAGCCCGAGCTGCTCGATGAGATCGGCTTTACCGTCGCTTGACATTTTACTTCTTCCATCTAATTATTAGCCCATCTAACAATCAGACGGGTTCACAAATGTCGAGCATCAACGAGGCCCCCGCAAGGGGGAAAACCAATCGTCCCCACATCGCCATCGTCGGCGCCGGGATCGGCGGCCTGGCACTGGCGCTGGCGCTGCAGCGGCGCGGCTTCAGCCCCGTCGTCATTGAAAAGCGCAGCGCTGAGCAGATCCGGGGCGACGGGCTGTTCCTGACGCTCGCCCCCAACGGCATCAACGCGCTGCGGGCGCTCGGCCTCGCCGAGGCGGTGATCGGCGGCGGGCTCGACACGCGCGGCATTGCGCTCTTCAACGAGCGCGGCAAGCGCATCGCGCTGATGGATTACGGCACGCACAGCGCGCGGTTCGGCGCGCCCTCGTCCACTATCCGGCGCGGGGTGCTCGGCGGCGTGCTGCTCGACGCGGCGCTGCGGGACGGGATCGACCTGCACCTCGGCGCGAGCCTCGAGGGACTCCGGGAAACCAGCGACGGCGTCACGCTCGAGGTGGAGGGCATCGGCGAAAGTTTCGATGCGGTCATCGCCTGCGACGGCCTCCGCTCGAGCGTGCGGCGCCTCGCCTTCCCCAAGCTTCCGCCGCCGCGCTATTCGGGTCTGATCGGAACCGGCGGCGTCATCGATGTGCCGGGGGTCGCCGCGACCGACGGCCTCATGAACATGACGTTCGGGACGAAGGCCTTCTTCGGCTATCTCAAGGAGGGGGATGGGCCGGTGCTGTGGTTCAATACCTACCCGGCGCCCGAGAGCGAGATCGGGCCGATCGCCGATCCCCGCGCCTATGCCCGCAAGGTCGCCGCGCTCCATGCCGGCGATCCGCTCGACAACGCGAAGATTCTCGCCGCGGTCCCCGGCATTGACCGCAATTTTCCGGTCTACGACATGGACGAGCTCAGCACCTGGTCGACACCTCGCGTGCTGCTGATGGGTGACGCGGCGCATGCCGTGGCGCCGCATTCGGGCCAGGGCGCGTCGATGGCGATCGAGGACGCGCTGGTGCTCGCCGCCTGCCTCGATGATGACCCAAGCATCGGGGCGGCGTTCGCCCGCTTCGAGACATTGCGCCGGGAGCGCGTCGCGACCGCCATCGCCATCGGCCGACAGGCGGGATCGCAGAAGCATGCGCAGAGCTGGCTGGCGCTGCGCATCCGCGATCTCATCCTGCCGCTGGTGATGCCGATGGGCGTCAAGGCGCAGGAGCGGATGTTCCGCTTCCGCGCCGACCTCACCCCCCTCGCCCTACCCGTTCAATAAGGAGACCGAAAATGACCGAGCACAAAGCACTGACGCGCGACGAAGAATGGCGCTACGCCGAGCCGACGTTCCGCTGGCACGGCTGGGCCTCGCCCGTGGGCCTTGGCATCCTGCTGGTCTGCCTCGGCATCACAGCTCTGTTCGTCCGCTTTGCTATAACAGGATTCTAAAAGGACGAGGGCGCCACCGGGGCGCCCTCGCTTGAGCTCACGCTTCCATCGCAACCGGCGGTGGCGCAGCCTGCGGTTGCGCACCGCCCTGCCCCTGCGCCGCCTGCGGGCCGCGCGCCTTGAGCAGCCAAATCAGTATTGCGACCGCCGCGAAGGTCGCGATCTGGAACCAGCTCGCCAAGGCCGTTGCATTGGCAAAGCTGGCATGGACCGCGGCCGGACCATGCTGGAACAGGGTGGGCACGTCGCCGAGGCTGGTGAAGAAGATCTCGCCCACCAGGGCCACGCCGATCGAGCCACCCACCTGCTGGAAGGCCTGCAGCGCGCCCGAGGCCGAGCCCGCGTCGCGCGGCGGGATGCCCGAGAGCACGGTCTGGAACAGGGCCGAGAAGCCGAGGCCGAGCCCAAGTCCCGCGAGCAGCAGTGGCGGCAGGAAGCTCCAGTGATCCACCGTCTCGCCAAGTCCGGCGATGATGAAATGCAGCCACAGAATGCCGCCCGCCAGCATCACCGAGCTCAACGCCACGCGGGTGCGCAGATAGTGCGAACCAAACCGTCCTGCGACGAGCGAGATCAGTAGCACGCCCACCGAGAACGGGGTGTTGGTGAGGCCGGAGTCGATGGGGCTGAAATTGTAGCCCACCTGCAGCAGGATCGAGATCACCATGAAGAAGGCCGGCACGCCGGACGCAAAGATCGTGGTGATGCCGGCGCCCATCAGGAAGTTCGGGTTGGTGATGAGGTTGAAGTTGAGCAACTGCGGCTTGTTGCCAGCCGCCATCCGCCGCTCCCACAACACGAACGCGACGAGCAGCACGGCCGACAGCGCGATCAGGCCCCAGGCCCAGGCCGGCCAGCCATAGTCGCGGCCCTCGATCAGCGGATAGACCAGCGCCACCATCGCGCCGGCGAACAGCACGATGCCGACGGGGTCGTTCTTCATGCCCGGATGTCCCGGCGGGCGCGGAATGATGAACCAGCCGAGAACGAGCGCGACGATGCCGACCGGCACGTTGACGAGAAAGATCGGGCGCCAGTCGAGACCGCCCAGATTGGCCCCGATCAAGAGGCCACCGATGATCGGGCCGGCAACGGCCGCGAGGCCGGCGGCAAGTCCGAACAGGGAGAAGGACTGCCCGCGCTCTTCTGGAGGGAAGGTGACGGTCGCGATCGCCAGCACCTGCGGCGTCATGATCGCACCGGCGAGCCCCTGGATGACGCGGAACGCGATCAGCCACTGGATGGAGGGCGCGAGGCCGCAGGCGAACGACGCGGCGGTGAAGGCCGCGACACCGATCAGGAACATATGCGTGCGCCCGACGATGTCGCCGAGCCGGCCGAACGGCAGCAGGCCAAGCGCGAAGGCCAGCACGTAGGCGGCAATCACCCACTCGATCTGGCTCGCATCGGCGTGCAGGTTCTGCTGCATCGATGGAATGGCGACGTTGACGATGGTCACGTCGATCAAATTCATGAAGCTCGCGATCAAGAGGACGGCGAGGGCCAGCCAGCGGCGTGGGTCGGCGTCCGCCTTGCTTTGCGGCACGTGAAACTGATGAATCATTGAACTACTCCTTCAAACCTGGTTCGCCCGAAAGACGCGCGGTCGGGGCGGGATTCGACAAATCGGCAGGCGCATCGAGCGCCGGATTGCGGATGGATCGCCGCAGCTCCTCGACCATCCGGTCGAAGCGCGCCTGGTCGCGGTCGGGGCTGCGGCAGAAGCCGACGAAAGACGAAATCATGATCATCGCGACGGCCTCGGCATCCATGTCGGGACGATAGACGCCGTCGCTGACACCTTGTGTCAGCAGGCTGACGAGCATCTGGCGCCAGTGGTACTTCATCGGTCGGATCGCGGCGGCGATGGTCTCGTCGCGGCGACCGCGCTCGAGCAGCTCGGAAAACACCAGCATGGTCTCGGGCTTTTCGAGCGTCATCTCGTGCACGTCGACGAATTCGAGCTCGAGCCGCTCAGCGACGCTCAGATGCGAGCGCGGCCGATCGAGGGACTGCTGCACGAAATCGTGGCGCAGCGAGTCGGCGACGAGCTCGATCAGCGCCTCCTTGCTGGGCACGTGGTAATGGAGCGTCGCGATATTGATCCCGACCCGGTCGGCGATATCGCGGGTGCGCAGCCCCTCGACTCCCTTTTCGACGATCAGCGAGCGCGCCGCCTTGGCGATGGCGGCGCGGCGGTCGTCGGTTGGGGCCCGGCGCGGCGGCAGGAGCGATTCGGTCATCATGGCGCAGCCCTGATACCTCGATTCCGCCCTCAATCAATCATTTGATTGAGAAGACCCGACCTGCGCGTTTTGCATAGCAAAGCTCGTGGTCGACTTGGCTTGAGCGCGGTCAAGGCAGACCGGTCGGCGAAATGGTTTCGTGATCAGGACGGGCCCGTTGGCGGCCCCGGCAAGAGGAGACTGCAATGCGGATCACTGCGCTCGCGAAATCGCTGATCGTCGCGGCGGTGATCGGTGGCCTGTCGGCCACCGGGGCATTCGCCGCAAGCGTGATCGACGTCCAGCTCTGGGACAAGGGAGCGGAGGCGACGATGGGAACCGACCTCGCCTATCCGGCGACGGGCATGGACATGTCGAAGGCCACGATGGGGATCAAGCTGTCGGCGGCTACCGCCCCGACCGGCGTGATCACGTTCCACGTGACCAACACGTCCAAAGACACGATCCACGAAATGATCGTCATGTATCGTGAGGACCCGACCCAACCGCTTCCCTATGTCGCGTCGGATTCAAAGGTCGACGAGGACAAGGCCGGGGACAAGGGCGAAGTGTCCGAACTCGACCCGGGCGCGAGCGGCTCGCTCACCGTGTTCCTCAAGCCCGGACATTATGTGCTGATCTGCAACGTCGCCGGCCATTTCGCGGCCGGGATGTGGACGCAGCTCGAGATCACGAAGTAGCCGGGATCAGTCGGTGACGTCGCCGGGCTCGGGCGACCGCTTGAGCCCGGTCAGCATGGCCAGAACGAGATTCTCGCGATGCCGGAGACTGGCGAGTGCGACGCCGCAGATGTGGATGACGACGAGCACCAGAACCGCGTCGGCGAGCCGCTCGTGGAGCTTCGCCATCCACTCGACGCCCCAGAATGCATCGGTGGTGCTGAGCCATCCGGTGGTCGCGATCGCGGCGATCAGCACAATCAAGGCGAGGACCATGGCCCCGCCAGCCGGATTGTGTCCGAGATAGCGCGACTCGCGGCCGGTCGCGATATCGCGCAGATACCCGAGGACGGTCTGCGGCGGGCGCGCGAACTGCCGAAAGCGCGCGTAATGCGTGCCGACCACGCCCCAGACGACGCGCAGCAGGACGAGCGCGGCCGCTGCATAACCGGCCACGTAATGGATGGTGTCCGACGAGTGCCGCGTGAGCCAGGCGACGGCGAAGGCGACCACCAGGCTCCAGTGAAACGCGCGCACGAAGAGGTCCCAGACGCGCACCGTTCGGCGCGCGTCCAGGCTCGGTTCGGCGGCGTCAGTTCTCGCCGGCTTCAGCATTAGCGACCTGCTGCAGCGTCTCGGCATTGTAGGCCACGTTGACCTTCTTGCCGGCCTTGTCGAGGCCGTAGACCTCGTAGCAGCCCTTCTCGACCTTGATCTGCTTGACCGTGATCCCGGCGCCCTTGAGCTGGTCGATCAGTGTTTGCTGCGGCTGGAACTTGGACGGGTCCGAGGCGCTGCAGGTAACGGCATCGGCAGCCATGGCAGGCAGGGCGAGAACGGTCAGAAGCGTAGCGAGGCTGATCAGGCGAATCATCGAAAACTCCAACGATGGTTGAATGCGCGTTGACCTAAGGGGCGAACCTGACGGCCGCCTGACGGCCCTGCCGGAACCGATTGCGCCGGCGGCAGTTGGACCTTGTCAGCAGGAGGATCTCGCTCATGAGCACGACCAAGCTGCCTCCCGAAAAGGAGAAAGCGCACGCGATCGCGCAGAAGATCGCCAACGGGCGCCCGCTGAAGAAGGACGCCGGGGCGCCAGACGCCAATGTCAGTGGCGGCTTCAACCAGAAGGCGCATGAACACCGCGACGAAGTGGCGCGGCAGGAAAACCCGCCGAAAAAGGGTGACGCATGAGCCCCGCCCCACATCACCAGAACGGCGAGAAATGGTCGCAGGACGTAACCGAGCATTCCAACGCGATGGACCTCGAGGATGGGGTCTTCGAGAAAGACGACCCGCATCAGATCGCCCTGTCACTCAAGCGCTCGGCCGAGCATTCGCACCGACGAAAGGCCGAGCCGTTCCAGTCGGCGATGTCGATGCTGAATTTCTACATCAACCGCGCCGGCCACAATCTGCCGGCAGGGCGCAAGCAGACGCTTGAGGACGCCAAGGACGAGTTGCGCAAGGTGTTCGGGCGGGAGAGCGAGACATGAGCAGCGAGGACGCGGTCAATAGGCAGCGCAATATCCAGCGTGAGGTTGCGGCGCATGACAGCAAATCCGGCAGCAAGCCGGACGGCGCGATGCAGGCTGGCGCGCGAGAATACCCCGAGCCGCCCTTCCCTAAGCAGCACCAGCCTAAGCCCGGCGCGGAGCACGAGCTGGATCCGGCGCCGCTTTATGATGCGCCGTTCTACCAGGGCTCGCAAAAGCTCGCCGGCAAGATCGCGCTGATCACCGGTGGCGATAGCGGCATCGGCCGCGCGGTGGCGGTGCTGTTCGCCCGCGAGGGTGCGGACGTTGCGATCGTTCATCTCGACGAAGACGCCGATGCGAGAGTCACCGCCAAGGCTGTCGAGGCGGAAGGCCGCAGGAGCCTCGTGCTCAAAGGCGACGTGCGGGACAGCAGCTTCTGCAAATCGGCAGTCGAGAAAGTGATCAAGGAATTCGGCCACCTCGATATCCTCGTCAACAACGCCGCCGTCCAGGTCCACACCAAGGACATCGAGGCGCTGAGCGACGAGCACTTCGACCAGACGGTCAAGACCAACCTCTACGGCTATTTCTACATGGCCAAGGCTGCCATTCCGCATCTGCCACGGGGCGGGGCCATCCTCAACACCGGCTCGGTCACCGGCATCGACGGCAGCCCGATGCTGCTCGACTATTCGATGACCAAGGGCGGCATCCACGCCTTCACACGCTCGCTGGCGGGGCACCTGATGCCAAAGGGCATCCGGGTCAATTGCATCGCGCCCGGCCCGGTCTGGACACCACTCAACCCAACCGACAAAGACGCCGAAGATGTCTCGAAATTCGGCTCGAAAGTGCCGATGAAGCGCCCGGCCCAGCCCGAGGAAATCGCGCCGGCCTATGTGTTTCTCGCGAGTCCGCAGACTTCGAGCTACATCAGCGGCGAGATTCTGCCGATCGTAGGCGGCTACGCCGGCTGATTTCGGCGACGGGTGAATTCGGCGGCGGATTCTGCCATAAGGCGGCATGGATCAGCCAGCCGCCAGCCGCCCGCACTTCACGCACGTCACCGACTGGGTGTTCGATCTCGACAACACGCTCTATCCGCGAGAGTGCAATCTGTTCGCGCAGATCGACCTTTTGATCTCCGACTACACCACCGAGGTTACCGGCCTGCCCTACGCCGAAGCGCGGGCGCTGCAGAAGGCCTATTACCGCGATCACGGCACGACGCTGCACGGGCTGATGCTGCATTACGGCGTCGATCCGGATCACTTCCTCAAGACCGTGCACGCCATCGACTATTCCGGCGTGCCGGCGCATCCGGGACTGGTCGCGGCGCTCAAGGGGCTGCCCGGGCGCAAGTTCATTCTCACCAATGGCGATGCCGGCCATGCGAACGCCGTTCTGGAGCGGGTCGGGGCGAGCGGACTGTTCACCGACATCTTCGATATCCGCTCGATGCGGTATCAGCCCAAGCCGCTGCCGGTCGCCTACGAGACCTTCTTTGCGGCGCACGGCATCGATGCGCGGCGCGCCGCGATGTTCGACGACCTCGAAAAAAACCTGCTCGTGCCGCACGATGTCGGGATGGTCACGGTGCAGGTGATCGCCGGCAGCGACTTTACCCACGCGCAGGTCGAGAACTGGGAGCTCGAGCGGACCGGCGGCCCGCACGTGCACCATGTGACCAACGATCTCGCCGGGTTCCTGCGAACGGTCATTTGATATCGACCCGGGAGGGGCGCTTGGGTCTGGGGATCACGCTGTGCCTGACGGCAGGGGGCCGGCCGGATCTGCTGGCCGACACACTCACCTCGCTGCTCGCGGGGAACCAGCAGTTCATCGATGCCTTTGCGATCAGCAACGACTATGGCGACGACGCGACGAGCGCGGTCGCGAGATCGCTGATCCCCACGGCCACGATTATCCACCATCCCTCGCCGGTCGGGCACCACAAGACCATCGATGAGCTCTATGCTCTCGTCCTAACGCCCTACATCCTGCATTGCGAAGACGACTGGCATTTCGATCCGGTGCCGTTCCTGCCGCAGGCGCTGGAGCTTTTGCGCGAGCCTCGCGAAGCGGAGGCCAGCCAGGTGCTGTTTCGCCAGAGCGCCTGCGTCTGGCACACGCACGGTGTTCTCGACACCGACAATCCCAGAAGCTTCGGCTACAGCCTCAATCCATCGCTGCTGAGCCGCGAGGTCTGGGCACGCCTCGGACCGTTCGCGCACTATCCGAGCGAGCGGGACCTGGGACTGGCGGTGCACGAGGCTGGGCTGCGCAAGCGCGATCTCGTCCCCGGAGTCTGCTTCCATACGGGAGCAGGGCGGCACCTGCCGAACGCCCGGCCCGACGACCCGCCTTCGCTCCGGCACTGGCGACGCCTCAAGCGCCGGTGGAACGCCTTCCGTAGGGCGCTCTAGCGCAGCTTCACGTCCGGAAGGTTGTAGGCCTTCTGCACGACGGCCCAGCCCTCTTCGGCGCTGTCGACGACGGTGAAGAGGTCTGGATCGTCGGGCGCGATGGTGCCGGCCTCGGCCAGCGCCTCGAAGTTCAGTACCTTCTTCCAGAACTCCATTCCAAACAGCAGCAGCGGGACGCGCTCCATGCGACCGGTCTGGATCAGCGTCAGCGTCTCGAAGAATTCGTCGAGGGTGCCGAAGCCGCCGGGGAAGATCGCCACCGCCCGCGCGCGCAGCAGGAAATGGATCTTACGCGTCGCGAAATAGTGGAAATTGAAGCAGAGCTCGGGCGTGATGTATTCGTTGGGCACCTGCTCGTGCGGCAGGACGATGTTGAAACCGATCGAGGGCGCGCCGACATCGGCGGCGCCGCGATTGCCGGCTTCCATCACACCGGGACCGCCGCCGGTCACCACCACATAATCCTTGTAGCCGAGCGCCTCCGAGGTCAGCGACGCGAACTGGGCGAAGCGCCGCGCCTCGTCGTAATAGCGCGAGGCAAGCTCGAGGTTTTTCTTTTGTACGTCGTTGCGCGCCGCCCAGGCGGCCTTGCCAGGCTCCGGAATGCGCGCGCCGCCGAACAGCACGACGGTCGAGTTGATGCCACGCTCGCGCAGGCGAAGCTCGGGTTTCATGTATTCGAGCTGGAAGCGGATGCCGCGGGTCTCGTCGGCGGTGATGAACTCTTCGTCCGTATAGGCCAGGCGATAGGCGGCCGAAGCCGTCTGAGGCGTCTGCGGCGCCTTGCGGAGAGCGGCGATATCCTGCTTGGACGTTCTGAGCGGCGTGTGCGCGCCGCGGCGGCGGGAGGCCATGGGGTACTCCAATCGGCAGTCGAGCCTAATCGGCCGGCATTAAGGGAAGATGCAAGCCCTCTCGCGTTGACTTGAGGGGCGGCGCTTGCGATGACCCGCCAAACTGCCCCGGGATGCTGAAAATGGCCGACGCCGCGCTCGAAAAGACCATCAACGACGCCTGGGAGGCGCGCGCCGAGATCACCACGGCGACCAAAGGGCCGGTGCGCGACGCGGTCAACACGGTGCTCGAGCAGCTCGACGACGGCCGGGTGCGCGTCGCGGAGCGGCAGTCCCTGGGCAGCTGGACCGTCAACCAGTGGGTCAAGAAGGCCGTGATGCTGAACTTCCGGCTCAGCGACAACATGCTGATGAACGGCCCCGCCGGCAGCTTCTACTGGGACAAGCTGCCGCTCAAGTTCAAGGGCTGGGACGAGGCGCGGTTCCGCGAGGGCGGGATGCGCGCCGTGCCCGGCGCCTTCGTGCGACGCCCCTCGTTTATTGCCAAGAACGTCATCCTGATGCCGAGCTTCGTCAATGTCGGCGCCTATGTCGACGAGGGCACGATGGTCGATACCTGGGTCACGGTCGGCTCGTGCGCGCAGATCGGCAAGAACGTCCACTTGTCCGGCGGCGTCGGAATCGGCGGCGTGCTCGAGCCCATGCAGGCGGGCCCCACCATCATCGAAGACAATTGCTTCATCGGGGCGCGCTCGGAGGTCGTCGAAGGCGTCGTGGTCGGCGAAGGCTCGGTGATCTCGATGGGCGTGTTCATCGGGCAGTCGACCAAGATCGTTGACCGCGCGACGGGCGAGATCTTCATGGGTAGGGTGCCACCTTACTCCGTGGTGGTCTCGGGCTCGCTCCCCGGCAAGCCGCTGCCCAACGGCCAGCCCGGCCCCTCGCTCTACTGCGCGGTGATCGTCAAGCGCGTCGACGAACAGACGCGCAGCAAGACCTCGATCAACGAGTTGCTGCGCGACTGATTGGTTAGCAGGGTCTGAATCCGACCTCGCGGAAATACCGAAGCGCCTGGCGGGTTTTTTCATCGCCGGCTGGTTAAATCGCGCCCGTCGTTCCCGGGGGGCGCCATGCTCGGCTATCTCGACTTCCTGTTCCTCAGCTATTCGGGCCGCATCGGCCGGCTGACCTATTGGGTGAGCACATTCGTGCTCGCGCTGGTCCAACTCGCGGCGATGTTTGCGCTGCTGAAGCTTTCGGGGAACAGCCTGGCCGGGCTCGACCACGCCACCATGGCGCGCGAAGCGATGGTCCATCTGGTGTTGCCGCTCGCGATCGTGACCGTGATCTTCCTCTATCCAGCCTACGCGATCACCACCAAGCGCTGGCACGATCGCGGCAAGTCCGGCTGGTGGTCGCTGATCGGGCTGGTGCCGATCATCGGCGGGCTGTGGTTCCTGATCGAGCTCGGCTTCCTCGGCCCCAACGACTACGTCAACCAGTACGGCACGCGCTGAGCGCGGTCGGCTGGAACGGCCTTCCGCCGCTAAAGCCTGTGCCAATCCGGCCGTCGCCGCTTCCGGCGGGAATCCGACTCCATTAGCATCGCCTATGGGCCGCGAAGCGCGACGAACGCGCCCGCGTGCGTCGTGGAGGGCAAAATGAACAATCTTATGAAGGACTTCATGGGGTTCGACGGCCGGATCAACCGGCAGCGCTGGTGGATCGCCGGCATCGTCCTGGCCATCGTTCAGTTCATCGTCTCGTGGATCATCAATGCCGTCCTCGGGATCGGCATGGGTGCCGATCCGGCGACGATGGCGGCCAATCTCCCCAAGATCGGCTGGGTCGGTCTCGTCATCGGCATCATCTTCGCCTATCCGTGGCTGGCGATCACCATCAAGCGCCGCCACGACCGCAACAACAACGGCAACGACATCTACGGCTTCATCGCGGTCGAGCTGATCTACTACCTCGTGCTCGGCATTGTCGGCACCGGGATCATCACGACGATCGTGGGTCTCATCCTCTTCGTCTTCGCGATCTACATTCTGGTCGTCTGCGGCTTCCAGAAGGGCACGGCCGGTCCCAATACCTACGGCCCCGACCCTCTGCAGGGCTGACGCGTCGCGTCACATCGGCTAAGGACGGGGCATGGCTTCGCTCGACCCCGTCCTTCTGCTCCAGAACCTCATCCGCTGTCCGTCGGTCACGCCGGCCGAGGCGGGCTGCTTCGACCTGATCGAGGCCGCGCTGACCTCGCTCGGCTTTGCCGTCGAGCGGCTGCGCTTTGAAGGCGGCGGCTCCTATCCCGTCGACAATCTATTCGCGACGCGCGGGGCCGGCGGCCCGCACCTCCTCTTCAACGGCCATATCGACGTCGTGCCACCGGGCGAGCGGTCGCTTTGGACACACGATCCGTTCGGCGCGGAGATCGAGGGCGACCGCATCTATGGGCGCGGCGCGGCCGACATGAAGTCGGGGGTTGCGGCGTTCGTCGCCGCGCTCTCCGAAGCTCCTGCCGACGCCCATATCTCGCTGGCCATTACCGCCGACGAAGAGGCCGACGGCGTCAACGGCACTGCGCGGATTCTCGACTGGGCCGTAACCCATGGCCATCACTTCGATTTCGCCATCGTCGGGGAATGCAGCGCCACCGATCGCGTCGGGGACTCGATCAAGATCGGCCGGCGCGGCTCGCTCAACGGCCGCATCACAGTGACCGGCGTTCAGGGTCACGTCGCCTATCCGCAGAAGGCGCTGAACCCCTTGCCCGTCGCCGCCGGCCTCATGACCACGCTCTCGGGCCAGCTCGACGACGGCAGCGCGCAGTTCCCGCCATCGAACCTCGAGTTCACCTCGTTCGACGTCGGCAAC
>Ga0265339_10000352_pt1 | contig 36558 bp, 18 predicted proteins | sample 4CB219metaG_FD_202085 | JGI IMG/M metagenome (GOLD analysis project Ga0265339, IMG submission 202085) | Rhizosphere microbial communities from Carex aquatilis grown in University of Washington, Seatle, WA, United States - 4-CB2-19 metaG | ecosystem: Host-associated > Plants > Roots >... | reverse complement strand
AAGCGCAAACGCATACGCACCGATCGCGACAGCTGCACTCGTCCCTAGTTTTGAGATGCCGACGCAAACACGCCGCAACGGGTCGTACTGCACGCTCCGGCTTGTGCCCGGAACGGTAATTTCCTTCTTTGCCCCCGTGAGAAAAATTTCGCATTCGTCTTCATTTTCAAGATTATAAACATTCACTTCGAGCCGCGGAAAATTCTTTCCCCCCGGTAAATGATATTTGCCGTTCATCTCTGCTGCGAGTGCCGGCAGGAAAAGCGAATGTGCGCCCGAAAGCCCTCCGCCGATCACCGCCAGCCCGTCGATGAGCGTTAACGCGTTGGCGAGTGCATCGCCGACAACTTCCCCCAACTGGCGGTACGCTTCAAGAGCCGCAGCAGTATTTCCTCTCGTTGTGCCGATACCGATTTCAAAGATTTCTTTCGGCGTCGGAGCCTGTTCAAAAGTAATTCCTGCCAGCTGGGCGTACACCCGCTGCACGGCACGGATACTGGCCCCCTCCTCCGCGTTAACGGAAAAATCCGCCTTGTTCCGCATCAGCCAGATCTCGCCGGCGCCGGAATTATCGCCGATAAACAACTCGCCGTTCCGCACAATACCGCCTCCCAATCCGGTCCCGAGCGTTACGCCAAACAGATTGTGAAACCGCTTCGGGCTGTGCGCTTTTTCCAGCAGGCCGTTCACGTACGGCAAGAATCCCGCAATCGCCTCGCCGTAGGCAAATAAATCACCGTCGTTGTTGATAAACACCGGCAGTTGGAATACCTCCTGGAGCATCGGTCCGAGTGCGACTCCGCCCCGGAAGGCCGGGAGGTTTCCCAAGTCGCCGATAATGCCTGCGGGATAATCCGCCGGCCCGGGAAACGCAAAGCTGATGGCAACCGCCCGGGCAGGAAGCTGTTTTTTTATCTCCGTGAACCCGCTAACGATCGTCGCCAAGCAGACGTCAAGGTCATTCGCATGCGACGGAAGTGTTACCGGTTCTACAATTTCGCTATTTCCTTGAATGGCGGAAAAGACAAAATTCGTGCCTCCCGCATCCAGCGTCATCACGATCCGCTTTTCACGTTCAAGTTTCATTTCGCTGTGCCTTTGTTCTACGATGGAATATTCACTGCGGGTTTCTTTATCGAACCAAGCGCTAAGACTGCAATAAACACGAAAATGACAAGCGGGATAATGAAGCTCAATTCTGCCGATTTGTTGGCAACGAGGCCCACGAGAGCCGGAATCCTCGCGACGAAGACGATTGCAATCACCAACAAACCGGAGAGCTCATTACCGGCCAGCGTTCCGTTTGCGTCGCCAAACCCCGTAATAAAAAAGATAAGAAAGATCGATCGTGTCCAAATTTGGATAAGAGTATCTCAAAAATGCTTTGTACTGTCATCCTGATCCCGCCGTTCTTGCCTAAGGCATCGCTTCGTGATTGGCGGAGAAGGATCCATGACTTTGAGGCCTCGTGGATACGCGGTGCTGCGTCGTCATGGATTCTCCCTAGGGGATGCCTTCGGCATTCGTCGCTCCGCTCCTCAGAATGACAATGATCGTACTTTGTACGTTTCAAACATTACCCAGAAATTCTTAGATGATCACTCAAATTAGGACACTACCGAAATATCGGCAGGGTTCTGAGCTTCATGGCACGTGGTGCATTATGATTGGTGAATGAATGTCTGATTTGAAAGAATAGACTAACAGCGGCTGCTCTTTAACAATTCCGACAACTCCGCGTGCGATGCTGGCAGAATTCCATCATGGTCATCGGCTGTAATTCTCCGGGCATCGTTGAATGAATCCTAAAGATGCCGTTTCGGGTTATAGTGTCGTAACTAGAAGCATAAAATGCAAGGGAAAAAATACCGTCCAACCGTAAACGATTCCGGCCATATCAGCAGTATTCTGCACAATCTCGCGCAATCGTGAGCACTCCTGCGTTTCACAAAAAAAATCCAAGATCAAATTGCGGGCAAGTGTAAAAGGATAATCTATAGAAGCCACCTCAAAAATGGTTTGATGTAGAATGCACTTGTAAGGTCTGAGCGGAGCGAATGCGGGCGGTACGAAGATGACAGAGGATTAATTTCCTGCGCCCGGGAAGTGTTAAAACGGGTGGCTGCAGTTTCGGATTGGGCCGTGTTGTACGTGGTGCAGGCCGGAGCTTCACCATTGATGACGCATCGATAGCCGTACCATTCAGCATGAGGCCGGACGGCCTCAACCGATGCATGAGACGGGCAAGCGAGTACTCATCGCCCGTTTAAAACAGGATAACAACGTATGTGTTTTTCTCAAAAATATTCACCCACGCAGGCCCTTCTCCCCCCGTGAAGGGCAACAGGGCTTTATTATGTGAGGTAACAAAATAAGATAGAAGGAACCGGCGGAAGGGGCAATACCAAGATTCAGGTATTTTTAAAAGGGCCGAACTATTGCGGAAAAATCATACCATTCTGTCGTTGATAGCTTTAACAACCAATTTCGGGCGGCTGTGAATATCGAGCTTGTGGAAAAGATTCCTCAAATGCGTTTCGACCGTAAAACGGCTTATGAACAGCTTTTCGGCGATTTCCAAATTATTCATCCCTTGAGTCACTAATTTCAGCACATTCTTTTCCCTCGGTGAGAGGTTATACACATTTTCCGGACCTTCCCATCCGATATATGCAGACATCATTTTTTTTGTGATCATTGGGTCCAGCGGCACCCCCCCCTGCTGCACACTTTCAATAGCTCTGACGATCTCATCCGATGACGCTGTTTTCAGCAAGTAGCCGGAAGCTCCTCGTTTCATCGCTGCCCGGATATTTTCATCGAGGTCATAGGAAGTGAGCATAATGATATTCGAGCCGGGAGAGAGCTTCTTTATCGGGACGATCGCATCGAGCCCGTTCATAGCCGGCATTTTGATGTCCAAAAGGATAACACTCGGAGGAGAAATTTCTGTTTCAAGGTCTCTGAGGAGGGTTTTACACGAATGAAAAAATCTTTGGCAATCGACGGTCTTGCTTTTATTTAAATTTACTGCAAGCACAAGACAAAAATTCTTATTGTCGTCGACGATCCATGTTGAGATTTTATCCTGATTGTTTTGAGTCTGTGGTTCCATAAGAATTGGTCGGTTTCCAAAGGAATAAGAAGGATTGAACTAAATTCCTGTCTCTTCACCATAAGGAAGGTAGACCCTAAACGTTGTTCCCCGGTTCACGATGCTGTCGACGGTAGTAAAGCCGCCATGGCTTCGTACAATTCCAAGCACGATAGAGAGGCCGAGGCCGGTGCCTTCCCCCCCTTCTTTGGTCGTAAAAAACGGTTCAAATATTCTATCGATTGTGTCTTCCGAGATGCCGATTCCCGAGTCTGCAACGCTCACGACGACATAGCGTCCGGCATGCGCCTCGGGATAATTTTCGAGACTTTCGTTATCAAAAAAATAGTCGTCGACCTTAATGCCCAGCACTCCGCCGTCGGGCATTGCGTCCCGGGCATTCACGCAGATATTGAGAAAGACTTGTTTCAATTGACTCATATCGCCGCGGACAATCCAGTCCTCACCGAAAATATCCTCATCCACCACAATAGCGGGCGGCAACCCGCTTTCGACAATCTTCAAAACTTGCTGGAGGACAACGGACAAGTCGATCAAGGCTCTGTCGCCCACAATCCCTTTTCCGTACGTGAGAATATTTTTTACCAGATCCAATCCGCTTTGGGCGCTTTCTTCAACCGCACGCAGAACGGCTAAACTTGTTTGGTCCTTCAGCTCATCCCTCAATAGACTAATGGACATCGCCACCGGCGCCAGTATGTTTTGCAGGTCGTGGGCAATTCCACCGGTCAACAAGGCGATACTTTCCATCCGTTGTGTTTTGATGTATTGGGCTTCCAGCCGTTTCCTGCTTGTAATGTCCGTATTGACAATCAAGAGCTTTCGTGAGTTCTCATGTGTACCCCGAACAACCCGCCATCGGCTGTCGACAAGGATTTCTTTCCCATCTTTTCTCGGATGACGGTTTTCTCCGCTCCATTTCCGGAATTCCATGACACGCTTCACGATAAGGTGATAATCCCCTTCCCTGTCGCCGGAATACAGAAGTTTTTGAAGAGAGCACCCCGCAACCTCGTTCGCCCCCCATCCGTACGTCAGCTCTGCTCCGCGATTCCAAAATGTAATCTGTTCCTTTTCATCCAAAACAATTATTGCATCCTGTGTTTCATTGAGCAAAGCCGCTTGTTCTTGGACCATTTCCTCGAAATGTTTCCTTTTCGTAACATCGACAATGACGGCATGGACGTTATGGTCTCCATGAACTACTTTAGCGGAAAAGAGTATCCAAATTTCTGTACCGTCTTTTCTTTTTGTCTGAATTTCATACTCCGAGATGATGCCGTTTGTCGCAAGTGCATTCGCAATGAAACGGCGTGCTGAAGAGGGAAATTCTGAGAAGCATCGCTCAAATTCTGCCTCGGCTGTGCATTCAAACATCACCAGAAGCGATTCGTTTGCCTCATGCACTTTCAATGAATCCCTCGAGTACTTCATCATCCCCGCAAGCGAATGGTCGAAAAGCGCCTTATAGCGTTCCGCGCTCTTGGCGATCTCCTCCACTTTCGCTTTCTGCGCCGCAATGATTCGTTGATTGCTCGAAAGGACCACAAAGATGTAGGCAAGCGCAAAGATAAACAACACTGCGGTTCCGAGGCTTATCACCCAGATGATATTTGGGATTTCGCTGTGCAGAAGAAACCTTTCGTATACATGAGATTGGAAATTATTTCGAGCGACCAATTGATGTACCAAGCGGCAGCGTAATACGAGACACCCATTTTTAAGAGCTCATGAACTAAACCGAGAATAGGTGCAACGCCAGTCGAATAAAGAAGCGTGCCGCTTGATACCCAAAATATCGGTTCGTCGATAAACGGATGATTCATTTGTTTTACGATCGCGTGGATAGTCATCACCGAGATGAGGATGATGAGAACACGGGAGGTAACAGCCATTTCACTGTTCATTTGACCCGGTATATCAAGGTACACTTTGTCCGCCACCCAAATGCACAAGAAGAGCAGCGTTAACCCGGAGATAATTCGCTTGATTCTTTTACTTGCAACCGAGAGTGTATAAACGACACAGATAAATATCGATTCCACGGGAACATAATAGTTCGATAGCGAGGTGTTATTCACAGCGTTTCGCCTCAGTATTTCCTCGAGAATTTCTAAACAGCAACAATAAATACAAAATGCAAGAAAGACTTTCATTGCTCTATTTAAATGTTTAAACCGGGCAATTCCGGCAATCGCTGGAATGAAAGATGAAAGAACTGTCACAATGGCCATCGCAGGCAATTTCATTGTCGCCTATTTATTTAATTGATTTGTTTGCGGGCAAAATGGGGGACACTGCGTTGCCCATTCTCCGAGAATCCCTTGTACCATATCGTTGCCGGTGCTGTCGACGCCCACCAAAACAAGCGTGGGCGAGCCATCGTCTTTTGCGGCATAGTAGTACCGGATTCCGACAACCCCTCCCTGAGCAAGGATCTTGTCAAAAATATTTTTCCCAAAGTAGCCCCCCTTTGTTGTCGGAGCGGCCGGGGATTTTTTAAAATTTTGAATATATTTTACTGCCTGGTCGAGTGTGATAACGTGATTTTCATTTCCGGTATATTGGGCCTTCAGGGTCCCGGGAGAAAACACGCCGGATAGAGTTACGATGAAGCCTATAAAAACAGCAAGCCCGAGCAATCGAAACCTCGTTGTAAACTTTTTCATGAGATGTACCCCTAAGTAAGTGGAAAATTAGGATTTTGGCGGCGGCCTATGTTTGGCAAGACCTATCAATCATACATTGCATAAGCCAAAAAAACAATACCTTAAATTAGGTATTTTTACGACTAGCGCTTTAACAAATTGATTCAAAACCGGAGGAATTCCGCGGAAATACGCGTTGAACAAATGTGCCAATCCTTAGATGAAGGAAGACAGACGGGAACAAAGGAATGATCCAATCGATTGATTACATCTCACTTGATCGTCGCACTGGACTGAAGGCGGGGCGGGGTAGTCGGCTACTTTGATTCAAAAAGCAGCGACATCGTCCTTCGATGCGTTCTCCCGCTCTTCGAGCGGGATCACTTACTTCCCAAAGGGATCCCTTCGGGACAGGATGAACATGGTCTGTTCACCCTGAGCAATCCCGTTCCGCTTCTTCGGGACAGGATGAACATGGTCTGTTCACCCTGAGCAATCCCGTTCCGCTTCTGCGGAACGGGAGCGTCGAAGGGTCGATTAAACAAAGTAGCCCGCTACCAGGCGTGGAACCGGCTTGACTGCCGCCAATAATTGGTTACTGTTCAATGGATGAGGTTTCCTCTTTTACCGTTTCTACTTTAAGCCAAGTTCTTTTAACATTCGGTAGAAATTCGACGGTGCAAGGCCTAATTTCTCGGCGGCATTCGAGTCGGAGCTGGAAATGCTCCGCACATATTTGAAATAACGGACGCGGAACATTTTTTCCATTTCCGGCAGCGGAAGCACCTGCCCGGTATACAAGTCGTCGATCACCGATTCATCCTTTGTCGGTATCGGATTTCTCATCGTCATATGATTGGTGACATCCTTCGCCGTAATTTTATCCGTGCAGTTGAGCACCAACCGCTGCGCGACATTGCGGAGTTCCCGCACATTGCCCGGCCATTTATAGTTCATAAGAATTTCTTTCGCTTTCGGGTCCGTCGAGGGAGGCTGAAGGTCGAGATCGCGGCTAAAATAATCGAGAAAGTGATTGAAGAGAAGGAGAATATCGTCTCCGCGTTTGCTTAACGGGACGATATCCAACGGAATCACCGCGAGACGATAGTAAAGGTCTTCCCGGAAACGCCCCTCGTTCACCTCCGCCGTCAGGTTCTTATTGGTGGCGGCAATGATGCGCACGTTGACCGTCAGACTTTCCTTTCTTCCGATCTTTTCAATTTCTCCCTCTTGTATAACGCGAAGGAGTTTTACCTGCGCCTGCAGAGGCAGTTCGCCGACTTCATCCAAAAAAATTGTTCCGTTGTGCGCGATCTCGAATAGACCCGCTTTTGTATTCATTGCGCCGGTGAACGCCCCCCGTTCATACCCGAATAGCTCGCTCTCGACCAGATCGTGCGGAATGCTGCCGCAGTTGATCGGGATGAACTTTTCGTACTTGCGTTTGCTCTTGAGGTGAATATTCCACGCCACAAGTTCTTTTCCCGTTCCCGACGCTCCTGAAATGAGCAGGTTGGCTTCGCTTTTAGCGTACTTCTCGATCACTTCATTGAGCTGAACCATCGGCTTCGATTCGCCGATGATTTTTTTCGATTCAAGGAGATTCTCGTTGCTCTGTTTCAGCCGCTTGTCGGATTTCAGTTTTTGCTTCTCAAGCTTCTTCCGTTCATAAGCGTTGACGATGCTCAGAATAAAATCGGTCGGCTGGTAGACGTAGTCTTCGATGTTGCCCGGATATTTTGTGCAATACCAATACGCTCCCGCTTTGAGAAGGTTGTTGGCAAAATCAAAATCCGTGGTGTTGATCGTCATTTTTGTGATGACGACAATCTGCAGAAACTCATCGAGTTCCTTCATTTTCTGGATCAGCTCTTCGCCGCGCAATCCGCCCGAAATCTGGTAATCGAGAATAACGACATCATAGAAATCGGGGTTATCGCGGATTTTGTCGAGCGCTGATTTTCCGTTGGAGACGACGTCTTCGACCTGGATGCGCGTTGTTGACAAACTCACGGTTTTCTTCACGCGAGCGACGTCGAAGTCTTCATCTTCTACAAGCAACACCCTGATGATCTGCGTACTATTGATGGTCATACCGCTCCTAGTTTTTGATCGTCAACGTAAACCTGCATCCGCCCTCGGTCCGGTTCTCCGCATCCAGAAGCCATCCGCATTTCCCCACTGCAAGCTGGTGCGCAATATAGCACCCGTAACCGGAGTGTGTCCCGATATTGATTTTTGTCGACTCTTGTTCAAGAAACAGCCTCTTGATGCCTTTTGCACCGGTTTCCAGCAATTCTCTGGCGATGCCGACTCCGGTATCTTCTACGCAGACCTGGGAAATGTTTTTTTTCTTATTGTAAGTCGTCGACACAACTATTGTGACAAAGTCTTTGCTCGCATGGTCGATGCTGTTTTGAATCAACGGTTCAAGAATTTCCCAGACGATGAATTCATTCACCGTTACCGGCGGAAGGGAAGGGTCCAGGTCCAGCTTGATGTCGAACATTTCATTCTTGCTCGAAACGCGCAAAAAAACGTTCTGAACGATGAACTCGACGACCATGTTGATGCTGGTTTTGAACATCGGGTTGACGATGGTATTGATGTCCTGGTCGTACCATTTCATGTCATAGATAATGCGCGAGATGAAGTTTGAATAGGTGATGACGCGCTGTTTCAACTGCCCGAGATTTTCAGAATTCATCATCCGTACATCGTTTTTGATGAATCCCATTATTTTTTCAGCCTTATGATTTGTATGGTAAATTCTCTTTGTGAAGAGCGATTCTTTTTCCAGCCTGATTTGTTTCTCAAGATTCTCCTCGTGCTCGATGTACAATTCCTCCTGCGCCTTATTGCGCTCGCCGACGGCGCGCGAGGAAATAATAAAAATCGCCATCAACCCGATAAAAATGAGGGCTAAAAATGTCAGCGCCACTTTATCGAAGCTCGACTGAATTTCCGTTGTGAGGAACGTGAAATCCGGCGTGATGCGCATGTACATCACACCGAGATATTCGCCGTCGGGAACAAAGGGAACGAGAACGTCGAAGGTCTTATCGTTCGACACGGCGCTGACGATTTTCTCCCTTCGCCGCATTTCGTCTTTTTGAGCGAGAAAGTAGTCCACCCCCTGGCGATGGCTCGTCGGTTCCCCGTCTTGCAGGGGCAGCAGCGTATTGCTGAAAAATGCGGTGAGTTTTTGCCCGCTGTCGATGATATACAATTGATGATTCTTTATCAGGATAAGGCAAAGATCTTCCCCGCTCCTCTGGATCAGCTGCTGCTTAAAAATGACGTTCAGCGAATAGGCAAGGTACAATTCTGCGCTGTCTTGCTGTGCGCGTACTCGCTGCTGGCGTTCGAAGATCAGTTCGACATTGGTCGTCGTCACGAGGGCAAGACGTTCAGCATAGTACTTCCGGAACCAGCTTTGCGCTTCTCCGAGGAAGCTTTCCAAATTCTCTTTTTGAAAAAACACCAGGATAATTTGAAATGTGATCAACACGACGACCATCACAACGATATGGCGTATCTCGAAGCGATAGCGCGACAGTTTCGTCTTGACGGGTTCGGGTACTTTCAAGTTTTTCCACTCCATAACGGCAATTACGGTGTAAGGCTTCTTTCGGATTCGATGCTTGCATCGACGTTCTTCACTGCTTCGTCAACGGTGATACTTCCCTTGATGGCAAGATAAAAATACCGCGACATGATTTTCGAATCCTTCGTGTATTCTTCCTGACTAGGGCGATGAACTCCGGTTTTCATCAAATCCACAATAGCGCTTATTTCTGGATATTTGCGAAGATACAATGAATCATGGTAGAACGAATTCGTAATGGGAAAGTATCCGCCTTTCGTATAAAAAATTTCCTGTGATTCGTCTTTGAGCAGGAATTTAATAAAATCAATCACCGCTTCCTTCTTCTTGCTTGCCTTAGGAACCATCAAGTTCCAGCCGCCGAACACTGATGCCGGCTTGCCGCCGGAATAATACGGCACCGGCATTTTCTTCAGATTCCGTTGTTTGACCGTGTCGACCGGAGCCGCCTTGAAATCCTGATCGTACGTCGTCCACCCGTGCAGAAAAAGAGCATCGTGCGTGATAAAATATTCATAGCTCGGCACCTCGGTCAGATCGCTGACAATTTCGGGAGTAGCATCGTATTTGTGGACAAGGTCAACAAGCAGCCGGAGAGCGTTTCTGGCCTCGGGCGTGTCAAAACGGAATCCAATCGTCGTAAAGTAATCGGGCTTCTCGCTGAGAAGTATTTCAATGTAGCAGCAAATCAGCCCCTCGTAATCCGAGGCGGGAAAAACATAAAACGGATAACTGCTCTTGCGAAGTTCCTTCTTGATTTTCAGGAACTCATCCCACGAGATCTGGCCCTGGACCTTTTGAAGGAGATCTTTCCCATTATACTCCTTTGCGAGCAAATCCGCCCGATAGTAAACGACGCCCTCATCGAGATCGAGCGGCACGGCGACGAGTTCTCCATCATGATAACACGATCTCAGGGCAATCGGTGTTATTCTCTTTCGTTCATCGTCCGTAAAGTATTTGCCGAGCGGTTCGCACCACTTCGCAAACCGCTGCACCCAAATGACATCGACCGCAAGCAGGTCGATACCGTCGTCGTCTCCGCGAAGCGACCGGGCAATGATCTCTTTGCGCGTATCTGTGCTGAAATCGGCGTTGGGGAAATCAATGGGAATGACTTTGACCTTTCCCTTGTGCAATGCATTGTATTGGTCGATCAAGACCCGGTGGGCCTCGGTCATTCTGTCCGCAAAATAGAATTCTGTAACGTGTTCCGTAGGACGTTTGAACAGGAAGGCAAATATTGCAAAATAGACCATCGCGATCGCGCAGAGAACAACGATGCCCAACGCCTGGTTGCTTGACGAAATCTTACCGTTTACGGAAGCCATGCAAATTGAACAAGTTTTGTGAGGATTCCACTAAGGACATGAAAAGGCACGAAGGTTGAGATCTACCACATGAGATCTAATCCGCAGCAACATACTCTCTTCGTGTGCTTCGTGAACTTTGTGAAAAACTCAATGGTTTTTGTGCCATCAGTTACCATATCTTATTTCTTTTGCCTTTGAGATGCAACAACTATTTCGCAAACGGGGTAACGAATCTCGCTGAGAACAAAAATGCCGGAGAATCTTTCAATTGTCCGGCATTGTACTTTCAGCCCAACCGTGTCCCTTGTTTCACGGAACAAACGACCGTTGGATCACTTTCACCATAACCATTTTCTTCGTGATCGAGGTTCCGTTTGCAATCAGCAGAGGTACACCCCACCCGCTTGGACCCGTGAGATGGTACGGTAAAGGATCTCGTGTTCTTCAACCGCAAAATCATTATCAATATTCATATCTCAGTCCAAACTGCGCATTGAATCCGTACGTTTGTTCACTCGTCGGCAGAGGTCCTTTCGGAGACGTGTAATAATAACTGTCAACATGTGAACCCACGTTGGTAAGATTGGCAAAGATAGACATATTCTCAAATAGCTTCTGCTTCAACGAAATATCGACTAAGAGGACATTATCATAATACGAATCCGCCAGGGAGTAACGGGAATCGAGGCTTGTGAGCTCCGTGTACTGATATCTGAACGATACTCTCGAACTGAACTCTAAATAGTCCCAGCCGATGGTAATATTATATGTAGCTTTCGGCATGTTGACCAGCGAACCTTCTCTTGTTCGGTATTCCAACCAGTAGTTTATTTTCTTGATCCTTGTGTGAGCGGCATCCCACAGCGTATCTATAGGATTAGAAGCATTATCAAAATACGGATAGTAGGTGCTGGAGCTCATGACTCCGTAATTCAGGTCGAGCACCAATCCGCTTAAGACGCCGGGTAAATACCAGAAGTGTGTCTGCCATTCAACTTCCAATCCTCTCAAATAAGCTGCTGCCGGGTTATTAATCGGCATAGACAGACTAGAGTTCTGGGCGCCATTGTGAAACCATGACGTGTCAAAATACGTTAACTGCGGCAACCGGGACAGGATATCCGAGGGTGCATCATGGATGAGAGCCTGCTGGTACGGCTCGTAGCCCGGAATAGAATATGTAAGATCGTTTAACTTTTTGTAGTACGCATTCACCGAGAACAAACCGACGGTATTACTGAAGATCGATGTTCCCAGTTCATAGTTCTGTCCGGTCGCCGGCTTCAGATAAGCATTGCTCGCAGCGTTCACATTTCCAGCCACACCGTAGTCAACTAACGGTGAGACGTCGGAAAAATTCGGCCTGGCGAGGTTCTGATAATACGCACCCACGATCTGTACGGTCTCGCTCACTTTATACTTAAGGTTCACCGAAGGGAGAACATTATTATGGGTCGTATTGATCGACCGCCAGACTGGAGGTTCCCCCTGCAAGCCGTTTTGATTACTACCGTTGGCATAAACGACGTAGGCTCCGTATGCCCCCTGGAGGTTTTCATACCGGACACCGGGAACCAACGTCAAAGCCTGTCCGATATTAAACTCTCCCATAATGTAGCCCGCGTGCAACCGTTCCGCATCATCATAATCCGAATTGTACGTCTGAACTCCGTCTCCAAAATACTGATCGGCATAGTGAGCAAAGAACTGCTGTCCGATCGTATTGAGCAACGGTAAATCGTAACCCCAATTATCGAGAGTGTAATTGCCGTTAAGGAACTTCGGAGGAGTATAGCCGGAGAGCATATAGTTCAAGCCTGAAACACCATGGCTCACGTCGGTGGTCTTATTCGTCCGGCCAAAATTCTGCTGCAACCATGTCAAGTATTCAAGTTGTCGATTTTTACTGCCGCCGTATTCCAAATCGAAAAATACGCCTACACCGTTGTTATAGCGGTCAAATGAATGGTACTTGCCGCCGAGAGAAATCTTGCCCGACAAATCATCCCCAAGTTGGAACGGGATATGATAGTCGACCTTTGCATCGTAACTATTATCATTAAGAAAATTGTAGGAGTGGTCTAAATTCCGCAAATAGAAATTACTCGGATTGTCGGCACCCGCAAGCCCTATTAATGATGAAGGGGTCGCGTAAACAAAAACATTAGAATTCTTGGAAATGGGGTTGGTCAGTACCTCCATAAATGGAAAATCATAGCCCGGGTTTTGGTAGTCCGTTTTTGCGTACGACACCGCGGCGTCGAGTTCGGTGCTGGCGACCTTGAACTTCGCCTGCAGCGAATGTGTACGTTCTTCTGTCGTGAACTGGGATTGACTATACAATTTGGTGAATAAACCGTCCGGCGGTGTAAATTCAAAATTCACATTGTCATCGTGGCGAGAGTCATTATCCTCTCTCCGGGTATAGAGATTAAAGAATGTCACATCGACAAATTTTGATCCATAGTCCAGGATGACGCTTCCGCCGTACCGTCTCCTGTCCAGATTATCCACGGTTAATCTGGCACTGTTCGTATTCCTAAGAAAAGTGTGGGTGATGTTACCCAGGCTGTCTTTATTTGAAGTAGTGGAAACGCCATCGTACCCTGCGTTAAATTGCTGCGATGGAAGCGCCTTGTCCTCCAGGTTCAATTGCACCCGTGCACCGATCGCATCGTCGAAGAACCTGTCGCTTACACTTCCTACAACTTTGTAGTTCTTCCAATACGATGTCAGATCGTTATAGCCGCCGTTAACCATAAGATTTTCGTGCAACCCTGACGGGGCTTGTTTCAATGTCAGGTTGATCGTGCCGCCCAGTGCGTTGGCATCCATATCGGCCCGCAACGATTTCGAAAGCTCGACTCCCTTAACGACGTCGTCGGTCAACATGCCCAAGTCAATCGACCTGTCGGAATAGTTGCTGCTTCCGTTGTTCGTCTCGCCGGCCGCAAGCCCTCCGCTTGTGGACGTCATCGGCACGCCTTCTATCGTCACATTATTGAACTGCGGAGACAACCCGCGGACGATGACTTTATCCGCTTCGCCGTTTTGTCTTTGCAACGAGACACCGGGCAAACGGCCGATCGACTCGGCCAAGTTCGCATCCGGCAACTCCTGCATCTTTTCTGCCGAGACAACATTAATGATATTGTTGGATGTCAGCTGCTCGTTGATCGACGCCAACTGGCCTTTCGCCTGCGCCGTCACGACAACCGTATCGCCCGTGACGGCTCCCAATGTTAATCGAAAATCTTGTGTTAACGGTTCATTTTCCGTTATCGTGACATCGAGCGTCATCTGCCGGTATCCAATGTAACTTATTTTGACGGTCTGCCTGCCCGTCGGGATTCGGTAGATAACATATTTCCCGTCCAGGTCGGCAGCAGCACCAAAGCTTGTATTATTAATAGACACATTGGCCCCAACGAGGGCTTCGCCGGTTTCTTTATCTATGACCCGTCCCTGAAGAGTGCCAGACCCTTGCGCAAACAATGACTGCGACAATGTCAACACCAATGCTGCAACCGCGCATGCAAGTTGGCTTCGAGTAGAAGTACCAATAAACATTTTTTTCTCCGATGATTTTGTGATCGTTGAGGATATCATTTTGTTTTAGGGCGTGAATTCAAATCAAAATTATTGAAGGTATCCCCGATGTGAAACGTTAGATGATATGAATTTTCGAGGAAACATTCCACGCCTTGTCTTCACCCCTCTTCCGGAAATTCTCTTTTGAAGACACAATCCTCACTGCCAGCGAAAAAGGGCCAAACCACAATAAAACAAAAATGCCGGATAACTTTTCAATTATCCGGCATTGTCTTACAGATCAACCATTACTATATCTTCCATACAAAGAAGAGACTGATGAAATTACTTCATCATAACCATTTTCTTGGTGATGGAGGTATTGCCTGCCTGCAAACGATAGAGATACACGCCGCTTGCGAGCTTGCTGCCATCGAATGGAACGGTATAGCTTCCTGCACTCTTGGTACCTGAGAACAGTGTTTGGACTTCCTGTCCAAGAACGTTGTAGACCTTCAATGTTACGAGCTGACCGTTGCTGTTCGACGGTACTGAGAAGCTAATCTGTGTCGTCGGGTTAAACGGATTCGGATAGTTCTGTGAAAGCCCATAATGTTGAGGCACTGCCGACGTCTTGTTTTCTGCAACTCCTGTAGCTAGATAGAAGGCCCATACCTTTGCCCATTCAGCCTTTGAATCATACGCAGCCAATTTAGCATCATCCCAGATCAAGGCACCAATCGGCAATTGATCAATTGTCGAATTGATAACTGTACCGGATTGAGCGAAACTCTCATTCAGGTCGGTGAACTTTGTGATCCCGCTTCCGTCTTCCGTTTTGATACCCGGAATCGTTGTTGGGTCATAATCGCCCCAAATGTATTTGCTGTGAAGAATGTCCTGCGTTGAGGACGAGAAGCCCGGAACGCCCCATTGCTGGGCATTCCATCGTGCCATCTGGTCTGCAGTTGCTGCATCGGCGATTGCAGGTGTAACTGTCGAAACCTGCACGTTAATGTGATTGTCCGCTTGAGCCAACTTGTGATACGTGGCGAACAACGTCGTTGTGCGCGGGTTCATCCAGATACTTGGAATGTTGACGACCATGCTCGGAGTATCAGCTTGTGGAATGCTCCATGTTAAATATGAAGAGGCAGTGACACCGCCGAATGCCGTTCCATAAGGACCAAAACCGCCAATTTGCATATTGTGATAGTATGCTTTTAGCATTACCGTGTCAGTCCAGAGGATGTTATTGGCAACAAGCGCCTGCATCTTATCAAGACCGCATAATGACTGATTGATCGTTGAATCGGCATTCAAATATGAGGGCTGGATATTAATCGGCGCATGCAATTTTCCGCCTTGAACCCAAAGAGTATCCATACCGAAATTACCCATCAGCATTCCGGGATCAGGATCCTGTCCGCCGGTTGCGACGTTCTGGAAATCCTCACCAACCCAATTCTGGTTGATGAAAAGATTGTTGACCCAGTATCCTTCAAGGTAATAAACACCCAGCTGCCAGTATTTGTTGCTGTTGATGATCGTGTTGTGGTTGTAATACGCAAACTTACACATTGAGCTCTGCTGCAAGAAAATAAGTCCGCCGCCTGTAACTGTGCAGTTCTCGACCCAAACTGTGTCGATAGGACGTTTGCAATAGAACACTCTGCCACCCCACCACTGATTAACGTTGAAGAGGTTGCGGAAGTATGAGTTTGTGAATCTGAATTTTGCTCCGTTCGTGTAACCGTCGCAGGAGAACGTATCGAGCTGGATGAATTCAAACAGACAGTTATTGACGTCCACAGACTGCGGCAAGCCGAGATCTGTTGAGCCTACAAAGCAATTATTGTTAAATCCATTGTCATTCGTAAACTCATTCTGCATGTGAATGTTATCCAACTTTATACTGCCAACGACAGTATTCATTCCGGGATCTACGCCGTTAACACCGGTCAATGTGATAACCGGCTTCGTTCCGCCAGGTTCACCGACAATGATCAATGTTCCGTGCGGATTGTAAACGCTAAGACCGGCATTTTGAGTATAGATTTGGCTCTTCGACAGCTTGTATACTCTGTTGATGTTTGTTCGGCCGACATTAGTGGTTGTATCACCGTTAATTGTCGCTTCAATGATACCCGGCGTTGAGGCGTCGGTAATGAAAATCGTATCAGCGTTTGTAGCATTAGCAATTGCGATTAACTGAGCCGCCTCTGCCTTTGCCTTCGCCTGATTCGGCACCCGCTGTCGAATGATCTGAGAATACTGAGCATTTGAAATGCTCACAATCGCTAAGCTAATCAAAAGTGTAACTAATAGCTTGTTTTTCATTGCTTTCTCCTTTTATGGTGAACTAATAATTGAAAAAGTAATTAAATTTTTTTTCCTCCCTTAGCCACCTCCTTCCAATGCTTCCGGTTTTGACTTCACTTCTGTGCTTTACAATATACACTTATTAAACACAAGAAAAGCAAAATAAACCGTCTAAGTTAATAAATGAGTATTTATCAATAAGCGTAGCTTAATCCAAATTGTGCATTGAAACCATACGTTTGTTCGCTTGTCGGTAAAGGTCCGTTTGGAGATTGATAATAATAATTATCGACATGCGCACCAATGTTTGTAAAGTTGGCAAAAATTGACAAATTTTCAATAAGTTTCTGCTTCAACGAAACATCGACTAAGAGGACGTTATCGTAGTACGCGTCAGCCACGGCATATCTGGAATCCAAGCTTGTGAGCGTCGTATATTGATACCTGAATGACACTCTTGAACTGAACCCTAAATAATCCCAGCCGGCGATTATATTATAGGTTGCGTTCGGCATATTTACCAGCCTGCCAGGACGTGTTCGGTATGCTACGTAATAATCGATATTCTTGACCCTGGTATGAGCAGCATTCCACACGGTGTCTTTCACTACGCTGTTAGCGTCAAAGTACGGATAGAACGTATGTGAACTCATTACCGTATAGTTCAGGTCAAGCACGATGCCGCTTAAGACTCCGGGCAAATACCACAAGTGTGTCTGCCATGAGAATTCTAGCCCTCTTACGAATGCTTTCTCCGGATTATTTATCGGAACACTCGTGTATGTATTTTGATTTCCTTTCGCAAACCATGAAGTATCCCAATACGAAGTTGACGGCAGTCTCGATAAGATATCCGACGGTGCCTGCACAATATCACGATACCTGTACGGGTAAACGAATGGAATTGAATACACAAGGTCTGTCAATTGTTTGTAGAACCCATTGACTGAAAACAGGCCGACATTATTGCTGAACAGAGATACTCCCAGGTCATAATTCTGTGCGATAGCCGGTTTCAGAAAAGGATTACTCGACGCAGCGACATTGTTATTTACGCCGTAATCTACCAGCGGCGAAACGTCGGAGAAATTCGGCCTGGCCGCGCTCGAATAATATGCGCCGACCAATTGAACATCCTCGCTCACTTTATATTTAGCGTTGACCGACGGGAAATAATTTTGATGAGTCTGGTTGATTTCTCTCCATACAGGAGTCTGTCCCGCCAGACCGTTGAGGTTATTGTTATTAGTATAGACGACATACGCGCTGTATGAACCCTGTAGCTGTTCATACCGGACACCCGGAACAATCGTCAGATCTTTGCCCAGATTGAATTCTCCCATCAAATAACCTGCACGGAGTTTTTCTGCATCGTCAAATTTGGAATTGTAGGTCTGAGGTCCATCCGTATAATACTTGACAGCGTTCGAGTCGTAGTATGCTTGTCCTATTTCGTTCAGCAGACCTGGACTGTACGACCATGGATCAAGAGTGTAGTCTCCGTTAAGAAACTTCGGGGGATTGTAGCCGCTTTGCGTAAAATACTTGCCGGAAATACCATGGTTAAGGTTCTTAGGATAGTACGCCGGGTTGATGTTTGCCTGCACCCAAGCCTGGAACGCATCCTGCCGGGCTCCGCTCCCGCCCCATTCCATGTTAAAGTATTGGCTATTGCCTCTGTTCGTGCGAACAAAGCTATGGTACTTGCCGCCGACAGATATTTTACCCGTAAATTCATCGGATAACTTAAAAGGAACATGATAATCAAGCTTTCCGTCGTAAGTATTATCATTGAGGAAATTATCTGTAGCGTCTAAATTACGCAAATAAAAATTCGACGGATTGTTGGCACCCGCGAGAGTGATCAACGTTGAGGGCTTGGCAAAGTTAAAGATATTGCTGTTGGTGCCAAGCTGCGGCGTATTGACTTGCTCAAACGGAAAGTCGAACCCGGGGTTGCTGTAATTTGCTTTTGAGTAGGATACTGACGCGTCCAGTTCTGTCGTCGCGAGCTTAAACTTCGCCTGCAGCGAATGTGTTCTTTCTTCTGTTTTAAAATCGGAAATTGCATAAATCTTCGACCATAGATTGTCCCCGGTAGCGGTAAAATTAGTCTCATTATCATACCGATTATCATGGTCGTTCTTCTGGTTGTACAAATTAAAGAAAATAACATCTACCAAATTTGATTCGTAATCCAGTATGACGCTTCCACCGGCCCGTCTCCTGTCGAGGTTATCAACCGTCAACCTGGAGGCTTGTGTTTGCCTGTTGTAAGGATGAGTTACTGTCGTGTCATGGGTTACCGGATCTATATTATTTATACTAAGAGTTTGTAGTGGACCGTATCCAGCGTCGAATCGCTGCGATGGAAGAGTTTTGTCTTCTAAGTTCAACTGCAGCCGTGCGCCGATCGCATCGTCAATGAACCTGTCACTGACACTTCCCGACACTTTGAAATTCTTCCAGTATTTTGTCAACGCATTATATCCGCCGTTGGCTTGAATATCTCCACGCAAACCTGTCGGGGCTTCTTTTAACGTAAGATTGATCGTTCCACCGATAGCATCGGCATCCATATCCGCGCGTAAAGATTTTGAAAGCTCTACTCCCTTGACAAGGTCGTCGCTGATCATGCTCAGATCAATTGACCTGTCGGAGTAATTGCTGCTGCCGGTATTCGTATTGCCGGCCGCGACACCGCCGCTTGTTGAAACCATCGGAATGCCTTCGATCGTTACTTTGTTGAATTGGGCAGACAACCCGCGAACGATAACTTTATCCGCTTCACCGTTTGTTCTTCCCAACGATACACCGGGGAGTCTTCCGATTGATTCAGCCAAATTTGCATCGGGCAACTCCTGCATCTTTTCAGCCGACACTACGTTAACAATCTTGTTGGACGACAACTGTTCGTTGATTGAGGACAATTGGCCTTTCGCTTGCGCTGTAATGACCACCACGTCGCCAGTGAGCACACCCGCGGCTAGACGAAAATCTTGTTCTAGTGTTCCGCCATCTGTTATGTTTATATCAGCAGTAATTGTTTTGTATCCGATATACTGTACGCGCAATGTTCTTTTGCCTGCCGGAATTTGGTGGATGGTAAACTTTCCGTCAATATCCGCGGCTGCGCCTAAGCTTGTCTCAAGGACAAGCACGTTGGCTCCGACGAGCGCTTCGCCAGACTCTCTATCCAAGACGCGTCCTTTTAGTGAGCCAGATCCTTGTGCAAACAACGATTGCGTCATTATCAGCATCATAGCTGCAAATGCGCAAGCAAGTTTGCTTCGAGTAGAAGTACCAATAAACATTTTTTTCTCCAATGATTATTTGATCGTTGAGGATACTAATGTGTTTTTTGGGTGTGAATTCGATTCCGATGATGAGAGCTTTTGAAGAGAAGCATGTTCTTTACCTCGCGCCAATTTAAAGACTAAAGCACTTAATGTCAAGCGGTTTTCCTCCTCATCCCTTCAGTCTTTTCTCGTCAGCGCATCGCTCGCATTTAAAGAAAGCATGGATATTCAACTTCATTAGGCGCGTAGTCATTCAAACAAGAAAATGCGTAGGCCTCCGGGGCGAGTCTACTATTTGCTAACGAACTGAAATATTGCAAACATACCGAATATCGGGAGAGAATTTGTGCAGCCCTTATTATTTGTTGAACTTTGGCTTGTTCTCTATAATCAGGGAATTAGGGACATCTTTGTCAATATCTACCAACACAGACGATGCCACATTTCCATGGAAGTATTTTGATGAAATTTTGCCAAAAATCGCAAATTTCGGGAATAGAGACAGAAACTGCGATATATTATTTTGATAAAAATGTATCAATGTAATAATATAATGGAGAAGCCATTCTACGATTATTTCCCTCCATTATCCCCGTCAAATATCGATTTTCCAATAAAACGCTGCGACAAGACATTCACACAATAGCCATCTTATTTAATTTCTTAGCTTATTGAGCGACGACTTGAAGGAATGCGTTAACAGAGAAGTGTTACAGTTTCACGCTAGACACTATTACTTCAAGCGCTTTCTCGTTCCCAATCTCCGATTGGGAACGAAGTGTGTCAAGTGATCAATATTTTCAGACGGAAAAAACAAGTTAAGCAACTCCTTCCCAAACGAGTTTGGGAACGAGAGTGAAATTTCTCAAACTGTAACACTGCCAAAAAATGCAGCTGACGCAATCGGTTACCGCGCACCTCATTTCAGTAAAATCATTTTCTTCGCCTGGAAGAAACTCCCGGCTCGAATCGCATAAAAATATATTCCGCTGCTCAGTTTTGACGCATCGAATTTTGCAAGATAGTTACCGGCATCCAGCGGCCGGTTAATCAATTCAGCGACCCGCTGCCCGATTGCATTATAGACGGTCAACTCAACGTGTCCGGCTTTCGGCACGGCAAAGTTGATTTGTGTCGACGGGTTGAACGGGTTAGGATAATTCTGAGACAATGCGTACACAGCAGGAATCGTCGAGTTCTGGACAGCAACGCCGGTCGCCACCGACCCAGACGCAAGTATCTCGGCAATGGAGTACGCACCATTACTGCTTTGCGATTTGAGGATCAACTGCAAGTAACGCGCAACCTCGTTGAATCCTGTCAACGTTTCAACGTACCCGGGTCCGCCGTTGCCGCTGCTCTGGTACACTAGTTCCGACCAGTTAACGAGGTCCGGAGACGCCTGGAGAGAGTACATCTTTGCGTACGCTTTGTTCCCCCATCGGATAACGACCTGGTTTATCGAATCGAGTCTTCCCAAATCGAGCTGAACCGTCTGCACTGCCGGTGATGCTGCCGCCTGCCACCGCGAGAAATTATTCCCGTCTGTTATATGCTGAGGATCGCTGAAGGCGTACGCAACGGTATCGTTCGATGAAGCAGTGACGTACGCCTGGTACGCTCGATCAACCTGATCCGGGGAGAGGATCTGCAAGTCTATGGTTATCGAATCCTGTTCATCTCCTTTTGCAATGAGCGTGTAACTGCTGTTGGCGGGATCCGGAACCATGCTGATCGAGTCGGCGGCGGGAACGAAAGCGCCGTTCAACGTTACCGTCGAACCCTTCACCACATGCCAGACCAGAATAACCGGTTCACCGGTTCCAATTTGTACGGGGATTGCCCTGAAGATCACAATTCTTCCAGTCGGTAAAACTGTTACGACAATCTTGTTTGTGTCCTGGACGACGCCACGCGCAATCATGGTATACGTGGTCGTTACGAGCGGATGAACGAGCAAGGTGTCTTTAACTGAAACACTGTTGCCGTCCAACGTAACGACCGATCCCGGCTCCGTATCCCAGCGGAGAATAGTCGTGTCGGTTTTTTCAATCGTGCCGGGAGTCGCGTTGAAAACATAGATCGAACCCGTCGTGGGAAAAATGATGACGTCGTTCCGGTAGTTGGCAAACATATAGCTCAGCGTAGCCCAGGTTTGTATTTCGGACATTGGTCCAGCGACCGGAAAGTCCGTCCACGACCAAGCCATCGCCCCCGCATAGCCGTTTTGGTACAATGTCGGATAGAGGCTTGAGTGCGGGATCCCGTTTTCTTCATTCACATGAAATTCAGCAGCCACCACAGGCTTATTCAATCCCCAGTGAGAACATGGATAAAGAAACGGATTAAAATTGTCGCCGTCTCCGTTATAATAGTGAACACAATAGAAGTCGAGTGTTCCGAGATTGTCGCCGCCAACCGCTTTGAGGCGGTCATCCCGATAATAATTAGTATCTCCCGCCGCCGCTAATTTTTCAATGTATTCACGGTACTCTTCAGCGGTTGAGTTTGATCTGTGCCTGATGTTGAAATTATCGGCCGCCGTTTGCAGGTTGCTGGCGGAAGAATTGGCTGCGGTTTTTGGGAGACGGCCTGCAACCGGCCCAGGGTTGAAATCCGTTAACGTCTGGAACGTCACGGCGCCGCTTGTCACGAGAGCGCTCGGATCAGCACGATGAATCGCGCCTGCCATCAGGTTGATGCACCTCTGAATACTTTTCATGGGCACATGATCGTCGCCCCCCCAGCCGAATTCATTCGAAATGCCTTCAGGCTCATTGAAGATTTCCCAGGCAGCGATCGCCGGATTCCCCTTCAGCGAGTCAACCATCGGGATCAATGCGTTTCTGATATAGGCATTGGTGTACGCGGTATCATTTAACAGCCTGGCGTTCCTGTGTAACTCCACTGTGTCGAGCTCCGATTGATTGAGCATGTCATGAGACCAGAGACACAAGATCAATCCAATGTCGTTTTGCTTCGCCGCAGCGAGAATCTGTTTGAGATTTTGAATTGCGACCGGGCCGGGCCCGGTGACGAATCCGCTGCCATTAAACACCGGAGTCTGGCTGCCATTCGTGTGAAGCCAGAATCGCATCACATTTCCGCCGTTGGCATGCACCGTTTGAAACTCAGTCCGGAACTGGTTCATGTCCGGCGGATTCGGACCGATATCGCCGGCAAAATTAACCCAGGCAATGTTGATCCCGCTGATAAAAATATCTTTACCGGCGTAATGTACTCTCGATTGTGAAGAGACGATTCCTGTCGAGATTAAAAACAAAAACATGAGCGCACATCCGGCAACCGTGCGATTCATACCGGTGACACAAATCAGCCCACTTGATTTCATAGTAACTCCCGCGCTTAAAATATGAAATACCGTAAATGTTTATTGTTTCTCATGACGAATTCTTATCATAGAATAGCTGTTCCGCAGCATACCCGGAGCCGAAGCGAGGCCCGCATACTATTTATTTCGAGACATCTGAAAAATCGTCTCTCGCCAAGCCGCCAAGTCGCAAAGAGTCTATTTTTTTAATTATTCTGCGACTTTGCGTGAGTCATACTTTTGGAATTATTCAGAAGCCTCATTTCATAAGTACCATCTTCCTGAGACTGACGGTCGTTTCCGCTTTCAGTTGGCAGATGTACACACCGCTTGCAAAATTTCCGGCTTCGAAATGATATGCGTATCTGCCGGGAGCCAATTCTGCATTCACTAAAGTTTTTACTTCCTGACCGAGGACATTGAAAACTCTGAGGTCTACATGGCTTCTCTTGTCCAGGTCAAAAGAAATAGTGGTTGATGGATTGAAGGGATTCGGATAATTAGGGTAGAGGAAAATTTTCTGAGGAACCATGTTCTGATTCCCTGCGATCACTCCCGATACCGGTTTGTCCGTCAATTGATTTGCGGGCGTTTTTCCGTTGTCGTAGTAGCTCCAGTCGAGGCCTAGATCATAGTATACGGTATTGTTGATGTCAAAAATTTTCGCGTCGAATGAGACATCCGGTTTGCTGGTGTTTCGGGAATGGACTTCGAACGAAAAAACATTTTCCCCTTCACGCAAATAGTTGAGTCCGTTTACCTGTGTCATCACAATCGTTGATGTGTACGTCAGCGGCTTGAGGGCGCGCGTTGTGAATGCAACGTCCGTGCTCGGATCAATGTTGACACGGCCGAACTCATGGCCGTTCACATACGCTACGACTCCGTCGTGCCCTTTCACGGATACGCGCAAATCCTGAATGTTCGAAACATTTTGCAATGTCAGACTTTTCCTGAAGTAGGCTGTTTGGGTAGATCCAAGCTGGGTATTGTAAAGCCCGGAAGGATCGTTACCGAGGGGAGCGGTTCCGGTTTTCCATGTTGAAAGATCGTAGCCGACCGATTTCCATGCGAGCAGTATCTTTGTTGTATCGACGGCAAAATGAACAACGGAGGCAGAGTCAACATCGTTGCCGTAAGCGTCCATCGCCCGAACATAGTAGGTATATTGCTGGTTTTGGTCGCATGAAAGCGCGACCGAGTGCGTGCGCGTCCCGGTCGTCGTGAACGTATGCTCCATCTGGTTGAACGGTTTGTCCTGTGTACTATAGCGGACCGTCGCATACCTGTCGGTCTTGACCGTGAGGATGAACGGATCGTTCGTCGCGACCAACGGCGTGTCGGGAAGACTTACAAATCGGGGAGAAATTGTCTCTGTGAAAGGAGTCCATGCATCAATGCCGTCTATCGCATTCTCTAAAACGGTCGCTATTTCATTGTGTGCTGTAACATCGGGATGTCCGTTGTTGACAAAATCTGTATAGTACGACGGGAAGTAGGTATAAGAGACGTTCGTATGACCGATCGAATGTTCATCGGCTGCTACCTGTGAGATCTGCTGCTTCAGCCATGTGATGTCGTTCGGCGCAACGGTGAGAATCTTTGCGAAAGGATAGTCATCCATGATCGTTGAAATAAAATCGTGGTATGATTGCTGAAAAATGTACGCTTCGTCCTGGGATAGCGGACCGTTGTATCCGCCCCATCCGCTGTAATCATTTAATCCAAGACAAATCACGACAAGGTTTGGATTCCATTGCGAAAAATTCCATATGGGGAGAGATGTGTACCCCAGAGTCCTGTCAAAAACGCTTGGAAGACTGTTGCCGTAGATGCCCTGATAGTCGAGAACCAGGCCGTAGCCGCTTCGGCCGGTAGCCGTATACTGCGCACCGTAGTGCCGGGCAGTGATCGAAGGAAATCCTTTGTAGAGATCGGTATAGTCGCCCGACGGAGCGGAGGTATTGCTGGTCCAGAGATTTCCCGATGCACAGGTGTACGAGTCGCCGATGAACTCTATCTTCTTCGCCGGTCGATCGGGCGGCGGCACAAGATTTTTTCCGTTGTCGAGATAAAATCCGTTGAAGGAAAATTTCGTCCAGTTCGTTTCATTCCTGAGCGTTATCAAGATTGTATGCTGGGTGTCCGGCAGTCCGGACGCCAGCGTATAGGAAGCTGTTCCGTTCTGGGTTCCATGGAATTCTGAAAACACTGTATCGTCGATGAAAACATTGTAATAGGAGAAATTATCGTTCGTGCTGATCCCGATGCTCGTCCCTTCGAACTTTGCGAAGATGTAGACTCCGGGCCATGAATGCGTCGGCGCCGTCGGAACCGAAAAATCCCATCTTCCATAGTACTGGATGTTCGGATCATTTGCCGGAACAAGATTTGCCGCGGTGAGAAGAGTCATTGAGGCGGACAATTGCACAAGAAGAGCGATGCATGCTTTTACATTTTTCATTTCTACCGACCTTTTCTCAAAGATGTGTTCGGCTGTTTCTCAAAACACATTTCTTGTTTCGTGTTTCTAGAAGCTATCTCAAAAACATGTCACTTGATCCTTCTCCCGAAGGGCCAACGCAAGACCATTTTTGAGATAAGTTCTAGAATCTATTTCAAACACTCCGGAGGATGATCTTCTGCAATAATCTTCGGCTCGCGCACTTCAACTCCGCAGGCTTTGTATTATCAAATTCTATTCGGGCGCAAGGGACTTTCGAAAAAAGAGGCGGAATCAAACTCGATCCCGCCTCTTTATGTGCAGCTTATTTGAGGAGCATTATTCTCTGCGTTTTGACAAAACCGCCCGCATCCATACGAACGAAATATACGCCGCTGGAGAATGTCGAAGCGTTAAACTCAACGTCGTATGAGCCCGCTGCTTTCTTCTCGTTCACCAGGGTCGCTACCTCTCTGCCCAGAATGTCGAATACCCGAATCTGGACTTTCGAATCACTCTTAACATCGTATTTGATTTTCGTCGATGGGTTGAACGGATTCGGATAATTGTTATAGAGCCGGTACTGGTACACAACACCGTCGGTCTGCTTTACGCCGGAAGGAACGCCGGAAGCGAACCAGATGCCGACGGCAGTGACGTCATCCAATTCAATCGAACCCGTCCAGTTCGTCGTATCATACGGAGCTGGATAATAAATCACGACACCGATTCTTGCCGGTTTTGTCGGATCGAATTTCCCTACACCGGCAAGCGAATCGAGTTTTGTGATGGCAAGGGTATTCCATTTGAAATGCTTGATCTGCTTGCCGACGGTGTCTGCGACGGCAACGGAATCGTTCGCGCCGCCGTTGACATAGAACTTAACGATAGCATTGTTCGGCATCTGAACGGGCAAGTAGAGCGCGCAGGTCAGGCTCGTCACGATGGAATCGCCCTTCTGCATGACGACGCTATCGCGGACAGCCGCGAATTTCGGGGTCGCAGGAGAGAAGTTAGCGTTCCCCTGGAGAACAAATCCGGGTTTGGTCGTTGCATCGTCGAGATAGCGTTTCACAGATCCGGTCGCCCACGATGGAACGTAGAAACCTTGCCGGCCGCCGTTTGTTGCACTGTCGAAGTTCGCGATAACCCAAACCGGCGTGGATAACGGCTTCGGAGCGGCAACGATCTGATTGACAAGCGAAACGTCTTTGATGTAGATCTTCCCTGCCCATGTCACACTATCGTTACCGGCGACTTGAATGCCAAGCTTCCTCAGATTGTCGCCTTGATTGTTGAAGGTGTTAAAGAAGCTCCCGGAAACGGTGTCGACAAGGCTTGCTTGAGCAAGGTCGAAATACAGCGGGAACCATTTTTCTTTTGGAATATTTTTCCCCAGGTAGACACGAGGACCATTCGGCGGCCAATTCCAGCCCGGATCGCTCTGCGCCCACGTCTGAATTTGAAACGTATCGGGGAATGATGCGGGAACATAGACCCAGAAGACCAAGGCATTCATCCCTTGCGCTGCAATGCCGTTGCCCGACGGCTGAAATCCGAATGCCGTCCCTCCTGTTGTGGCCGAACCATCTTTAAGCTCAAACACTGCAACGCCCGAGCTGTCTCCTATCGGCCCTGCATTCCAATAGACACTGTCCTTCCAGCCGTTGTTCCACTGCTCGCTGAAGCTTTCGAGACTTGTTTTGAAATCTCCAAGCACGGTTGGCGTCGCTCCGATGAGCGAAACGCTGTCGACGTAGATCGCACCTTTCCATACCGCCGATCCGCAGCTGTAACTGTTCCACTGCAATCCGAAATCTCCGAAGCCGTGGCCGGCAAGAAGATCGTTTGCCGGATCAGCGATGCTCGAGTCCATGATCGGAGCCGAGAGGGGGAACCAGTGCCCTTTCGGGATATCCTTTGCATAAAAGTCGGTCTCATTGAATTGCCAGCTGCCGACGGCAACCTGCCACCACAACCCGATCGTAAGGCTGTCCGGAATGTCGCTGTTCGCAGGAATATACACCCAGTACGTAAGGTAGAGTGCACCCTTCGTGTTGGTGATTAACCCTTGAGAGACGGGTCGAATTGCGTTTTTATCCCCTGTCCCTTTTAGATCGAGTGCAACCCCCATGACACCGTTGGCGCTGTTTGTCGGATCGGTAGTCTGATAAATGCTATCCGTAAGTGTCCCCCATCCGGCGTCTTTGAAAATACCGAGACTCCCTTTAGTCCCGAAGCCTTCGAGCACTTGTGCGCTGCCTGTACTCCCGAACAAAAAGAGGCCTACGAGAACTGGTAGTATTTTTTTCATCTTACCCTCCTATCGGTTTTGAATTGTTAAGTAGCTGGAATATGTTCCGATGAATTATAGACATTTTCAATAAAGAAAACCTTGCATGAGCGCTTTTGCTTGAATAATACAAATTTAGTCTCTAAAAAGTAAAGCGCGAAAGCGGGTCGTTTTGATTTCTTTTATTAGAAGTCATCCTTTGGGAGAGGATCAAGTGGCATCTCAAAAAGGGTCATGCGGTTGCCCACCTTCGTATTTTTAGCGAATCCTGCTGAGATTGCTTAACGAGGCCAAGTGTCAGTTCGGAACGACGACGCGGGCAATCCCTCTCTATTATAGAGAGTGGCAGCCGGCGCATTCGTAAAAGCATAACGAACCGCAGCAGGATGAAGAATGCCCGGACTCGAGACAAGCAATGTCGATCCCTTTATGCTCACCGTCGCATTTTTGAATTGCCTGTCCTCTCCCGCTATCTGGAATCCACTGCCGCTTGAATCTTCCTTGAGAACCAAACCCCTCCCCGTATTTTCAAATGTCAGAACCGCAACGTTCTTTTTGACTTTTATAGAACGAAAGGCCGGCCCTGAGAATGTGATTTTCTTTTGGTGATATGTTTTTGCCAACGCCAACAACGCGAGCCGCTTGCCGACGTCTTGTTTGTCCGCCGGATGGATGCTGTTCGGGTCGCCGATATCGAGCGTTACCGCCATCCCTGTGTTCTTGACAGAGAGAGTTTTGAGCTGAGCTTCCCTCAGGAATTCAGAATGAGAGAGTGAATCATATTTATACGGGGCGATCTGCACATAAAAGAACGGGAGCTCCGCATTTTGGAAAACGGACCGCCATTCCTTAATCATCATTGGAAGCAGCGAAGCATACATTTCGGGGTTGCCGACATTGGCTTCCCCCTGATACCAGAGCACTCCGCCGAGCGTGAACGGTACTAACGGAAAAATCATTCCGTTGAACAACGTTGTCGGTGAATTGCCGGAGAAATCGATCGGTACTTTTGGGCGTTTGAAATATTCCTGGCCTTTGTATCCATACACATAAAAGATGCTGCTGCGGTATTCTGCCACGGGCAAATATTTCCAGTTTCCCGCCAGCGGAATTGACAACGATGTATCTGCCCGTTTCAACTGAAGCTCCTCTGGCTTCCCGAATATTCCTCCGTTGCCGCCGTAGTCAAGAACCCGAACCGCAACATGGACAATTGAATCCTGCACAACCTTCGCCGGAAGAGAATACGTTCGGGGAACATCATACATGCCTTCGGTGAGATGGCTTCCGACCATAACCCCGTTAACGTAGGTTTCATCCATATCATCGATGGGCCCGAGGCTGAGAATGAGATCTTTCCCATGCCAACTGGAAGGAAGAGCGACTTGTTTTCTGAACCAAACCGCTCCGTCGAACTCGCCCATTTCCGTCCGCTCCCACACTGTCGGAAGGCGCATTTCTTTCCAGAGCGAATCGTTGAATTCCTTTGTACTGCATGCGCTGTCGGAGAAGTCGAGACCCAGCCATCTGTTTTCCGGTTTGCGTCCGTTAAGCTTTATTGCCGGATGCGCAACGTTCCATTTGTTCAGTACGACAATACTGTCTCTGCTGTCTTCCATCTTTTGGAGTATCGCACGATACGCATCTATCGTGCCGAGATCCTGCTTGCCTATCCATGATTCGATCGCAGTCCCTCCCCAGCTCGCATGAATGAGCCCGATTGGAACGTTGAGCTTTTGGTATAACGTCTTCGCGAAAAAATAACCGGCGGCGCTGAACGTCCTCACATTTTCCGGAGTGCACTCCGTCCACCTTCCGTCGCACGAATATTCCGGGTCAACAGAATACGCTCTTTTCATCCCAAACAATCGTATGTTCGGATATTTCGCGTTCGCTATCTCGCTGTCTGAATTCATGACCGGATTCGCCGGAGGCCATCCTTCAACCGGCATTTCCATATTTGATTGTCCGGAACATAACCAGACTTCACCGAGAAGAACATCGTGCAGAGTGAGTGTCGTGTCGCCGTCCGAAACCGTGACCTGATACGGTCCACCCGCTTTCACAGTTTTCAATTTGACAGACCAGGATCCTCCACTGTCGACAACAGCGGACGCGGTAGTTTTCCAGGAAGTTTCGAGATTGATTCTCTTTCCAATCGCGCCCGTTCCCCACACTGCCACTTCGCGCTGCTGCTGAAGCACCATGCTGTCAGTAAATATTGATGCAAGTTGGAGCGGCCGATTTTGTGAAACCGAACCGTTGAAGATGAGAAAAGTAAGACAGAAAATTGTCCGAAAAGTCGTCTTCATTTTGCAGAGCCTCCTTAAACATGATTTTGAGAGACGTACAACGAAACTCTTTTGCAAAAGGAATTTCGGAAATTATTCTTCCAACAACAACCCTCGCGCGCGCCCATTTTTTGACCGCTTTATCATTTCCATAATCATTATCACGTTGATAAATCAGGGGAATCTCCAAAACGCTAAAAAAATCGGCATTGCCGAAAAGAGAAATGGCACCGTTTGTGCTATTGTAGATTGGAACCAACCAAAATTTCTTAAAGAAAGCGAGTTTTTATGTCAATCAACCCGATCGACATCGCCATTATCGTGGCATATTTTGTCGTGGCAATGACGCTGGGGATCCTTGTGTCGAAGCGTGCAAAGAAGAGCATGAGTTCTTACTTTCTTGGCGGGAACCAGCTTCCATGGTGGATGCTCGGCGTTTCCGACGCTTCCGGAATGTTTGATATTACCGGAACCATGTGGCTTGTCTATGTGCTGTTCGTCTATGGATTCAAGAGCGTATGGATGCCGTGGATATGGCCTACGTTCAACCAAATATTCCTGATGGCATACCTTTCCATTTGGCTTCGAAAATCGAAGGTCATGACCGGTGCACAGTGGATCGAGACCAGATTTGGCCGAAGTACCGGCGCAAATCTTTCCCACATCAGCGTGGTAATCTTTGCCTTGATCAGCGTCATCGGCTTTATCGCCTATGCGTTCAAAGGAATCGGAAAATTTGCGGCGATTTTCTTCCCGTGGCATTTATCGCCGGACATGTACGCGATGATTCTCATGTCGTTCACAGCCATCTATGCCGTGAAGGGAGGGATGTTCAGCGTTGTCATTACCGAGGTTCTCCAGTTCATCGTGCTGACAATCGCTTCGCTCGCAATCGGCTTTCTTGCGATAACGACGGTTTCGCCGGCGCAATTGCACCAGTTTATCCCTGAGGGCTGGGCTACCCCGTTCTTCGGCTGGACGCTTAACTTGAATTGGACGGGGCTTATCGACGCAGTGAACACCAAAATTCAGGCAGACGGCTACGGCATGTTCGGATTCTTTTTTATCATGGTTGTCTTCCAAGGCATATTGAAAAGCGCGGCCGGACCTGCGCCAAATTACGACATGCAGCGAGTCCTTGCAACCCGTTCACCTAAAGAAGCGGCAAAAATGAATTGGTTTGTCAACCTCGTCCTCATGTTTCCTCGCTACACGATGATCTCGGGAATCACAGTTCTTGCGCTTGCATTCTTTTCGCCCGAACTCAAAGCGATGGGCCCCCACATCGACTTTGAATTGATCCTCCCCTACATTATCAAGAATGTCCTTCCCGTCGGCATCGTCGGTTTGCTGCTTGCCGGATTGCTGGCGGCGTTTATGTCCAACTACGCTGCAACAATTAACGCGGCGCCGGCTTACGTAGTCAACGATATCTATAAAAGATTTATCAACCCGCATGCAAAAGAAAGCACGTACGTTACCCTCAGTATTTTTACGACGATCGCATTCGTGATCGTTGGTTTTGCGTTCGGATTTATGGTTGAATCCATCAACCAGGTAACGCTCTGGATCGTCAGCGCGCTGTATGGCGGATACACCGCCTCGAATGTATTGAAATGGTACTGGTGGAGACTCAACGGCCACGGATATTTTTGGGGAATGATGTCCGGTATCATCGCGTCGATGATTATCCCGGCTGTATTTCCCTCGATTCAACCTATCATGGTGTTCCCGTACGTTTTCGGCGTGTCGCTGATCGGCTGTATCGTAGGAAGCTTGACGACAAAGCCGGAACCCGATGAGGTGCTGCTGAAATTCTACATGCAGATCCGTCCGTGGGGATTTTGGAAGCCGATCATCAAAAAAGCGCACGCATACTATCCTTCGTTCGAGCCAAACCCGAATTTTGTTCGTGATATGACCAACGTCGTGGTCGGGGTCGTCTGGCAAACTTCAATCGTCATCATTCCAATCGCGCTCGTGACGCGTGAAATCAACCTGCTCATCGGCGTCGCTTGCAGTTTTGCGGTCACGTCTGTCATACTGAAGTTCAATTGGTGGAACAAGTTGGATGATCTCAGTAAAGAGACATTGCCTGTTGATTTTGACGAACGGGTTCTGCACATAAAGCCGGCTAAAGAAAATGAAACTGCAGCGGCAACAGTTTAAGGGCAGGCAGTTTTTTCAAAATAACTTATCAAACGGGGAACATTATGACTAAAGCAGAGTTCAATGGAAAAGTTAAACGTCTCGCCAGCGAGCACGAAAAACTTATCAACGCACGAAATACAAAAATTAAGAAGAGCAACGGTGTTTTCCATCGGTACGTCAACCCCGTTCTAACGGCCGAGCACATCCCGATCTTCTGGCGGTACGACCTTCATTATTCGACAAACCCCTTGCTCATGGAACGGCTGGGAGTCAACGGAACATTTAACGCCGGAGCATGCGAACACAACGGCAAGATTTTACTTTTTGTCCGTGTCGAAGGAGTTGACAGAAAATCTTTTTTTGCCGTTGCAGAATCTCCGAACGGCGTAGACAACTTTCGCTTCTGGGATTACCCAATCGTCTTCCCCGAAACGTCCGAGCCCGATACGAACGTGTACGACCTGCGCGTAGTGAAACACGAGGACGGTTGGATCTATGGATTATTCTGCACGGAACGCAAGGACCCAACCGCTGCAAGGACGGATATGTCCTCTGCGGTCGCTCAATGCGGAATTATTCGTACCAAGGATTTCAAAAAATGGGAACGGCTCCCCGACCTCAAAACGAAGTCGCAACAACAGAGAAACGTCGTTCTTCACCCTGAGTTTGTCCATGGCAAATACGCGTTTTACACGCGCCCGCAAGACGGGTTTATTGAGACCGGCTCAGGCGGCGGCATCGGCTGGGGCCTTTCCGACACAATAGAAAATCCGGAAATCCGCAGCGAAATCATTGTCGACGACCGCGTGTATCACACTATTAAAGAAGTCAAGAATGGCCTCGGTCCCGCCCCGATAAAAACGGATAAAGGCTGGCTCCAGCTTGCCCACGGCGTTCGGAATACTGCGGCCGGTTTGCGGTATGTGCTGTATTTGTTTTTGACCGATCTGAAAGATCCTTCGAAAGTCATTGCCCGTCCGCAGGGATATTTCATCGCTCCCGAAGGAGCGGAACGCATCGGCGACGTTTCAAATGTCGTCTTCAGCAACGGTTGGGTACAACGGAAGAACGGCGACGTCCTCATTTATTATGCATCGTCGGATACACGAATGCATGTTGCGACATCGACCGTGGAGCAATTGTTGGATTATGTCTTCCATACACCCGAGGACGGGTATCGCAGCGCCATGAGCGTGAAACAACGATGTGACTTGATTGCAAAGAATCTGAAGCTTTTAAAAAAGTAGCGTTTTCTCCTTGCACAACGCAAATGCCTTGCCCAATCTATAGGAGGATTGGATGCAAGGCATTTGTGTTTATTAGGGTGAGTTAATTCCTGTTGCGGCAAACGATTCATCAACCCCGCCTCCGAAGGAGTCTGGCGAAGCCATCCCGTCGGGGCTTCGGACCTAGCCCTCCTCTTTCGGGGGAGGGAAAACGCCTGAAGATGCAACAGTATGCCAGGCCTGTGCCAGTTCTATAATTTCTTTTTTCTTCGTCTGGCTGGCGGAGTTCTCTTCGTTTAGAAGATCGATGCAATTCATCAGCGCCCTTCCAGTGTGGTAGGTGCACTTCCAAATATGGCTCTTGGGGCCGGTTTTGAAATGCGGCTCTTTGTCTACTCCACCTTCAAACCAATCGCCGTTTTTAGGATCAATGATGTATGTTTTTACATACTCCCATTGCCTTAAGAAATAGTCGTGATATTTTTTCTCCTGCGGATAGATTTTTGAAAACAACAAGAGCGCGTTCAATCCTTCGGCTTGTGCCCACCAATTTTTCGTGTCCTTGATGATCTTGCAATCACTCTCGCCCTTGAAGTAATACCCGCCGTCGTAAAATCCGCCGACAGATTCGTCGAAGCCATACCGGAGCGCATGGTCGAGCATTCTCTTTGCGACAGCAAGCGTCTTCGCATCATTCTTCAGACCTAAGGCGTGCGATGCTTCCAGCATGAGAAATGCCGTTTCGTAATCGTGGCCGAACGAAACATGGTCGAGGCCGAAATTTGCTTTTCGGATATCGTCCGGCGATTCTCGAAACGATACCGGCGTCCAATCGGAATGAAAAAATAATCGCAGCGATCCTTCTTTTGACACCATCGTGTCTCGGATGAGGACAAGCAGCTGCTCGAGTCGCGTTCGCAGCAGCGGCGACTTCCATACGTTGTACAGCTCGGTGTACGCTTCGAGCAAATGGATGGATGAGTTTTGATCCTTGAACCCGAGTTCGTTCTTATCGCCCGCTGCCGTTTTGTGCTCCGAACTCGAGTCAAACGGTTTTCCCTCACGCGTAAGAAATTCAAAGTAGCCGCCGCCCTCCGGGTCGAAGGAATGGTCTTCAACCCACTGAAATGCCTGCAGCGCAAATTCCAACACCTCGCTGCTTCCGGTTTGATGATACAACGCCGCCAGTGCATAGATGCCAAACGCATTTCCGTACGCACGTTTCTCATCGCGCCATCCGTTGACATCGGACATTCCGCCGACGCGACTCCGGATCTGATAAAATCCGCCGTATTCCGCGTCCCACATATGGATTTTCATTGAATGACAGCCGTGCAGCGCCATCTTTTCGTACTCTCCCGCACCCTGCAAAAATGACTCAAGTTTAGAGAGCGTCCATACGTGCCTTGCTTGTGTCACGATCATCTTTTCCTGTTCGGGGGGAAGTTTCCAATCGTACGTTACGTTCGTGTAGTAACCGCCGCATTCCTTGTCCACAACAAGCGGATACCATCGTTCGATAATTCCTCTTCTCAACGCTTCGGTAAATTCAGCCTTTAATTCTTTTTGATTCATCGTTTCACCTGCATTTTTGCTCAGTTAGTCCGCAATTGACGTGCCGCAAATTTTCCGCAAATAATATAGCGAACATATATTTTTATCCCGGAAGCGGAACACAGCCCTATTATTTTGATAATCTTTTACAAATTAATAAGAAAAACTAGACACGCAATTTTTATTTTTTGCATTTTCTAAGGAGAATGTCTACAATGTATGGCACTACATTTGACGCTTATGCAGCGAATTAAATTCTCGTTAACATAAACCCGGCCTGAACCGTGAAAAGAATTCTCCCGATGTTCGTCCTTCTTGCCTTCTGCATTTTCTTCTCGAATGCCCAGTTCAAAAACTTTATCTCGGTCAAAGGAGACAAATTAATGGACGGCGAGGCTGAGCTTCGCTTCATTTCGTGCAACGTTCCGAACCTTCATTATATCGAAGATTACCTCCCTTTCAGCGGAACGAATCAATGGCGTTTACCGGATGAGTTTGAAATCCGGGACGCGCTGATGTCGGTCAAGCAAATGGGAGGCAAAGTCGCGCGCATCTATGTCTTCTCTGTCAAGAAAGAAGGGGATACGGTCGAAATCTTTCACGTTGAGGGACCCGGAAAATTCAATGAAGAAACTTTCAGGACGTTCGACAAGGTCCTTCAAATCGCTAACGAGGTCGGGATCAGATTGATTGTGCCGTTCGTTGACAATTGGTGGTGGTGGGGAGGGCCGAAGGAATATGCGGGATTTCGCGGGAAACCAAAAGAGGCATTCTGGACCGACGGGCAGCTGATCGCCGACTTCAAGAAAACAATCGAGTTCGTTCTCAATCGAACCAACACCATTACCGGCATCCCATACAAACAGGACAAAGCCATCCTCGCATGGGAGACCGGCAATGAAATTTCTCCCCCGTTTTCATGGACAAAAGAAATAGCAGCCTACATCAAAAGCATCGATGCGAATCATTTGGTGCTCGAAGGCTCCGGGGCGCGGGAGATTTCAAAAGAAGCCCTCGAAGACCCGAACCTGGATATCCTCGCGACGCACTATTACCACAACGCAAAGACCGCGGTCAATTTTATTGTGAAGAACCGGCAAATGACAAAAGGAAAGAAACCGTTCGTCGTCGGCGAGTTTGGGATTGTCACGACGGAAGATATCCGGATGATCACCGATACTGTCATCAATCAAGGCGTCGCCGGTGCCATGATCTGGAGTCTTCGCTTCCGCAACAGGGACGGCGGGTTTTACCACCACTATGAATACAATAATTACGAAGCGTATCGATGGCCCGGCTTCCCGAGCGGCGATTTTTACGATGAACGCAATGTCCTCACGCTCCTGCGCGAAAAGGCGCATGAGATCGACGGAACAACAACCGAGCGGCTTCCCGCCCCCGCTCCGCCCCGACTACTTGACATCAAAGATGCAT
>Ga0265339_10000351_pt1 | contig 36605 bp, 31 predicted proteins | sample 4CB219metaG_FD_202085 | JGI IMG/M metagenome (GOLD analysis project Ga0265339, IMG submission 202085) | Rhizosphere microbial communities from Carex aquatilis grown in University of Washington, Seatle, WA, United States - 4-CB2-19 metaG | ecosystem: Host-associated > Plants > Roots >... | reverse complement strand
GCGGCCCCTGATGTACTCGGTGGTACTGCGCGGGAAACTGCGTGCGGAACGGCCGGAGCAGGATGGGTCAATTGCTGTAGCGGGCTATGCGCTGGAAGGCGATGGATTTGGTGAGACGCCTATCCTGCACGGAAAGGCACGGTCGGGGTTCCGGGTGGTGGCGGAAGAGGAATCGGAGCTGGTGCGATTTAACGAGCCGCAGTTCTGGAACCTGATGGCGTTCTGTCCATCGGTCCGGACCATCGTGATCCGGGACATGACGGAGCGGGTGCAAAGCTACCAGGTGGAAGCGCTGCACCGGGAGAAGCTGGTTACGCTTGGGACCATGTCCGCGGGCCTGATGCACGAGCTGCACAACCCGGTGTCCGCGGCAAGACGGGCGGCCGCGCAACTGAGGGAGAACCTGAAGAAGCTGCAGGAGCTGGCGCTGCGCATGGGCGAGCGGCCCAAGACGCGCGAGCAGCTTGACTGCGTAAAAGGCCTGCTGGAGCACGCGGTGAGGAGCTGCCAGTTCCAGGCATTGAGCAGCGTGGAACAGTCGGATGCCGAAGAGCGGATGGCGGAATGGCTTTCCGCGGCGCAGGTGGAAAACGCCTACAACATCGGCCCGGCGCTGGTGGAGATGGGATTTGACGTTGACCAGCTCGAGTGCGCCAAAGCATATTTTGAACCGGCCGCGTTCAGCGACGCGCTGAACTGGCTGGGCGCGCTGGTATCGAGCATGGGGCAGGTGTGCGGGATCGAAGAGAGCATCGGGCGGGTGAGCGAGCTGGTGCAGGCGGTGAAGAAGTTTGCCTACGACGAGCGTTCCGCGCCGCGGGAACTGAACGTGCACGACAGCCTGCAGAGCACGCTGACGATTCTGGGGCACAAGCTGCGGATCAAACAGATCAAGGTGGAGAAACGGTTCAACGCGTCGCCGTCAACGATCGAGACACGAGGCTCGGCGCTGAGCCAGGTATGGACGAACCTGATCGACAACGCCGCCGATGCTTCGCCGGCAAACGGACGCATTGAGATTGCGACCTGGAATGAGCCGGAGTGGCTGGTGGTGTCGATTGGCGACCACGGTGCGGGAATCCCTGAAGAGGTGCGGCCGCACATCTTTGAGCCGTTCTTTACTACGAAGCCGCAGGGCTCGGGTACGGGACTGGGGCTGGAGATTGTGCATCGCATCGTGACGCAGAAGTTTGGCGGCCGAATCGATGTGGAGTCGAAGCCGGGAGATACGCGGTTTGTGGTGAGGCTGCCGCTGGGGCATCGAGAATAGGGAATAGGGAATAGGGATTAGGGATTAGGGGACCGCGGTACCTCGATTTCACTTGCACCGCCGCAGGCGATTGGCCCAATTCGCTCTCATGTTTCACCAAGGCTGGACGCAAGTGTCGCCCGACTCATTCTGGGCGACCGAGATGCCTCCCAGTGGTTGCCAACCATCAAAGAAGTGTTTAACAGCATCGCGGGCTAGCTCCTCATACTTCCCATGCACGCATATGGTGTATTCGACAAGCTTGTGCGGGCCTGTCGAATCGGCCTGCATTATCGTGTTGACTTTCGTATAGCGTATCGATACGATACTCACATGATTCGGAGCTTCCGGCACGCCGGGCTGGAGAGGTTTTATCGCACCGACAGCAAGGCGGGAATCCTTCCGGCGCACGCCCAAAAACTCCGCCGGCAATTGACCTTGCTTGACGCCAGTGCCTCGCCGCAGGACATGGACGTGCCAGGATGGCATTTGCATGCGCTGAAGGGAAGGTTGGCCGGCCATTGGTCCGTGCGTATCAGCGGGAATTGGCGAGTGACCTTCAGCTTCGAGGACGAAGACGCGATTTTGGTCGATTACCAGGACTATCACTGAGGGAGAGAATCAGATGATGTATAAACCAGCGCATCCGGGCGAGATTGTTCAGGAGTACATGGAGGGTTTCGGTTTGACCGTTTCCGCTTTGGCCGCGCACTTGAAGCTCACCCGGGCCAATCTTTCGCGGATTATCCACGGAAAGACCGGGGTTTCGGCAGAAGTGGCCATGCGCCTCTCTGAAGCCTTCGGAACTTCTCCCCAGATATGGGTAAGGATGCAGGCCAATTACGATTTGGCCCGAGCCGCGCGAGCGCGGCGTGTGAAGATTGCGCGGCTGGCCGCATGAAATGGGAGTGTGGCCCCGGAAGAGAAGAGATAAGAAGAGAAGGGCTGGCTGAGACGGATTAGCGGTCTCAGAATCAAGGAATCTGTCTCCGGTTTTGGTTTTCACATCAGGTAAGGTAACTAACGTAAATTCATTGGCTGTGCGTCTGACGCACGGCCTTTTTTGCGTCTGCGTGAAGTTGTGCACAGGCGTTGGCATGAAGTTGGCGGCGGGGTTTGCCGATGAAGCATCTGGAGACTTCCGATGGCGAACCGCGAGGAGCTGATGGAGGCCGTGCTGGAGGTTTATCCGGAGGGGTTGGCGCTGCTGGATGGGGATGGGCGGGTGGTGTTGTGGAACCGTTCAGCGGAGGCGATCACCGGGTTTGCCTGCGCCGGCGTGGTGGGACGTGTGTTGCCGCAGGCGCTGGAGCCGCTGGTGGATTGCCTGGATTATGAAGGCTCGCCGGAACCGCGCAACGGACCGCAACTGGGGCGGGGGTCGCTGGTGCATGCGCAGCACGCGCAGGGGCATGACGTGGCGGCGATCAGCCGCAAGGTGATTCTGCGGGGCGACCTGGGTGAGCGGATCGGGACGGCGGCGGTGTTTCATCCCGCGGAGCGCACGGCGGCGCTGCCCCATGGCGAAACCAGCGAAGGTTCGGAAGTACAGCAGAGCCAGGCGGAGATGCAGGACCGGCTGGAGGCAGCCTACGAGTTGTTCGTGCATGAGGGCGTGCCGCTGGGTGTGCTGTGGGTGACGGTGGACCAGGCCGAGGATTTGCTGAAGACGCACGGGGCGCGGGCGTGCGAAACGATGCTGGAGAGCGTGGAGCGGACGTTGGCCAATGCGCTGAGGCCGGGCGAGGAGATTGGGCGCTGGGGTGACGATGAGTTTCTGATTGTCTGCCAGGAGGGGCGCGGCGAGGTGCTGGCGAACCATGCGCAGGTGCTGATCGGTTTTGCCCGGACGGCGGATTTCCGCTGGTGGGGCGACCGGGTTTCACTGACGGTGAGCGTGGGCGCGGCGGAAGCAGCATACGGGGATGAGCTGGCCGAGTTGCTGCGGCGGGCGCAGGAGGCGATGGAGGCCAGCGTTCATGCCGGAGGCAATCACGTGACGCTGGCGGCGGGGGGGCGTGGATGTTCGCGATCGTAGGCATTCTGTTGGTTTTTGCGGCGGTGATTGGCGGCTTTTTGATGGAGAAGGGTCAGATGGCCGTGCTGATGCAGCCGGCCGAGCTGCTGATCATTGCGGGCGCGGCAACGGGAACGCTGCTGGTAGCGAATCCGGTGCACATTCTGAAGGGGATTCTGGCCGGTGTTCTGGGCGTGGTGAAAGGGAAGGGAATCGGCAAGCAGCGCTATCTGAACACACTGAAGATGATGTACCAGTTTCTGAACAAGGTGCGCAAAGAGGGCCTGTTGAGCGTGGAGAACGACGTGGAAAAGCCGGAGGCGAGCGCGTTGTTCAAGAACTATCCGGAGTTTCTGGCCGACCACGGGGCGCGGGATTTTGTATGCGACACGCTGCGCATGGCGATCACGGGAGGCGTGGAGCCGTTCGACATGGACCAGATGATGGAGCTGGATATGGAAGTGCACCACCATGGGGCGAGCCAGCCGGTGGCGGCACTGTCGACGACGGCGGATGCGCTGCCCGGGCTGGGAATTGTGGCGGCGGTGCTGGGAGTGGTGATCACCATGGGCGCGCTGGGCGGGCCGCCGGAGGAGATCGGGAAGAAGGTGGCGGCGGCGCTGGTGGGAACGTTTCTGGGCATCCTGCTGTGTTACGGGGTGGCCGGGCCGCTGAGCTCGAACATGGCGAAGTCGGCCGAGGAGCACAACGGCTATCTGCATGTGCTGCGGGTGTTGCTGCTGGCGTTCCTGAAGGGGTCGGCGCCGATGATTGCCATCGAGATGGCGCGGCGGGCGATTCCGGCGCATGTGCGGCCGAGCTTTGACGAGATGGAGAAGCACTGCAAGGGTCAGGGCGCGGCGCAGGCCGGGGATTCCGCGGCGGCGGGGAAGGCAGCATAGAGCGGAGTGGCCCACCCTTGCGACAGAAAGAAGTCGCAAGGATGGGGCACGGGAACGAGCAAGGCGGCTTGAAGCGGGGGGAAGATGGCGACGGGCAAGGCGCAGCAGCCAATCATTGTGATCAAGCGGAAGGGCGGCCACGGCGGCCACCACGGCGGGGCGTGGAAGGTGGCGTATGCCGACTTTGTGACCGCAATGATGTCGCTGTTCATTGTGCTGTGGCTGATGAACTCGAGCGACAAAATCAAGAAGGCGGTGGCGGGATATTTTAACGATCCGAAAGGCACGGCGAACCTGATGGGAACAACGATGTCAGGCGACGGCGTCAACGTTACCCAGGAGAACAACGAACAGATGAAGTTGCTGAAGAAGAAGCTGGAGGAGGAGATAGCGGCCAGGAAAGAGCTGGAGAAGCTGAAGAACCAGATCGAACTGACGGTGACGCCGGAGGGGTTGCGGATCGAGATGCTGGAGGACAAGAAGGGGACATTCTTTGAGACGGGCGGGGCGCGGCTAAGCGAACCGGGGCAAGAGCTGCTGGCGCTGCTTGCGGGCGAGCTGAAGAAGCTGCCCAACGCGCTGCTGATTGAGGGGCACACCGACGCGCAGCCGTATGCCAGCGACGCGGGGTACACGAACTGGGAGCTTTCCGCGGACCGGGCCAATGCGGCGCGGCGGCTGCTGCAACAGAACGGCGTGCGCCGGGACCAGGTGACGCAGGTGCGGGGCTACGCGGATCAGTTGCTGCGGGTGAAGAACAATCCCTACGATCCGTCGAACCGGAGAGTATCGATGTTAGTGAAGAACCTGGACGGGACGGAGGTGAAGCTGGCGCCGGTGAAGGGGACGGCGGTCCAGACGGCGCGGTGAGCGCAGTTGTCAGTTTCAAGTTGTCAGGGTGGGACCCGGTTTTGTTCAGAGATCGTCTTGCGAGAAAAGAAGAACGCCGGAGGATCGATCGGATCCTCCGGCGTTTGGCTTGCGGGCAAGCCGGGTTAGAAGTCGTAGCGCAGGGCGAATTGCATACGCCGCGGCTGGGTGAGGAGGCTGCTGGCGGTGCCCAGATTGCCGCCGGTCAGGCCTGAACCGATGGAGGCCGGGTCAAAGCGCACGCTGTTGGCCACGTTGTAGACTTCCCAGGCGAACTTGATGGTTCCGAACTCGCCCAGGCCCCAGCTCTTGTCGATGCCGGAGTCGATGTCGTAGTAGCCGTCGCCGCGGAAGTTGTTGCGCTGGCCGGCTTCGCCGGGGTAGGGCAGGCGCACGTTGCCTCCGCCGCATCCGCCGCAGGAGACGCCGGCATTTATGGCGTCAGGATTGTCGAAGAACTGCGGATTGCCGGAGGAGTCGTAGTGCTTGCGAATCTTCACCGACCCGGTCTGCACGCCGTAGCTCTCCTGCTGCCAGTTGGTGCTCCAACCCGGCTCGAAGAGCGAGAAGGGCAGGCCGCTGGACCGGCGCATGATCCCCGACCACTGCCACCCGCCAATAAAGGCGTCGACAAAGTGGTTCGCGGAGCCGGCCACCGACTTGCCGGTTCCAACGGGCAGGGCATAGACCCAGTTGAGGGTAACCATGTGACGTGTGTCGAAATCGGAGGCTCCCCTGTTGAGGTAGGGCTTCCAGGTGTTCAGGATTTCGCTGAACGCCCTGGATCCGGTACCGATGGTGTCAGAGGTGAACTCGGTTGCACGTTCGCCGTCGGAGCCCATGTCAATGGAGTTCGACCAGGTGTAACTGACATCCAGCGTGAGGCCGTGGCTTGACGGATGGCGGAGGGTGAATTGGCCGGCGTTGTAGTAGCTCATGCCGATGCTGGACATGGCATAGAGCGAGGAGAACTGATCCTGCCAGAAGTGCGACTGCCAGCCGTCCGGGCAGCCGTAGCCGCAGTAGAAGTCGATGTCGGAGAGTGATGTGGTTGCGCCGTATTGAGCGCGATAAGGCGCCCACTCGTTGTTGTAGATGGCCTGGGTGGCGCTTTCGCCTTCGTAGTCGAGGCCGGCCATGAAGGGGAAGATGTCTTCGAAATACTGGATTGGAGCGACCTGTGGACTGCTGGGATCGAATCCGTAGTTTCCGTTGTTGGCATCGACATCTTTGGAGAGCTGGGTTGCGTTGGCAAAGTAGTCGCCGCCGCCGCCCGGATCGACGTAGTCCACAGGTTCGGCGAGGTCAAGCTGCTGCAACAGGTGGCGGCCCAGGCGGCCGGTGTATGTGCCTTCGAATGCGAAGCCGCCGGGGAGCTCACGCTGAAGGGAAAGGTCAAAGGTCTCTGAATATGGAGTCTTGATCTTGCTGTCGAGACCCCACTGGATAGAGAAATTGTTTTGCGGGTAAAGATACGGGAAGGTGATGTCGGAAGCAGCCGCTCCGACATTGATGGGTGGCAGGGTGGTGCGGCCCATGAAACGCGCAGCTGCAGGATAAGTTCCCTGCGGCTGGCAACCGGGCGTGCCGCAGAACCCACTGGTGCCCTCAATGGCGTAAACGCCGGCAGGATTGGAGATGGCCGAGCTCATGCCGAAGGAGCCGTTCTGGTCGAAGTTATTGACCAGGGCCTCACCGTAGTGGTCGTAGTAGATGCCGGCGCCGACACGGACGGAGGTCTTTGTATCCGGCGACCAGGCGATGGCGAGCCGCGGGGCGAAGTTATTCTTCGGCATCGGCCAGTAACCGGGTTTGCCGTAGTGTTTGCCGGCGGGAGTAAACATCAGGTCCTCCTCGTAAATCTGCCCCTGCAGCGCTGCCGACTCGCGCTTGAGGTACCAGTCGTGCGTATCGATTGTGGGCGTAACTTCCTGGCCGCTGGTTTCGTAGGGGGTCTGCAACAGAGTGTGGCGAATGCCGAAGGTGATGGTCAGGTTGGGCTTGACCCTCCACGCATCCTGCGCATACCACTCAAACTCGTTGGCCTTGAAGTGGCGGTCAATGAACGCGCCCTCGGCGAGGGCGGTTCCCGCTGTGGCGCTGGTGAGCTTGTAGTTGAAGTTGTCAGTAAGCTGGGGAACGGCGCCGACCAGGTTGGCGAAGGCGATTTCGTAGGAGTTGGAGAATGAATCGTCTACGGATGGCATGTCGATGTTGCTGGGATCAGGCGGATTGCCGTGCAGCCAGTACGGATTGGTGGTTGCGCCGTTCCAGGAGATGCCGTCAGACGAGTGATTCTGGTGAATCAGGCGCCAGTTCGCGCCGAACCCTAGTGTGTGATTGCCTTTGTTCCAGCTCAGGTTATCCACCACATTGTGCACCGGCACGTTGAAGACAGTGCTCCGGCTCTCCGAGGTTGGCGAGTTGAGGAAACGGAAATCGACGTACTCGCCTTTGCCAGTGCCGCTGTCGGCATAGGCTTGGCGCACGAATCCGTAGCGTACGTCGTTCACCAGGTGTGTGCTGATGGTCCAGGTGTCGCCGGCGATAATGCCCTTGGTGTCATCCACCAGCGTGTGCGCGGCGGGCTGGCCGGGGAAGTGCTCGGCAAAGGCGGTGGAGTCGTCCTGAAGGTTGCCGCGCACAAAGATGCGGTTGCGATCCGAAGGCACCCAATCGAGGCGCGCGATGACGGTATTGAGGTGTTGGGGCGCGGGTGAGGAGAACGAGAACGAGCCTTCATTGATGCCGTCGCCGTCGACAGAACCATTAGCCGCGGGCATCTGATTGAAGTACGCCAGTGCGTTCGGATTGCCGCCCGAAGGGTTGGGATACGTGGTTGTGTTGCAGACCATGCACGGACTATCGAGTTGAGCGAAGTCGGACGGCGTGACAACATCCGTGTTGCCATCGGTATCGACGTAAGAGAGATTACCCTCCCGGTAAGCGGCGGTCGGAGCCGTCGTGGTTACCTGTTGATTCTCCGCGATGCGGCTGGCTTCGTAGTTGGCGAAGAAGAACAGCTTGTCCCTCTTGACAGGTCCGCCCAGGTCCGCGCCGAAGATGTTGCGAATGAGCTTGCCGGGGATATTAGGCTGATTGCTGGCCGCTTCGGCCTGCTTGTTGAACCAGTCGTTGGCCACGGTGATGGTGGGCCGGTTGTATTCGTAAGCGGCGCCGTGGAACTTGTTGGTGCCCGACTTGGTGACCATGGAGACCTGCGCGCCGGAAGAGCGGCCGGCGTCAGCGTTGGCGTTGCCGGTAGTGACGCGGAATTCCTCAATGGAGTCCTGGGTCATGCGCAGTACGCCGGTAAAGGCGAAGCCGTTTACCTGGTCGTTATCGTCCACGCCATCCAGGGTGACGTTGCCCTGGTCGGATCGGCTGCCGTTCACCGCGCCGCTTCGGCTGTCGTTCGCGGTGGCAGAGGGCAGGTAAAGCACGCCGGGCTGCAACGATAGCAGTTCGGGAACGTTGCGAGTCTCGCTGGGGAGCGCCTGGATTTGTGCGTTGTCCTCAGAGCTGCCCAGCGAAGCGTCCGTGGTGTTGAGGGTCTGCGCTGAGGCGGACACGTCCACGGTTACGGTGCTGGCTTGCACGCTCAGGCTGAAATCGATGGTGGCAGGCTGGTTCACCAGCAACTCGGCGGACTTGTTCTGTTCGCCGAAGCCAGCCGCTGTCACCTTAATGGTGTACCGCGCCGGGGGAATCTGCGTGAACTCGTAAACGCCGGAGCCGTTGCTGGTGGTTTGCCGCGTGAGTCCGGTAGAGGCCGCGGTGATGGTCACCGTGGAGCCGGGGACAAGGGCGCCGGTCGGGTCCTTGACGACGCCGCGAAGTGAAGTGGTTGCGCTCTGGGAGAAGGCGAGGGAAGCACAGGAAAGGATGCCGATCAGCATCCATCCCCTCAGGGATCGTTTCACGACTGTCCTCCAAGTACGTCAAAACCAGCATGGAGCAGGTGCGCCGCGCTGGATGGGTTAAGTTGTGCGCTTCGGTCTACCTGAGCTGGCTTGACCGGAAACGTCTACTCGTCTAGGAACACTGGCCTGCGGTACCGGGTAGATTCTGTTTCCACGTAACCAATTAAAAAAAACAGCCGCATTATGAGGGGAATGGCGGCGGGTCTGGTGTCTTAGATAGAGAACATGTTGACCTAAATTCACCAAGGTTTCAACAAGAATCTGCGCGGATATGCCGGGGCAACCGACCAGAAATCCACAGGGAAGTGGGTGATGGGAAGGAACTTGCCTGGCGATTCCGGCTTGACTCATCAACGCGCACCTGGCTGAAACCGGGGGAAATGACCCGCAACATTTGAAGTGCACTCAAAGAATTCTTGAGGAGGCGCATCTGACAAAACTTCCGCTTGCTTGACTGTCGATTTTGCCACGATGCGCATAAGGAATCCGTGAGGATTGGCGGGCAGGACGGAGAGATGCGCGAACCGGACTGGTGGCCTGAGAAGACGGGATTTGGTTTAGGCTGTTTCCATGCAGATCCGTCGTTTCCCCTTTGCCTCTCTTGCTGCATTCCTGTTTGCAGCGTTTCCCACCGGAGCGGCCCACGCCCAAAAGACACCCATCCAGATTGTTGCCGACCTGACAGACGCCCCGCGCAAGCTGTACCACGCGGAGGTGGAGCTGCCTGTCTCACCGGGGCCGCTGACCTTGATCTCGCCGCAATGGATTCCCGGAAATCACCGGCCGACTGGCCCGGTGAGCGACATTACCGGGGTGATGTTCACGATCGATGGCAAGCCGGTGGAGTGGCGCCGGGACGATGTGAATATGTACGAGTTCCACCTGACGATTCCGCCTGGCGCGACCACGCTGCACGCGCACCTGGATTGCATTGTGACCGCGCGCGTGAGCCACAAACTGGCCGTGCTGGAGTGGGAGAAGTTGATGCTTTATCCGGCGAACACGCCGGTGCGGGACATTCCCATTCAGCCGGCAGTGAAGGTGCCTGCGGGTTGGGGAGTCGGGACGGCGCTCCAGCCTGTGAGTGGAGGATCGTGGCCGGTGCCCGCGGCGGACAGCACGACGCAGTTCGCCGTGACGAACGTGGAACAGCTTGAGGACTCGCCTGTCCTTACCGGGCAATACTTTCACGAGTTCGCACTGGCGCCGGAGATCGCGCCGAAGCACTACCTGGACGTGGCGAGCGACGAGCCGGAGGACTCAAACCTGCGGCCGGGATTTCTGGCCGAGGTGAGCAACCTGGTGCGCGAGGTGAACGCAGAGTACGCGTCGCATCACTACAACGTTTACCACTTCCTGCTGACGCTCTCTGACGTGGCGGGCGGCGAGGGCCTGGAGCACGGGCAGTCGTCAAACAACGGCGTGGGCGAGAAGGATTATGCCGATGACACGCATGAATTGGCGGAGTCGGATCTGCTCTCGCACGAGTTTACGCATTCGTGGAATGGGAAGTATCGCCGTCCGGCGGGGCTGTATGAACCGGATTTCGCAACTCCGCAGCAGGGCGCGCTGTTGTGGGTGTACGAAGGGATGACGCAATACCTTGGCAACGTGCTGGCGGCGCGGTCAGGGTTGAAGACGCAGGCACAGTACCGCGACATGCTGGCCATGAGCGCGGCCGACCTGGACTACAAGCCGGGGCGGGACTGGCGGTCCACTGAGGATACGGCGATTGCGGCCAGCGTGCTGCGCGGAGGCAATCCGGCGTGGTCAAACTGGCGGCGCGGTCAGGACTACTACCAGGAAGGCGAGCTGCTGTGGCTGGACGCGGATACGCTGATCCGCAAGATGACAGACAACAAAAAATCGTTGGACGACTTCGAAAAGATATTTCTGGCCAAGGGCGGCAATACGGGTCCGATGATCGTTACCTACAACTTCGACGAGTTGGTGCAGGACCTGAACGAGGTGGCGCCCTACGACTGGGCCACGTTCCTGCACGACCGCGTGGACAAGATTCATCCGCACGCCGACATCGATGGCATCGAGCGCGGCGGCTACAAGGTGGTGTACAAGGATAAGCCGAGTCCTTCAGAGCGAACGATGGCGGCGGCGGGAGGGCGGCGAGGCGGCGGCGGAATCGACTGTTGGTATTCGATCGGGATGCGCGTAAATGGGGAAGGCAACATCTTCGACGCGCTGTGGAACGGTCCAGCGGACAAGGCCGGATTGGCGCCGGGGCAGAAGATCATTGCCGTGAACGGACAGATTTATTCGCCGGAGCGGCTGCGCGATGCGATTCGCGATGCCAAGGGCAACACTGAGCCGATCAAGCTGATTGTGCAGGCGGACACCTATGTGCGTGACGCGAAGATCGACTATCACGATGGCGAGCGTTATCCCATACTGGAGCGCGTTGAGGGAACGCCGGACTACCTGGACGACATAACCAAACCGCTAACGACGCCGGAGAAAGCGCCGGAAAACACGCATAAGGAAGACTGAGAAGAATTGCTTGCGATCTCCCGCAAAGAGCTATGCGGACTTTTGGCGCGGGCGGCGAGCGCCCGGCGGGCAAGTTGACTCGCGAATCACCAGCTCCGGGTGGATGGGCACAATGTCAGGGAAGGTGGCCTGTCCGCGGATGCGCTGCAACAGAATGCGTGCGGCGACGATGCCGATCTGGCGCAAAGGCTGGCGGATCGTAGTCAGGCTTGGATGATGGAACGCCGCGCCCTGGATGTCGTCGAAGCCGACAATGGACACGTCCTCGGGGACCCTCAGGCCGTGATTGATAAAGGCGCGAATGGCGCCGATGGCGGCAATGTCGTTGAATGCCACCATTGCCGTGAAATCGACGCCGCGCTCCATGAGCTCGTTGGCCGGCGTAAAGCCGAGTTCCGGCGTGGAAATGCGCAGCTCAAGCTGAACGCAGAGCCGGGGGTCGACAGTAAGCTTCAGGTCGTGCGCCACCGCCATCAGGCAGTTCCAGCGCTCGTCCGCGTCTGAGCTGTGGCTGCCGCCGCGCATGAACGCAATTTTGCGATGCCCGAGCTGGTAGAGGTGGCGAAGGGCCAACTCCGCAGCGCGCCGCTGGTCCAGCACCACGTTGGTCACGCCTTCGATTTTGCGGTGGCCCGCGATGACCACCGCAGGCAGGCTGAGAGCCTTCTCCAGGATGGTGTCGATTACGATGAACCCCTCGACAGACCGTTCCATCAGCAGCCGCGGATACTCCTCGATCAGATCCGGCTGGCGGCGATGGCTCACAGTAAGGTAGAAATAACCTTCCTCGAGGAGGAACTCTTCCACGCCGGCAAGGACTTCAGTGGCATACCTGTCGCTGAGCTCGGGAACCAGCACTCCAACCGTGAAGCTCTGCCGCTTGCGCAACGAGCGGGCATAAAAGCTGGGGCGATAGTCGAATTTGGCGGCGGCCTCTGTGACGCGGTTGCGCGTCTCCTGAGGGATTGACCGGACTCCGGGGGCATTATTCAAAACCAGCGAAATGGTGGCCGGAGACAGATTCAGGTATTCGCCCAGTGTGCGCAGGCTGATCGGCTGCCCGGGAAGAGGTCCGGTGCCCGTTTTGGATCGCTTGGCCATGCACCCTCTTTGTACCACTCCGGGGCGGGAATGCGAGCAAAATCAACGGCTTTTGCCGGGGTAGCTGTAGCGTGCGGGAAGGGAAGCGGCCAGCCTGCCGTTCGAATCAAAGCATGCCCGAATTGGGTCTGAAGGGCGCGGAATTCGAGACCGGAAAAGCAGTCTCGACGTACAATCTTTGAAGGAACCCAATCCGCGGAGGGATGGGTGAGCGGTTGAAACCGGCGGTCTTGAAAACCGTTGTGCCTGAAAGGGCACCGGGGGTTCGAATCCCTCTCCCTCCGCCATTTCCAGCCGACAGACTTCACGCCCTCATAAAGCCGCCCTCACCATCGCCAGCAACTCCCCTGCGGTGAGCGGTATCGGGTTGGCTTTCATGCTGCTGGCGTGCGCCGCCTTATCGACCACGCCGGCCAGATCGGCTTGGCTGATGCCCCAGACGCGCAGCGCGGGGATGTTGAGCTCGACGCAGAGCGCGCGCACCCATTCAATGCCGTTCTCCGCGTTCGCATCATTTTTTCCGGTCAGCAGGCACGCGATAGCTGCGTAGCGCTCGAGGGCCGGATGCTCTGGAGCGCGAGCCCTCATTGCGGCCACATTGGCTGCCATGCCGTGCGGCAACAGCGCGGCGCAGAGCGCGCCATGCGGAGCCTTCCATTGTCCACCGAGCGGCGCAGCAAACCCATGCACCACGCCCAGTCCCGCGTTGGCCAGGGCCAGGCCGCCAAACAGGCTCGCCAGCGACATGTCGCGCCGCGCCTCCACATCCCCGCCATCGTGGAATGCCTGAGGCAGCGCTCCGGCGGCGCGCTTCATTCCCTCGATGCAAATCGCATCCACCAGCGGATTGGCGCGCGCGCTCACATACGGCTCGATGAGCTGTGTCAGCGCGTCAAGGCCAGTGCTGGCGGTGACCGCAGGCGGCAGGCCGTATGTCAGCTCGGGGTCGATGAGCGCAATCCGTGGCAGCATCAGCGGACTGCGCATGCTGGCTTTGACGCCGTGTCCGGAGGATCCCAGCACCGCGTTGCGCGTGACCTCGCTGCCTGTGCCCGCCGTGGTGGGCGCAGCAATAAACGGCAGCGGCGGGATCGAAAGCTCGCGGCCCTTTCCCACCACCTCAAGAAAATCGAGCGGCTCGCCGCCGTTTGTAGCAACCGCGGCAATCGCCTTGCCCGCGTCAATTGCGCTACCCCCGCCAAGCGAGATCACCACATCGCAATCAGTTTCCACCACTCGCCGTGCGCCCTCCCGGACCATCTCCACCGTAGGTTCGCCGGGTACGGCAAAAGTCTCTGCCTTGAGCGCCGAGACCAGCGCTGCTGCGCGCTCGTTCGATGCGCCAGTCACCACCAACGGCCGAGTGCCGAGAGTGCGAACCAATTCAGGAAGTGTGGAGATTGTCCCTTCGCCAAACACAATGCGCGTGGCAGTTGCAAACTCGAAGCGCATGACGCTACCATCCCTGCGGATCGGGGAAGACGGCGTTGTACTTTACGCTGGAGCGCGGCTCGGCCATCATGGGCGCCACGGTGTCGCGCCACTTTGCGTAGTGCGCGGTCTCCTTATGCGCGGCAGCCGCTTCCGGCGTGCGGTAGACCTCCACCAGCACGAAGCGCGTCGCGTCGTCTTGCTGTTGCACCACGTCAAAGCGCGCTATGCCGGGCTCCTGCACACTCGCACGGGCGTTTTCGATTGTCGCCTCTCTGAAATCCGCAACCGTCTCGGGTTTGATGTGTACATGCACGTGAACGATTAGCATGGGGCCTGCCTCTGCTTCCCATCCTACCGCCAGATGATGTGAATGCGCGCATGCCATGAACGGCCGTCTCGGGTCAACGGCCGTCATGCAGCAACCAGTGACGTTCCCAGGCTGGAAACTCTTCTCCTACTTCTCGCCCAACTGATGCAGCCAGTCCTCCGCCATGGCGCGCGCCGCGGCAACCGGCTCCCGGCCCGCCCGGTAGCAAAGTTTCCAGTTTGAGTCCTTCGCCTCGTACTCCGAATTGGCAAAACGCATCCTGCCGCCTCCCGCTGAATCGAGTTTTGCCGAGAAGTCGATATCCGCCGTGAGCGCAAGAAACTCCTTCAGCCGCTTCGCAATCAGCCCATCCGCTTGCTCCGGATAATCGGCAGACCACTTCGCCATGTCTTTCTGATAGTTTTCCTGATCCCCTTTGGCGCCCGCCTCGTACATCTGCTTCATCATTGCCTGCTGGCCGGGATCGGAAGCCTGTTGCTTCAGTTGCTCCTCCAACATCTTCAAGGTTGGCTGCATCTGCTTCTGCATATCAGGCGACATCTTGGCCACCTGTGCCTTCATGTCTTCCAGTTGCTTGCGCTGGGCTGCCTGTGCATCGCTCAACTGCTGATCGGCTGAGCCTTTGTTCGCAGGTGCGGCCGGCTTGGCTTCCGCGCGGCGCTTTGCGTATTCCGCTTTGAAAGCAGCGGACTGGCTGTACGTTCTCGCAGTGTTAAAGAATGCCTTCACAAACGCCACGCGCGCAGCGGTTGTGCCCGCGTAATACAGCTTGGCGCTGGGATATACCGGCATATTGCCGTACCACACCGCATCAGCCAGACGCGCCTTCACTTCGCTGTCCTTCACGCCAAAGCCAATCAACCCGGCCTGCGCACCAACTGCCACTGCTGTTGCCAAAATGCAGATTCCCGCGACCTTCCTCTGAAGATTCCTCATAGTTTCTTGCCTCTTTCCGATATCCAAATTTCGACAATTCTCCCGGAGCTTCGGGGCGAGTTCCGGATCAGTTTAGTATCTCTTTTCTGGAGAAAGCAGCGGAACTTTTTTGACGGCCGGCCGGGGCTTTGCAAGGGCGCGAATTCACAGGACGCTGAAACACTCGCAAATCATCGCAAATGCTGAGCGGCAGACTCGCTCACCTGCCGGCTCGTTCTTACGCGCCCGCCTTCTTCTCGATCTTCGCCCACGTATCTTTGAGGGCCAGCGTACGGTTGAACACCAGCTTTTTCGCGCTTGAATCCAGATCGAGGCAGAAGTACCCCACGCGCTCGAACTGGAACCGATCACCCACCGCCGCATCCGCCAGCGATGGCTCCAGCTTCGCGTCGGCAATCAATTCCAGCGAGGTGGAATTCAGGTTGTCCAGAAAGCTCCCGCCCTCGGCATAGTCGTTGGGATCGGGCTTGGTGAAAAGCTTGTCGTACAACCGGACCTCCGCTGAGATCGCGTGCGCCGCCGACACCCAGTGCATCGTCGACTTGACTTTGCGCCCGTCAGGCGAGTTACCGCCCCGGCTCGCCGGATCATAAGTGCAATGCACCTCAACCACGTTGCCATCTGCATCCTTCACCACGGTCTGCGCAGTCAAAAAGTACGCGTTGCGCAGCCGCACCTCCTTGCCCGGAGAGAGGCGGTAATACTTCGGCGGAGGAACCTCGCGGAAATCGTCCTGCTCGATGTAAATCTCACGGCTGAACGGAACCGGGCGGGTGCCAGTCGACGGATCTTCAGGATTGTTCGCCACGTCGACCAACTCCGTCTGGCCTTCCGGGTAATTGTCGATTACCACCTTCAACGGGCGCAGCACCGCCATGGCGCGGCGGGCGCGGTGGTTCAGGTGGTCGCGCTGAAAATGCTCCAGCATCTCGATATCCGTAATCCCATTTGTCCGCCCCACCCCGGCCGCTGTCACAAACTCGCGAATGGCCTCAGCCGTGAATCCGCGCCGCCGCAGGCCGCTGAGCGTGGGCATACGCGGGTCGTCCCAGCCGTTCACGCGATTCTCCTGCACCAGCTGCAGCAGCTTGCGCTTGCTCAGCAGCGTGTAGGTAATGCTGAGCCTGTCAAACTCGATCTGTTGCGAAGGGAAGATACCGAGATTCTCAATGAACCAGCGATAGAGCGGCTGGTGGTCGGCAAACTCAAGCGAGCACATCGAGTGTGTCACGTTCTCAATTGAATCCGACTGCCCGTGCGCGTAGTCGTACATCGGGTAAATGCACCAGTCGCCCCCCGTACGATGGTGTTCTGCGTGCAGGATGCGGTACATAACCGGGTCGCGCAGGTTCAGGTTTGGCGACCCCATGTCGATCTTGGCCCGCAGCACGCGGCTTCCGTCGGGAAACTCGCCGGCCTTCATGCGCCGAAACAGATCGAGATTCTCTTCGATAGTCCGGTTGCGGTAAGGGCTGTCCTTGCCCGGCTCGGTCAGCGTGCCGCGATGCTGCCGGATCTCCTCCGCCGACAAATCATCCACGTAAGCCTTGCCGTCATCAATGAGCTTCAGCGCCCACTCGTAAAGCTGGCCGAAGTAGTCTGAGGCGAAGCAGAGCCGCTCCCAGTCGAAGCCGAGCCAGCGAATGTCCGCCTGGATCGAGTCCACATACTCCTGCTCTTCCTTCTCAGGGTTGGTGTCGTCGAAGCGCAGGTTCGTCTTCCCGCCGAACTCATCGGCCAGGCCAAAGTCGATGCAGATAGCCTTGGCGTGGCCAATGTGCAGGTAGCCGTTCGGCTCCGGAGGAAAGCGCGTCTGGATGGTCGCATCGCCAAACTTCTGCGTGCGCACATCTTCGGCGATGATGTCGTGGAGGAAGTTAGAAGGAGCGTGGGCGGCCGAGGCTTGAGAGACCGAGCTATCCCGATTTTCGTTGGTCATGGCTTCGATTCATTATCCCACTGGAGAATGGTGCTGGACGTGGTAGGGTCGGCATCCCCCGGAGGGAACGCCATAAAGGACTAAATAAGGCCCTTTCTCTCGGACTCTTCCTCTGTGAAGAGGTGGCGGATTTCCACCACATTCCATTGTTCGCTGTTTTCCCAACGTACCTTCGCATGGATTCCGTTAACTATCTCCAATATTTCGCAGTAGCCCTCGTAACCTTCCGGCTCACTCTCTCTCACGTGGTAAACGCGATCCCCAGCCTTGAATTTGTTCATAAGCGCCCTTGCTTCTTTCTGATTCACAAGTTCGGATAGCGATCTTCGCCGATTTAATGTATGAACTAGCGGAGTTTCTTCAGTTCTTCACATCCCCAGGCGTTGCCCATGGCACATCCCTTGCTGTAGAACTCACGGGCTTTTCCTTTATTCTTTTGAACTCCATATCCTTTCTGGTAGACGAGTCCAATGCTGCTGCATCCTTCGGCGCTGCCCGCATCGCAGGCTCTGGAATAAAGCATCAACGCCTGAGGGTAGTCCTCAAGGAGGCCATAGCCGTTCAGATACATATCACCGAGGTTGCTACATCCGTCCGAGATGCCTGCGTCACAGGCCTTGGAATAAAGCGAAACTGCTTCAGGATAATGGTCATGATAATAGGCGCAGAAAGCACCGCAACCTCTGCCTGCTTCGAACATGATCCCAAGGTCATTGCATCCTTCGGCGCTGCCCGCATCGCAAGCCTTTTTGTAGAGGTCTGACGCCCTGTCATCATCCTTCGCGACGCCCTTGCCGTGCCCAAACATTAAGCCGAGGCCGTTACAGCCGTTGGCGTTGCCTGCATCGCAGGATTTGGAGTATAGGGAAACAGCTCTGGAATAATCCTTTGTGACGCCATTGCCTTTCTCATACATCGACCCGAGATAGCTGCATGCATCCACACTGCCTCCAGCGCATGCCTGAGCCAAAAGAGGCTCTGCCTCCGTGTAGCGGGCCTCTTTGTAGAGCGCCTCGCCTTTTTGTTCAGTCTCTGTTAGGTGATGGGTCTGAACATCTCCCTTCGCTACCGTATCCAATATCGAAGTCGCGGGGCGGCCCCCCCGCTCGTGTTGCTCAAGTGGAGTAATTGACGGCTGCTTGGGTAGAGAGGCCAAGAGTCTGGAGAGGTAGAAAGCGGGCACTGCAAAGTTCAGATTCTGGCCGTCGGTGAACGTAGCCTCGGCAATGCCAATCACAACGCCAGAGCTGTCCATCACCGGTCCGCCACTGCTTCCTGGAGAGATTGGCGCTGTCATTTGCAGAATTGAATCCTCGTCGATATGCCTTACTCCGCTAATCATTCCCGCCGAGAACGTTCCCTCAAGTCCAAGCGGGTTCCCAACAACGTATACATTGTCTCCAACTGCAGGACTTGTGCTCGGCCCGAGAATGAGGGCTGGTGCGGAACTGTCAACTTTCAGAAGAACTAAATCTGCGTTGCGATCAAGGGCGAGCGTGCCCAATATCTGCAATGTGTGAGCGTCCCCAACGAGCTTTGCCGTAGCGCTGGAGGCACCCTCGATGACATGTGCGTTTGTCGCAATTATGCCCTTTGAAATAAAGAACCCGCTGCCGAGGCTAAGCGGCTGACCGTTCGAGTCATTCATCTCCAAAAGCACCACGGATTTGAATGCAACTCGAGCAATATCTCGCACAGACTGTCCAAAGCATACAGACGACATCGAAAGGGCAATCGTCACAATGCGGATGGATTTCATCCGTGCCTCGCTTAATCTCCCGCCTCAGGCGGAGTTTCGACGTCAAGCTCCCAGGTTGATAAGGCCACCTTGAGCGCCTGCTGTTCTTCGTCATCAGGAGGCCAAGGCGGCAGACAAATACCGCCGCCCGGATACAAAGCATTATAGATCGACTGAAACAAGTAATAAGGCGCGCTGTTTTCGTGTAAATTACAGCCCTGTATATTCGAATACGGCTTGGAAAGATTCTCGGGTGTGAGTTTCCCCAAGCAAGCAGGGATGAGTGTCTTCCCCGCGAACCACGCCCCACCGGCTTCAAAATGCACCCATGGTCTTAAGAGCGCTGCGTCACTGAAGAGTGCGATCACAACCTTGGCAGAGTTCAAGGCAGAGTGGATCTTCTGCAACCAATCGTCACCCAACCTTATTCGAAACTGGTTCGTAGACAAAAACACCTTGATCCTTGAATCTGATGTCTTTCTGCGATTTAACTTGGCTCGCAAAAAATCACCGATTGCATTAGCGGCCCTTTCATCCTCGTGAATGTGACTAATGAAGATGTCGCACATATTGTTGATCGTTCCTTTCGCCATTCCGAGCCTTGCTTGCCTGGGCCGTCGTCTTTCCTCGAACGGAATCATTCCCAGGGATTAATGACGCGCACGCCAGTATGCTCGAAGTGGCTCACGTTGCGTGTCGCCACGGCGAATCCTCGCGCCGCGGCGCATGCAGCGATGTAAGCGTCGGGTGCCACGGCTCGTTTGCCGATCTTCTCGCAGTGTGCCGCGATGATCGCCAATTGATCGGCAGCGTCCGAGTCGAAACTGAGCATGCGGTCTTTGAACAGGTCGAGCACCCGCTCGACATCCTCTCGAAGAGCCTTCTTGCGTTTGCCATCCGAAAGCTTCATCACACCGAATCGGAGTTCGAAGCGGGTGACTGCCGTAATGTAAAGAGTTTCGGCCGCCTGGTTATCCAGCCACTCGATGACCTTCAACGATGGCGGAGTCTTAAACGGCTCGGAAACCACATTCGTATCGAGGACGATCACTCGAATTCCGCTCCCTGGATCTGGCTCCGCTCACGGTGGATCTCCAGGTCGTTCATGTGCCCATTTTCGCTTGCGATGCGATGGATTTCGGACCCGATTCTTAAGCGCTGGGCAGGGCGGACAGTCTCTTCAAGAATGGTGCGGACCTCAGCCTCCGTTGAGCGGCCATGGCGGGCGGCGCGCACACGAAGTGCCCGGTGAGTCTCTTCCGGGAGATTGCGGACTGTCAGGCTCGGCATGCATTCACCTCGCTACATTTGAAAGCAATGATATCACATTCATAAAAATGATATCACACTGCCGGAGAATCGAGTCTGGCTAGGGCCCCCCGGATACGCTCCAGGCAAATCTCCCGCCCCAGCACCACTAACGTCTCAAACAGCGGCGGCGCGTTCTTGCGCCCGCACACCGCCACCCGGATCGGTTGGAACATCGGCCCCGCCTTCAACCCCAGCGTTGCCGCCGCCTCGCGCAGCGCCTTATCCAGCGAGTCGTGGTCGAAGCTCGTCGCGGCCAACACCTCCTGCGCGAGTTCCAGCACCCGCCGCGCCATCGCCACATCCCCCTTCTGCGGAATCAGCTCCGCCGGATCGTACGGCGCAAGCTGGTCCGCAAAGAAAAAGTCCGCGGCGCCAACTGCGTCCTTCAGCAGCTTGATCCGCTCCCGAATCAGCGGCGTTACCGCCAGCAGTTTCTCCGGCCAGGGATTGAGCCCGGCCTCGGCAAAGAACGGCTCAATCCGGCGGCTCAGTTCCTCCACCGGCAGCGCACGGATATGCTCGGCATTCAGCCAAACCGCTTTGGGGTCGAACGGGTCGAATTCCGTCGAGCTCAAAGCTGCTTCTTTGAAATTCACCACTGCATTGGCGCGGTTCACGCCCTCCAGAGAAAAGAGCCCCCGCAACTCCTCCAGGGTCAGAAACTCGCGGTCGTTCTTCGGCGACCAACCCAGCAGGCACAGGAAGTTGATGAACGCCTCCGGCAGAAATCCCGCATCGCGATAAGTGGTCACGCTCACCACCGGCCCATGCCGCCGTTTGGATAGCTTGGTCCCGTCGGGCGCCACCAGCAGCGGCAGGTGCGCGAACCGAGGCGGCTCGGCGCCCAGACCTTCGAAAATGAGCAGGTGCTTGAACGTGTTGGTCAGGTGGTCTTGCCCCCGGATGATGTGGCTTATCTCGAGGTCCGCATCGTCCACGCAGGAAGCCAGGTGATACGTCGGCATGCCGTCGGATCTAAGTAGCGCAAAATCTTCAACTTCGTCGGCCAGTTTCGACTGCTCACCGTAGACGCTATCCGTGAATTGGAGCGCCCTGCCCTCGCCGCGCGGTACACGGTAGCGTAGCGCGAACAGCTCGCCACTGGCGGCTCGGCGGTCGCTCTCCTCCTGCGTAAGCTCTCGCATCCCCGGGTTGAACAGCCAGGCTCCTTGCGCGCTCGACGCATCGCCCTCGGCCGCGTGCGCCGGGGTAAAGTCCCTGTAGGCAAAGCCTTTATCGAAAATGGACTGCGCTGCCTGCTGGTGGAGCGCCAGCCTTTCCGATTGCTTGTACTCCTCGTCCCAGTTCAGACCCAGCCATCGCAAGCCCTCGAATATCGATTGCACACTGGCGTCGCTGTTGCGCTCCACATCGGTATCGTCCAGCCGCAACACCATGATTCCGTTCAGGTTGCGAGCGTAAAGCCAGTTGAAGATGAAGGTGCGCGCGCTGCCTACGTGGAGGAAGCCGGTGGGGGAAGGGGCGAAACGAACACGGACGGTTCGGCCGGGGTTATCTTGGGGCATCGTAAGGGATTCTCTCTCCTCTCGATGCTAACAAGGCGGGCGCCGATGGGGGCGCCAGCTGGCAGGTTGTGGACGTGATTTCAGGCCGGACGAGGTGATATGGATCACCAGAATGGCCGAACAAAAACAGCCCAAATGTAGCGCCTCAGCGCAACAAACAGGGGCAAATGTAGCGCCTCAGCGCAACAAATGGGGGCAAATGTGCGGACCGATGCGGGGCCCGAAAAGGGAAACTGAGGCGGCTTTTACGCTGTTTCTTCGCCGGCGGGCGGCGCTCCCATGAGATGCCAGGGAGAGCCGCCTCCGGCGAGGATCAGCCTTGCGGATACGGCGGTTGGGGCGGGAACGTCGGCGCATAGGAGGGCGGAGGGACCGGCATGACTTTCCAGTCAGCAAACGCCAGCACATACCAAAGGATCAAGCTGCCGAAGGGAACGATGTTGAGCAGCGAGAGCCATGGCGAGAATCCGGCCTTTTTGCAGATGAACCAGAAGGGGAGAATGATGACGGCCAGACCAATGAGGAGGATGAACGGCATGATGGCCAGAACGGCCATGGCCATCTTCTGAGCCTGCTCGATGTTGGGCTGGGTGGCAGTCTCCTGCAATATCGCGGCGAGAAAAAGCATGACGTACGCTCCGGCGGTGAAATTGAGTTCTGAGCCAAGGTACGGCGAACGGCGAAATTGCGCAAGTATCAAATGTGGGAACTCAGGGAACGAAGCTGGTTCCGGCGAAGGATGCGACCCTCATGGCCAGGCAGTGTTTGGTGAATCGATTTTCAGCATGCCGCGCGAAAGACCCCGGGGCAAAGCCCGTAATTCTGAGGCCTCAATTCAGGGGCCTGAAGGCCCCTTCGACCTCCGGTTTGGCTGCGGGCGCGAACCGATAGCGCGGCGAGGTGCGGATGCCGCGCTTGGCCAGCCAGCACTCCCATGTGGTGCCGAGCACGCCGAGGCCGTAGATCATGCTGCGGCGCACGTTAATGGATGAGGCTTCAGGGAAGTAGCGCGTGGGGCAGGAGAGCTCACCGATGCGCGCGCCCAGGTAAATGCACTGCGCCAGAAGCTGGTTGTCGAAGATGAAGTCGTCGGAGTTGGCGTCGAGGGGGAGCCTGAGCAGCAACTCGCGGCTATAGGCGCGGAAGCCGGTGTGGTACTCAGAGAGCTTGGCGCCGAGCATCAGGTTCTCAACCAATGTGAGGAAGCGGTTGGAGATGTACTTGTAGACGGGCATGCCGCCGCTGAGCGCGCCTCCGCCCAGGATGCGCGAACCAAGGACGATGTCATAGACGCCGAATGCGACCATGCTGGCCATGGGCTCGACCAGCAGGGGGGAATACTGGTAGTCGGGGTGGAGCATGACCACGACGTCAGCGCCGGCCTCGAGGGCGGCCGCGTAGCAGGTTTTCTGGTTGCCGCCGTAGCCGCGGTTGCGGTCGTGGGTATGGACCTGGAGGCCGAGCTTGCGCGCAAGGGCAGCGGTATCGTCGGTGCTGTGATCGTCGACGAGGATGACCGCGTCAACGGACGGCGGAATTTCATCGACCGTGCGCTGGAGGGTCTTTTCCGCATTGTATGCGGGCAGCACCGCAACCACCTTTTTGTTGTTGATCATGAGGGTTCGGACTCTTGTTCATGATACGACGGCGCGGCATGTGGGGAATAACCGGTCTGCAATGCGTCGCCGAAGCGAGGGACGATGGCAGCAATAGGAGCACTACGGAATGCGGCACACGGCCAACTCAGCGTTGTGCCAGGGGCAGGGAAGTGCGGTTGACTGCGGATTGCGCACCAGAATCCAGTCCACACCGAACTCGCGTTTCAGGCGGGCGAAGTCAGCGGGGCCGAAGCGGTTCCAGCCCTGCTGTGCGTCGACCTGGGCCTTCCAGACCGGGACCAGCTCCGGCGCTTTGGACAGCACTGAGGTGTCCTTGATGGCGTCGGCCAGGGCGCTCCGTTCAGCCAATGCGCGGAAGCTGTGATAGTCCTCGCCGGTCGCGTCCTGGTAGCGCGGATCGAGCGCGAAGTACGCATCCTGCGGTGTGTTGGCGCGAATCCATGCGAAGGCCTGGAGCCAGGGGTTGGCGGGGGCGCGGCCGGGCAACTCCAGGTCATCTGATGCGGCAAACAGATGCCGCTGCACGCCGAACATTGCGCCGTAGGCAACGATAAGGAAGAGCGCCCAGCGCCACGCGCGTGTTTTGAGAACGAACTGGCCCAGGTACGCGCCGCCGATCAGCGCCATGAACACGTAGACGAGCTGCAGGTAGCGCATGGGCTCAAGGGTGCTGAAAACGATCCAGCGGCGAGGCGCGAGCACGATCATGGCGAAGGCCTGCTGGAGGACGCCGTAGATCAACACGGCGATGGCAAAGCGCGCCAGGGTGGTTTGGCCGCGGCGGCGGGCCGCACTTGCCACAACAAAAAAAAGCACCAGCGGGCCGATGACGCCGAGCCACTCGTACCAGGTCCAGCTATAGAGCCGGAACCAATGCCGTGTCTCCATTGCGTTGACCCACGCCGGAGAGGGACGGGCAAAGAGCCAGCCGAAGGGAACCAGCATGGCCGCGCGATACGCGACGCCGGTCTGGCTGCCGGCGCTGCGGCTGCGCCACGTACGGAACTTCCGATGCATCGGTTCCGCGAGGACAAGCATGAGGACGCAACAGAACGAGACCCCGAATGCGCCCATGAGCGGATGCAGCAAAACGGCGACGAGGAGCAGGGGCGCGGCCTGCCAGCGCCTGCCGGCCAGGATGCGAGCGACGGCCAGCAGGATGAGCGCGGTGGCCGGATTGCGTGGATGCAGATACTGGTCGGCGATGTAGAGCGCGGTGCCCGCAACGGGCAGCGTGAGCATTGCGCCCAGCATGGCGATGCCGCTCCATCGCGCCGGAGCATCGTCAAAAAGCCGGCACACGATGGACCAGCAGGCCCAGACGATCCCAACGATCGAGATAGCCTGCCAGAGCAGCTCTGACCACACCAGCGGAATTCCTGTTGCGCGGACGAAGGCCGCCATCCAGTTATCGAAGACGCTGGCGCGCATCTGCACGCGGAAGAACTCGCCGTCGTGGGGATAGAGCGCGGGGTTGAGGCCGGCTTTGACCGCGGTCAGGTAGACGCCGTCGTCTTCAGCTCCGGGGTGATAGCCCATGGCCAGGAATCCCAGCAGCGAGAAGAGCAGGATCGGAATGAGGCCGGTGGAAGCGAAAAGGCGTCGCAATCGTCTATGCTCCGATTAGACAGCGTCCGTCTGTGGAGTTCCGCCGTCACCTTGAGCATAGAAGGAATTGCCGCCCCGCCGTTCAACAGCATCACGAAGTTGCGATTCACTTGCCCTCCCATGCCGTGCTCGCAAAAACTCGCGCTGGTGATTCCGACATTGCGCGAAGCAGCCGCGCTGCCCGCGGTGCTGGAACGCGCCATTCGAGCGCTGGCCGAGGTTCACATCCCCTGGGAGATTGTGGTTGTGGACGACGACAGCGGCGATGGCACCGCGGAGATTGTCAGCGGAATTGCGCAGCGCGAAAGCCGTGTGCGCCTGCTGGTGCGGCGGTCGCGGCGCGGGCTCTCTGGAGCCATTCTGCACGGATGGCGCAACTCCTCGGCGAGCATCCTGGGAGTGATGGATGCGGATCTGCAGCATCCGCCTGAGCTACTGCCACTTTTACTTGGCGAGATTCTGCGCGGCAGCGATGTGGCCATCGGCAGCCGTTATGCAGAGGGAGCGGCGCTGGATGGATGGAGCCGGCTGCGCAGGCTTATCTCTTGTGCTTCCATGCGCCTGACCTGGCCACTGCTGGCGGGTGAGATCCGCCCGCGCGATCCGCTCTCAGGATTCTTTATGGTGCGCCGCAATTGCGTGGAGCGGGTGGCGTTCCATGCTTCAGGATTCAAGCTGCTGCTGGAGATCCTGGTGCGGGGAAACGTCCATTCCGTGAGCGAGGTTCCGATTGCATTTGGTGTACGCGCGTCAGGCAGGAGCAAAGCCGGAGTGAGAGTTGCATGGGATTACGTGCGCCTGCTGGCGGGGCTTTACGCGGATCGGCTGAGATTCTCTCGATCAGCCTTCAGACGCCAGCCTTCAGCCATCGGCGATCAGCCTCAATCGACGAACCCGAAACTGATGGCTGAGGGCTGAGAGCTCTTCTTAGAAAGGTGCCTGGCTCAAACGGCAGGCAGCAGCGCGCGCATCAGCAGGAACGCGCCCACTCCGAGGAAGAACACCAGCGCCATGCGAATGCCGGGCTCGCGATTGACTTCCGGCACCAGGTCGCTAGCGCCCACGTAGAGAGCAACGCCGGCGGAGATGGGCAGGCCGTAAGGGAGCCATTGCGGCGCCAGCTCCATTACCAGCACGCCGGCCAGGGTGGCCACGGCCAGCCCCACGGCCGCGCCGAATGCAGCACCCCGGCTGCGGCCGCTGGCCAGCATCACAGAGGCCATGGTGAATCCTTCGGGCGCCTTGTGCAACAGGATGGCGAGGAAGATGAGCCAGCCGAACACGTCAGAGACCACAAACCCGGAACCGATGGCGATGCCATCGAAGAGCGCGTGCACGCTGAGGCCGGCGAGCACGGATAATCCCGTGCGGCGGGAGACAAACTCATCGCTATGGGTTTCCTCGCCGTAGTGGAAATGCGCGTTGATGGTGTGCTCCAGCAGGTGCACCACGCAGTAGCCCGCCATGATGAGAATGGGGCCGAGGCGCGGGCTCAGGCGCACGCTCTCCGGCATCATTTCAAGCACCGCGGTGGCCATCAGGAAGCCGGCGCCGAGCGCGACAAAGTAGCGCAGATATTTTTCAATGCCGCGCGCGCGCACCAGAACCAGGCCGCCGGCCACGTCTGCGAGGGCGGCGATGGTGCCGAGAATTAGAGAGAGCTTGAGCATGGTTGGTACGAATTTTCAGTTGTCAGTCCTTAGATTTCAGTCGTCAGGTTCCGGTGCAGTTCACAACCAGTATGAAGCGCGACCGACAACTGACAACTGAAAACTGAAAACTCTCTTTCCTACCCGCTGTGCCGGATGTTAAGCACGTCGCCATCCTTCACCACGTATTCCTTTCCTTCCAGGCGCAGCGTCCCCCTGGCGCGCGCCGCGGCCTCTGAGCCGGCTTCAAGCAGCGCGTCCCAGCGGATGGTTTCGGCGCGGATGAAGTGATGCTCGAGGTCGGTATGAATGGCGCCCGCGGCCGCCGGAGCCTTTGAGCCTAGCGGAACGGTCCACGCGCGGCATTCGTCATCGCCAGCGGTGAAGAAGCTGATGAGCCCCAGCAGCTCGTAGCTCTTGCGGATGAGCCGCACCAGGCCGCTCTCATGCAGGCCGTAGCTGGCCAGAAAATCCGCGGCCTCTGCGTCCTCCATTTCCGCCAGCTCGGCTTCAACCTTGCCGCAGATGGCAGTGGCGCCGGCGTTGAGCCGCTGGGCTATTTCTTCCAGGCCGTACTTCTTCACCGCGGCATCCAAATCGTCGCCCAGGGTGACGCTTTCACCGATGTTTACTGCGTAAAGGATGGGCTTTTGCGAGAGGAACATGAAGCCCTTGATCAGTTTTTTCTCCTCCGGGGTCATTTCCAGTTCACGCAGCGGCTGCTCTTTTTCCAGAGCCTCTTTGGCGCGCAACAGCAGGGCCTGTTCGCGTTCCAGCTCGGCGGTGCGAGCCTTCTTCAAATCCTTCTCCACGCGCTCCAGCCGTTTCTCCACCTGGGTCAGGTCGCTGATCATTAGGTCGAATTCGACGCTCTTGATATCGCGCAGCGGATCGATGGAGCCGACGTGGGGGATGGAATCGTCTTCAAATGCGCGCAGCACGTGGATCAGCGCGTCGACGCCGCGCAGGCTGGTGAGGAAGGCTGTTTCCTGGAGCGTCTCCTGCCCGATGGCGGCCACGTCCACGTACTCCACCGAGGCAAATGTGGTCTTTTTGGGCGAGTAGAGCGCGGAGAGTTTGTCCAGGCGGTCGTCAGGAACGCGGGCCACACCGATGTGCGCCTCGCGCGGGTTGGAGTGGCCGCGCTCCCCCAGTTTTGCCTTGGTCAGAATTTTGAATAACGAGGTTTTGCCCACCTGGGGCAGGCCGATAATGCCGGTTTTCATTCGCTTCCTGTGAGGGCCCCTGCACGATGCAATGCGCGCTACAGAGCCTTATCGATGATACAGGAGGGTGGTCAAGCGGATGGAACGCGGAGCGGCGAGTCGGCTACTCCGGTGGCCAGAAAGCCTTGACCTCGGAGAAGGATAGTTCCTCTTCAGTCTGAGGCTGCCTCGCATATGCTTCGCGCTCTTGCCTTTCTTGTTCAAGCACTCTCAATCTCACCAGGTGGCCCTTTAGAGCCTCGCGAATGAATGAAGATCGGCTTTGCTTCGTTTGTTGCACTGCCCGATCCACAGCGCGCAGAAGTTCCTCGTCGAGTGCGATCGGAATTTTCGCCATTGAGGTGGTTTTCGTCGGCATTATCTGAAGTACGTTAGCATGACCAGCGCGAACCCCGCGGCGCTTGCCGTGGAGAGGAAATTAACCGCGTCATTGTTGAGCCATCCGCGGCGTTCTAGCGTGGCGCCGAGCAGGCTATCAAAGAACAGCCCGAAGACGCCGGCGGCCCAACTCACCGCGAGCATGGCCGCGCCGCCGCCGAGGGCCAGCGTGCCGGCAGTGCTGACGATGCCGGCCGCAAGCACGCCGGCTGCGGTTCCGACGAAGCTGATTGCACCATCGGTTCCGGCTTCGACGCGCCTTAGCGTTGTCAGCATCACCGGCCTGCCGCCCAGCACCTGGCCGATCTCTGAAGAAACGGTATCTGCCGCAGCCTCAGCCAGCGCGGCCAGGGCGATGGTGAACAGAGGCAATGCGGCAGAAGAGGAAAGCGCGAGCCGGCCGGTGATCCACTCCTGCACCAACGGCGTCGCTGCAAGTGCGGCAACGCCCATGTTGGCCGCCACCTGCGCCGCGATGCGGCCGCGGCGCTTTTCCGCCGTGCCCAGGCGCTCCTTGCGTGCGCGTCGGTAGCGGGTTGCGGCGGAGGTCAGCACCAGCAGCACCGCCACCGGAACCAGCGCGGTGCGCCAAGGAGAAAACGGCTCGGCGGCTGTGGAGAACATCATGCTTGCGGTGATTGCGGCGCCGGTTGCCGCCGCCGCGGGGGTGGCTGCGCGCGCGGCCCACGCCAGCAGACCAAGTGCCGCACTCAATCCCAGGACCCACGCCGCCGCATGGGGATTGCGGGCCAGCCAGTCCTGCGCCTGCAACACGACTTCGACCGCCGTAGCCGGCAGCACCAGCAGGAGCACGAGCTTCGATTCCCAGGCCAGGTCGGTTCCTGTCACCAAGCTATGGTAGCGGTTGGAGCAGGAGTTTCGCCCCGTCTCAAGCACGGTTGTGGAACCTCCGGCTCAAACGATTTACACTCAGTGCGCCAGCAGATTCCAACTCTCCTCATCGGTCAACGGAGTTGCATATGAAACCGTATTCCGCCATCCTTGCCGCCGTCTCTGCCTCTCTGCTACTCAGCGCCACTGCGATTGCACAGGAAACTTCACAGCGTCTTGTGCTCACCGGCGGCGGCGAAACCATTGTGCTGGAGCCTTACGCGCACAATGTTCTGCGCGTCACCATCAGCATGGATGATGCGGCTGCCAAGGGCGCGCCCGGCTATGGCATCATCGCCAAGCCCGACGCCGGCGGCTGGACGGCCGACCAATCGAACGGCCAGGAAGTCTACAAATCGGACCGCATGATCGCTATTGTTCAGCGCGCCAAGGGCGAGCCGCCGACGGAGCTCTTCGGCACTACCGGCACATCAAAGTACTTCCGCGGGTCGGCGCCGTGGGCAAACATCGCCATCTGGACACCCGACGGCAAACAGTTGCTCGAGATGGAGGGCTGGGATCAGTCCCAGTACAACCACAAGGACGGAACGGCTCCGCTGGCCAACGACTTCCGTCCCAGCGATCCGCCATCGTACGTTGTGGGCGCCACGTTTGCATCGCCTGACGATGAGCACTACTACGGCCTCGGCCAGAACCAGGAGGGATTCCTCGATCATCGCGGCCACACCGTGCGCTGCTGGAACGACTACCTGGCGGCCGCCGCACCCAGCACCTGCGTACCGTTGATGGTTACCAACAAGGGCTACGGCGTGCTTTGGGACAATCCCTCCAAAACCACGATCGAGGCCGGCTTCAACGAGCAGACGAAATGGTCTTCCGAGGCCGGCAACCGCGTCTCGTACTTCGTGATCGCCGGCAAGGATGACGACGAGATCTACGCCGGCTACAAGCTCCTGACGGGGCCCACGCACATGCTGCCCAAGGCCGCATACGGGTACATCCAGTGCAAACAGCGATACGAAAGCCAGGACGAGGTGATGGCCGTTGCCAAAGGATACCGCGACCGTCATCTGCCTGCCGACGTGCTGGTGGTGGACTGGTTCTACTACACCAAGATGGGCCAGATGGACATGGATCCCAAGTACTGGCCCGACCCCAAGGCGATGAACGAGAAGCTGCACAAGATGGGCTTTGAGACCATGATCAGCGTCTGGCCGCGATTTACTGCCGACGACCGGTACTTCGATTTCATTAAGAAGAACGGCTGGTTTGAGCAGCTGGCTGACGGCACGCCGGAGAACGGCCTGCCCTACGACCGCGCCGGCTCCGATATCGACACCACGAATCCCGATGCGGCGAAGTGGTACTGGAATGTGGTCCACGACAACATCCTCTCGCAAGGCTTCGATTCGCTGTGGGCCGACGAGACCGAGCCCGACCTGCCGCCAAACGGCGCGTTTCTTTCCGTGGGTCCAGGGAGCGAGTACTTCGACGTCTATCCGTACTTCCACACCAAGGCGCTCTACGACGGCTTCCGCAAGGACGAACCCAACAAGCGCGCGCTGATCCTCTCTCGCGACGCCTACATTGGCACACAGGCGAACGGCGCCATCTTCTGGTCGTCAGATATTTACCCCAACTGGGATACGCTGCGCCGCCAGATTCCCACCGGACTTGATTTTGCGGCGTCAGGCCACACCTACTGGTCAAATGACACCGGCGGCTGGCAGTGGCTGCCGCGCGTGCATCATCCTGCGCATCCGCCGCTGCTCGATCCCTCAGACGCGCGCGCCGAAGTCGGCGGCTACGACGACTATCCCGAGCTTTACACTCGCTGGTTTCAGTACGCCACGTTCCTGCCCATCATGCGCACGCACGGAAGCCGCCCGCAGAATGAGGTTTGGAGCTATGGCAAGCAGGCCGAGCCGATCCTGGAAAAATACCTCCGCCTTCGCTATGAGCTGATGCCCTACATCTACTCGCTTGGCTACCACACCTGGCTCACGGGGGCGCCATTCATGCGCGCGCTCCCGCTCGACTTCCCCAATGACCCCAAGGTGGCCGATCTCCGGGATGAGTACATGCTGGGGCCGGCGTTCCTGGTTGCGCCGATTACGGAGCAGGGCGCCACCAGCCGCGAGGTCTATCTGCCCGCCGGCGCCAACTGGTACAACTACTGGACCGGCGAACGTTTCAAGGGCGGCCAGACCATCACTGCGCCCGCGCCCATCGATACCATTCCGCTGTTTGTCCGAGCCGGATCGATCATCCCACTGGGCTCTCAGGTGGAGAGCACTCACGAAAAGCAGACCATCATGAAGGTTCGCGTCTATCCCGGCGCCGACGCGGAATTTACGCTTTTTAACGACGACGGCACCACCTACGCCTACGAGAACGGCGGCGGCTCAGTGACCCGCCTGCACTGGAACGACGCGCAGCACAAGCTTACGCACGACGGCGCCGCGGCCTGGCCGCAGCCGGATTCGGACATTGTGGAGATTGCCGGCCATTGAAGCGGCGGAAACGCTGAAAGGGAGAAAGTGGGAAGAAGGCCAGCCCCTTCGCGCCCAATCCGTCCTCGCCGCGTCTAAATCCGTGTATCTCCTTCGGTATATGGGGCGCCGCCGGCTTGGCCGCTCGACTGATTTACAATCACCTGAGTGAGCAGGATCGAAACTGAATGAGTCTCTTTGTATTGCGTCCAGGCCATTGGTGCGTGCGGTTGGCGCAGACGGGTGTTCTTCTTGGGGCCGCGGCCTTCGCCGCCGGCTGCGGAGCCGGATATCGTCCGGTAATAACTCCCATCAACCCCACGGGGCCGGCGCCGCAGCCGGCCTCACTGGTTGCTGTGGTCTCCTCAACCGGGCCAACGACACCCGGGGTGGCAACCATCATCGACTACGCCGGCGACACCATCATGGCACAGGCGCCCATCGGTCCCGGGCCGCTCTCCTTTTCCGCGGATGAGTCGGGAGCAAACGGCTACACCGTCAATAGCGACGGCACCCTCACGAATTTCCCCATTAGCGTTCAGCTCCAGAACCGCAATGTTCAGTACACAACGCTGCCCACCACGGCCAGTATCGTGAACCTCTTCTCGCCCTCCGGCGGCCTTTGGGCGGCGGACCTCAACGGCAACGTTGCCGATGTGCTCAGCGGTTTTCCCGCCACCTTCAAGCTGGCCATCCCGGTGGCGCCCACTCCTGTCCAGGTGGTTGGCCCCATCAGCGTCAAAGAGCGCGATTACGTTATCAGCCAGAACTTTGCAGACCCCACCGGCGTGGCCTGCAACGTTTCGCCAGGCGCCGCTCCTGCGGTGGGCGAAGCCGACGCCGTGGAGCAGGTGAACGACACGGTCTCCGCCAAGATCGGATTGGGCAAATGCCCTGTCTTCGGCCTGGAAACCATCGACGGCCAGCGCCTTTTCGTGCTCAATCGCGGCGACGACACCATCACCGTGATTAACAGCGGCGATAACACTCTGGACACCTGCACGCCGTTCCTGAACCAGAGCGGACAAAAGGTATATTGCCACCCCACCCTTCCGCTTTCGCTCAGCGCCGTAAACGCCATCAACTCGGGATGCGAGGGCAGCACTCTGCCCCCGTGCGGCGGTCCGCCGAACGGAACCGCGGGGATGCCCAATATCGCCGGTCCCGTCTACGCCGAGTACAACGCCGCCACGGCGCAGCTCATCGTCTCCGATTACGATGGCAACGCAGTCAGCGTGATCGACGTCAGCCTGGACCAATACGGCAACGACAGTCCCACCTTCGGCACCACCTTTACCATCCCGGTGGGAACCAATCCGGCCAGCGTGACCGCACTCTACGACGGCAGCCGCGCGTACACCGCCAACCAGGCCGACGGCACGGTCAGCATCGTCAATCTCACCAGCCACACTCTGGAGAAGACGGTTCCGGTCAACGGCCATCCGCGTACTGTGGTTTCCACGCAGAACTCGCTTTACGGCAAGGTATACGTGGCATCGCCGGACAGCCCGTACCTGACCATCATCCGCACTGACCAGGACATCATTGACGCCAATGTGCTGGTGCAGGGCAGCATCATTGACGTCCGCACAACCACGCAGAACGCCGCCAGCGGCAACGCCCAGGTGAACAGCCGCAAGCCCGGCTTCGGCCAGCCGTGTTATCGGCCGCTGACCACCCTTGACGCCGCGCAGATCCAAGCCAATCCGGGGCTGTGTTCCACGCTGCCTCCGGCCATCTAGCAACAAGCCATCAGCCGTCAGCCCTCAGCTTTGCCGCTGCGTCAGGTGCATTTCCTCTCACTCCGGGGAAAGGGGCCGTGGTGGGCTGGATTAGCGTGCTGAAGGCTGACGGCCGACGGCTGTCGGCTGCAACGATTACGCTGGAGAAGATGCCCGCCAAAGTGCGACTCGACGTTCTTCTGGTTGACCGCGGCCTTGCCCAAAGCCGCGAGCGGGCCCGCGCGCTCATCCTCGCCGGCCGCGTGCTGGTGAGCGAGCAGAAGGTTGAGAAGCCCGGTTCCGCAGTGCCCGCCGAGGCGTCCATCCGCCTGCTTGGCCAGGAACTGCCTTACGTTAGCCGCGGCGGCCTCAAGCTGGCCGCGGCGCTGGACCACTGGCAGATCGACCCCGCCGGCCGTGCCTGCCTTGACGTGGGCGCCTCCACCGGCGGCTTTACTGACTGCATGCTCCAGCGCGGTGCCGCTCACGTGACCGCAGTCGATACCGGCTGGGGCCAGATCGCCATGAAACTGCGCGCTGATCCACGGGTTCGCCTGATGGAGCGGACCAATGCGCGCCTGCTTGAGCCGGGCGCGCTCGCCGGCTCTCCGGAACTGACTCTCCTGGTGATGGACGTCTCCTTCATCTCCGCCACGCTGGTTGTGCCGCCGGTGCTGGGCGCTGCTCCCGCGCTGCGCCAGGCAGTGGTGCTGGTCAAGCCGCAGTTTGAGGCCGGCCGCGAGCATGTGGGCAAGGGCGGCATCGTCCGCGATCCTGAAGCGCACCGGCTCGCTGTCGACCGCGTGGCAGCTTGCTTCAAGGAGCAGGGCTGGCAAGTCGCCGGGACCATCCCCTCGCCCATCACCGGCGCGGAAGGGAACCAGGAGTTTCTGCTGTTCGCGGTCAAGCGGAGCCGGGGTTAGCGGAGACTGCCGGCGAATTCCTGATCAGAGAGCTCATTACACAAGGTGGTAAAGATTACACGGCGCAGCCTGGGCCGTGATCGAGGGAAGATGGACGCAAGTAATTTATTTTCTTATACTTGATTAGCTTCCTGGTGTTTGGACCCCAGGGTGCATCTTACAAGACGAAACACTTGGGTGTCGGTGGTCTGTTAGCCGGCCGAGGAGGAATAGAAAGATATGAATTCCCGCATTGGAGTTTGGACTGGACTTTGCGTTGCCGCGATGGCTTTGGCGGGGGTAATGGGTTGCTCGACGAAGAACTACGTGCGCACCCAGACGGCTCCGCTGGTAGACAAAACGAACTCGCTGGAAGACAAGACGGCCCAGAACAATAGAAATATCCAGGATGTGGATCAGCGCGCGGCGACTGGCGTCAAGCAGGCGCAGGGCTCGGCGGACCAGGCTACCCAGAACGCGCAGGGCGCGCAAAAAGCTGCGGGCGATGCGGAAACGGCGGCCAACGACGCGGTGCACCGGGCGGACTCGCTGGACGCGGTGGTCAAGAACCTGGACAACTATAAGCCGGCGGCGGACGTCTCGGTGACGTTCGGGTTTGACAAGTCAACCTTGACCACGGACGACATTCAGCAACTGGACCAGTTTGCGTCGCAGCTGGGACAGCAGAAGGGCTACATTCTTGAAGTGACGGGCGGAACCGACTCGACCGGCTCGGTGGAGTACAACTACGAGCTGAGCAACCGGCGCGCGGACACCGTGGTGCAATACCTGGCATCGAAATACGGCGTCGCGGCGCACCGGTTCTATCTGATCGGGATTGGCAAGGACCAGGAAGTGGCGCCGAACACCACTGCGGAAGGGCGCAAACAGAATCGCCGCGTGGAAATCAAGATGTTGACCAACATGACGCCGGACAACGGAACCCAGGCGCAGACGGCGCCGACCGGACGGTAAGTCATTACGCCCATCGATGGGAACGAAAAGGCCCCGAGCGGGGCCTTTTCGTTTGCCCTTCGCGAGTTTCGAATCAGGCGCAGACACAGAAGAACATCATCTTCTTCCTGAGCTCGTCCAGGTCATTCGGGTCGATCTTCAATTGGTGTTGCGGCGTCTCTGTGAATTTCTTGTCGGTGGCGTCCTTGCCCGCTTCCACCAGTTTCCATTTTCCGCCGGATGAAAAGAACAGCTTGCAGTTCTGTCCCGAGCATTCCTTTGGGCAAACAATGAGCTGCGAGCTTGAGCTGGGATCTCCCGGATCCGTCTTCAGAACGGGGTCTCCGCAGACCTTTACGAATTTGCCTTCGCCGTCCGTAATCCGCAGGGATACGCACCGATACTCGTAAACCATGTTCGGGTCCCGCTTGACCTTGCCCTTCTTGTCCGGCAGGGCAAGATGCCGGGTATGCGCATGATGCTCGCCCGGCTTGGGGTGGTAAAACAGCAGGCAAAAGCAGCCGTTGGTGTGGGTAGCCGTTCCGCACGTGCCCGCTTTGTTGGGCCGGGACAGAATCTCCTCCCCTTCCTCCGGCACGTCTGGGCAGCAATCGTCTTCGCTTTCACAACAGAGAAAGAACCCATCAGGTAATCCGCCTGGATTTCCCATACCTTTCACCTCCATGTGCATTCGGGCAGATCGGGGAAAGAGAGTGCTGAGCCTTGGGAATACTGTTCTGCGGGTGAGCGATTGTCTTACTTAACCCCGAGCGGGACAGGCTCGTCAAGCAGATTCTCGCCCTTTTCGATTCATGACGGTTGCGAATGCACTCGCGGAATGCCTCGATTTCGGTCTTGCGGCGGTGGACATGGGGAGGGCGCGTGTAACGCAGAACGCCCGGGTGCAAAGGAGATCGCGGGGCGACCCGGCGCAGCCGGGCGCGGGAGAAGGCGCTGAAGCGGGAGCCGAAGTCGTCGGCGAGCCACGCGGCGCTTTCGCGGCAGGCAAAGAGCGAGGCGAAGAAGAGAAAGGGCGGGGAATAGGGGAATAGGGACCCCGCAGGGCCCTCAAGCATGGCCCAAGGTCCTCGTTTCATGACCAAAACGGAGTACGCCCGGGGGCGCTCGCAATCGCACGTGCCGGCCGTCACATACGGTCGCGCCCAGGAATGACTAGCATGGAAACGTGAGGAGTAGTGTCACCGCACACTGTGCGTGACACTGATCCGCACAAATGGGATTGGCGGGCGGCCTGGAGGAGTGATACCCCCTCCCCCCATTTTGATATCAACGCAGTCAGTGATATCACCGGCGACGTTCGGTCGGGGAAACCTGAAAAGCGGGGCGGAACGGGAAAAGAACTACCCCCTCCCCCCATTTTGATATCAACGCAGTCAGTGATATCACCGGCGACGTTCGGTCGGG
>Ga0265339_10000349_pt1 | contig 36751 bp, 37 predicted proteins | sample 4CB219metaG_FD_202085 | JGI IMG/M metagenome (GOLD analysis project Ga0265339, IMG submission 202085) | Rhizosphere microbial communities from Carex aquatilis grown in University of Washington, Seatle, WA, United States - 4-CB2-19 metaG | ecosystem: Host-associated > Plants > Roots >... | reverse complement strand
CTTCGACGAAGTGGCGCATGTCGGCGAGCGGCTTGCCGGGGGCCACTCCGAGCCCCGCGTTGGTCGGGGCGTGGCTGACGCCGATGCCGAAGCGAAACCGCCCGCCGCTCAGCTCGTGAATGAAGGTTGCGGTCTGCGCGAAGTCGTGTGGGTGGCGAGTGTAGATGTTTACGATCGACGTCCCAAAAGAGATTTCGCGCGTCTGCAACGCCAGTGCCTCACAGAGCGCCAGCCCGTCGCCGAAGCTCGGGCAATACAAGCCGGTGAAGCCCAGCCGTTCGATCTCGACCGCCAACTCGATGGTCGCGCGCCGCCGTCCAGGCACGGCGGCGAAGCTCAACGCCGGTTTCATCATGCCGGCGGAGCTAGCAGGTCGCGACTTGCCCGGTCGACCGAGTCGTGAGAGAAGAAAAAGCGAAAACGTGCGAATCGCCATGTCTACGCCAGATCGTGATGGACGCGGCACGCGTCTCAATCCCGCCAATCGCTATGAACGACTGCACGTCGAGCACAGCGCCAGTGACGACCTCGATCCGTCCGACGACGCGGCCCCAACCGAGGTGTTTCGCGACGCCAGCAAGACCATTCTCGCCGAAAACGACAGCCCTGATGTCGGCTTCCGGTTCAGCCTCAATCCGTATCGCGGCTGCGAGCACGGCTGCATCTACTGCTACGCGCGGCCCTCGCATGAGTACCTAGGATTCAGCGCCGGGCTCGATTTCGAGCGCAAGATTCTCGTCAAAACCGGTGCACCGGCGCTGCTGCGTGCAGCCCTGTCCGCGCCGCGCTGGCAGCCGCAAGTGGTGGCGTTGTCCGGCAACACGGACTGTTACCAGCCGATCGAGCGCCAGTTGCGGCTGACGCGCGGCTGCCTGTCGGTGTTCGCCGAGTTTCGCAATCCGGTCGGCATCATCACCAAGTCGGCCTTGGTTGCGCGCGACATCGACCTGCTGGGCGAGTTGGCGCGGCAGGACGCGGTGCACGTCAACGTCAGCATCACGACGCTGGAGGCTGATCTGGCGCGCCGCATGGAGCCGCGCGCCTCGACGCCGGAACGGCGGTTGCAAGCGGTGGCGACGCTCGCCGCGGCCGGCGTGCGCGTCGGTGTCATGATCGCGCCGGTGATCCCCGGCCTCAACGATCACGAAATTCCCGCCATCCTGGAGCGCGCCGCTGCAGCGGGTGCGTGCAGCGCCGCGTGGACGCTGGTGCGATTGGCATCGCCGCTCGATCAGCTGTTCGTCGATTGGTTGGAAAAGCACTATCCCGAGCGTCTGCTGCGCGTGCTCGGGCGGCTGCGCAGCTGTCGCTCGGGCGCGCTCAACGATACGCGCTTCAGCCATCGCATGCGCGGCGAAGGCGAGTACGCTGCGCAGATTCGATCCCTATTCATGCTTGCGGCGCGCCGTCGTGGGCTTGACCGGCCTCTGCCAGCGCTCAATGCCGCGGCGTTCCGCCGTCCGGGAGGCACGCAGATCTCGCTCTGGTGACGCCGCCGCTTGCGCGCGTCTGGCGCGCGACGCTCCTGCAGCAAAACGCCGCGCCGGCGCTGCGCAATGTTCCTTTCAAAAACTAGGCACGGTTGGTAACGGCCAAAGGACTTCCCCGAGGTCCCCGTGCGACGAATATCCGCAGCGCTCACCCCGTTGATCCTCCTGGCCGCCGCCTGTGGTGGTGGCGGCGGCGGTGGTGGGAGCAGCACACCGCCGACGCAGGCGACGACCTACTACGTGCGTGAGAGCGGCAACGACAGCAACGACGGCTTGTCTGCCGACACGGCCTTTCGCACCATCGACAAGGCGACCGGCGATCTGGGGCCGGGGGACGTCGTCTACGTTGGCGCCGGCGCCTATCCGGCCGCGGTGAACAGCAATCCACGCCCAATTGCGACGGTCGACATCCTGGATGCGGTGGGGACCGCCGCTCAGCCGATTCAGATCGTCGCAGACACGACCGGCGTACACACCGGCGACGCCGGCGAGGTGATGATCGACGGCAAGGACGTCGCACTCGCGGTGCGCGTCTCGCGCTCGTCCTTTGTGACCATCGACGGCTTTCACATCGAACGCGGCAAGGGCGACAACGGCGGCGGCATTCAGGTGCGCAACCTGTCTGACCACGTTACGGTGCGCAATTGCATCATCACCGACAATTTCGACGGCATCCGCGTCGAGAGCTCGACCGATGTCCTGCTGTTCAACAATCTGATCTACGCCAACTCCAGCCGCGGCATTCGTCTCAGTGGTTCGCAACGTGCCCGCGTCATCAACAACACCATCAGCGACAATCAGGATCGCGGCCTCTCGATCGGCGGTGCCAACGCGCAAGGCGTCGGGTCGACCGGCGCCGAGGTGAAGAACAACATCATCCAGGACAACAGTAACGTCAGCGTGGCGGTCGACGACGGTCCGCCGACTTCGCTCGCCGGCTACGACGGTGACTACAATCTCGTCTTTTACGACGGCTTACCCGATCAAACGAAGACGTATCGTCCGACGACCATCGCCGGCGACCATGATCTCAACGTCGACGCGCAATTCACCGGCGGCGCCGACACGTTTGCGCTCGATCAAGCCAACAGTCCGGCGGTCGATGCGGGCACCTCCGCGCTCGGCGGCGATCTGGTGGCGGCGCTCGTTGCTCGCAGCACGGCGCTCGGCGGCGCCGTCGATATGCCGCCGGTCGATCTCGGCTACCACGCGCTGTAACGCACGGGCGCGCGTCGGCAGTCGCCGGGGCTGCAGTCGTCGCCGCCGGCGCGCGCGAGTACCGACCGGGTTGGCCGCAGGCTGGCGAGCCTACACCGCGCGCCAGAGGATTTGACCGTCGTCCGAAGTGTCCGTCGTTACGGCTCCGGCGTGCCGCAGGTACTCGAGGTGCGCCAACGTCTCGAAGGTAGCGGGGAACTGGTACGTCAGCGGACTGTCGCTGTCGAAGCCGAAGGCGCGCCGCGCGACGTCATATGACGTATGCGGCTGGCGTTTGACGACGTCGGCAATGTCGCGCAGGCGCGCCTCGTGATGCTGGATGATTTGATTGGCGCGGTGGATGTGATCGGCGAACACGCCGCCGTGAGCGGGCAGCACGTGCTCGACGTCAAAGCGCTGCACTTTGCGCTGTGAGTCGAGAAAGTCGGCGAGTGGATTGCCGCTCGAGCCAGGGGTGAAGCCGACGTGCGGCGTGATCTTCGGCAACAGGTGATCGCCGACGATCATGGCGCGCTCGTCGGGGAGATAGAGGACGCAGTGGCCCGGTGCGTGCCCCGGCGTCCAGACGATCTGCACGCGGCGATTCCCGACGACGATCTCGTCGCCATCTTCGAGGAAGACGTCGGGAGCCGTGGTGACGTAGAGACCACCCCAAATGTCGGTTGGGCGCGGGATGTTCGCGAAGCGTTGCAGCGGAATGCCATGCGCGAGAAAAAAGCGCACCGCCTCGGCCGGCCGGTCGCTCGGCAGGAATGTTTTCGAGCGCTCCCATTCCGCCGCATGCAGATACAACGTCGCGCCGCTTGCGTCCTTGTACGCTTTCGATGTGCCGAAGTGATCGGGGTGATGATGCGTGCAGATGATTTTGCGGACTTGTTCCGGCGCGACGCCCAGCTGCGCCAACACCTCGCGGAAGGTCGCAATGCTGTCGGCACTGTTCATCCCGGTATCGATCAGCGCCCACTCGTCGCCGCCGTCGAGCAGGTAGACGTTGACGATGGTGGGCTTCATCGGCAGCGGCAGGTGCAGCAGATGGATGCCCGGGAGGACTTCGCGATGTTTGGCCTCCCGACCGTTCGCCTCTGGCGTGCTCACTCGTGCAGCCGATCCTGGATGAGGAAGGTGACCTTCAAGCGCACGTGCCACATCGCCACGCTGTTGTTCTCGACTGTGCCGGTGACGCTGGTCACCTCGACGCGGCGGATGCCGTCGATGGTGACGGCGGCTCGTGAGACCGCCAGATTGACCGCGTCCTCGATGCTGTTCGCCGACGAGCCGGTGAGGTCGATCGTTTTTTCCACCATGCGACGCTCCTCCGCGTTGCGGACGCTATGCGAGGCGGTACGGGCTTTCAACAACCTATCGCGGCCGCGATGAGGCAATCGCTCGCACGGGCCACGCCGCGATGCGCCGCCGGCCGCTGACCGACCGCGCGTAGAAATAGACCCACGCCTCGACGTCGCCGCCGCTGTCGAGGCGCACGGTGACGCGCCGGCGCAGGTAGAGACGCTCGCCGACCCTCTCGTACGCATCGAGCGCGCTCAACGCCGCCGTGTGTCGCAGCGCGAGCAGCGTGCCGGGGACGCGTTCGTCAGCCGTCGTGTCGACGAGCGCCGGGTATTCCCCCAGATCGTACAGTGCGCCGCGTACGCTGCCGCGGCCGACGAGGTGGGCCGCGGCAGCGCCAATGACTCCGGCGCGCACGCGTTCATCTTGCAGCGTGCCGTACACGAATAGCCGAACGTCAGTACCCCATCATGCCGAGGAACTCCTCGAGCGTGTCGAGGCGCATATACAGGTTGCGCCGCTTTTCATCGCCGATCGTCGAGGTCGGCCGATCGGCATAGTCGTGACCGGGATGCAGCACGGTGTGATCGGGCAGCGCCTTGAGCTTGTTGACCAAGCTGTCGTACATCGCGGCCGGATCGCTGCCCGGTAAATCGATGCGCCCGCACCCGCCGATGAACAACGTGTCGCCGGAAACCAAGTGATCGCCGACGAGGAAGCACTGTGAGCCGGGCGTGTGTCCGGGCGTGTGCATGAAGCGAATGCGCTGCTCGCCCAGCACGAGCTCGTCGCCACCTTCACACAGCGTCAGATCCGAGCGCGACAGACCGCACACGCGCGGCACGTAGTCGGCCTCGGCCTTGTGCACGAAGACCTTGATTTTCTCTCCGCGCGCCAGCAGGTCGGTGGCTCCTTGGATCTGCATGCCGCTGAAGTGACCGCCGAGATGATCGGGATGGAAGTGAGTAATCAACGCGCCTTCGAGCGTCATATCGTCTGCGGCGAGTTGATTGAGCACTGCGTCGATGTCCCATGCCGGATCGACCGCCACGGCGCGGCGCGTATTCGTATCGCCGACGAGATAGACGAAGTTCTGCATCGGTCCGAGCGGCAGTTGCTTGAGGTACAGCGCCATCGACGATCTCCGAGACTCGATGCGGCTCAGCGTCGCGCGCGCGCCGGTGTCGCGTTCATCGCGACGGGCGCGCCTTTGCGCCGCCTGCCGCCGGTTTGCGGCGCGCGGCCGCCGGGCGCGCCTGGTTGCGCAGGCCGCGCTCCCACAGATATTCGCGCTCGCCGCGCTGCTTGCCGATCCACCGCGACAAGACGAACAACAGGTCGCTGAGCCGGTTGATATAGGGGATGACGAACGCGCCGATGGTGTCTTCGCGCGACAAGCGAATGATCTGACGCTCGGCGCGCCGGCAGACGGTGCGCGCCTGATGCAGCACGGCACTGACGACGCCGCCGCCCGGAAGGATGAACGACTTCAGCGGTTCGAGGTCCTTCTGGCATTCGTCCATCAGGTGCTCGAGCGCGGCGACGTCGTCGGCCGAGACCTTGAACATGCCCGCGTATTCGACTTCCGGCGGCGTTGCGAGCTCGCTACCGAGATCGAACAGCTCGTTCTGTAGCCGCGTCAGGATCGTTTCGAGACGGTCGCCGGCAGGGCTTGGTGCAGCCGTCGCGTTGAGGCTGCGCGCCAGCCCGAGCAGCGAATTCAACTCGTCGATCTCGCCGTAGCACTCGACGCGGCGAGCATCTTTGCCGACGCGCGGGCCGCCGACCAACGCCGTCGTGCCCTCGTCGCCGGTGCGCGTGTAGACGCGCGTGATGTTGATCGCCATCGGCGTCGAGCGCTAGCACCGGCCTCTGCGGCGGTCCAGCCGCTCGCGCGCCTACGGGCCCGCCACCGGTTGCTGATCGGGCCCGCTGAAGGGCGGCGCGAACGAAACGAGAGTCACCGCGGGATTGTCGCCCTCGTTGATGAAGAAATGCGGCGTGCCCTTCGGCACGAACGAGATGTCGCCGGCGCGCATCGGCTGCGGCACGTTGTCCAGCCACAGGACCCCGTGTCCCTCGATCAACATCACCGTCAGATCGTAGCGCGTGTGCAGGTGCGGCTGCTCGCGATCGCGGATCTGCACCAGCGATACGCTGCTCTGCTCGCCGTGCACGACCTCCACCACCCGGACGTTTTGGTCGGCCGCCAGCGGATTGGCGGCGAGGATCTCGCCGACCATGGTGTGATGCGGTGGTGCCGGCAGCACGAGGACGCGCTGACTGGCGCATCCGGCTATCCAGGCGACGCCGATGAGACAAACGAGAAGCGGACGCATGGGCGACGGCTCTTAGCCCGGCCCGCAGACAGTGGCCAGCGGCCAAGACAGGACGTTGGCGCTCGCTCACCCGAGTCGCGCGGCGAGGAGGTCGACCAGGCGGGTCTGCAGGGCCTCGCCATCGAGGCCTAGCGCCTCCGCCTCGCCGCCGGCGATTGCGTCGCAGGTGCGCTCGAAGGTGAACAGCAGCATCGCGTCGGCTTCGCGCTCGCCACGTCGGGCCGCGCGGCCGCCGCGCAAGGCCCGCAGGACCTCGAGCTGATCGACACGGCGCTGCACGTAGAAGTCGCGCACAAGCGGATCGGCACCGACGAGTCCGAGCAGACTGGCACGCAGGCCGCGCCAACGCCGGTGGTGCGCGACGATCCACGCCGTCAGATCGCGCGCGACGCGTGGCGAATTGCCGCCGCCCGTTGCATGGCGTACGCGCTCGCCGATGTGCCGCCACTCGCTGCTCACCCAGCCCTCGTATGCGGCCAGGAGGATGGCGCGCTTGTCGACGAAGTGCTTGTAGAACGTCGCCGGAGAATAACCGGCCGCGCGCGCGATGGCGTTGGAGTCGGTGCCGAAATAGCCGACGCGATTGATCACCTCGGCGGCTGCGGCCACGAGCCTTTCGCGCGTTCCCTGCGGCGTACCGCGTCGCGGCCGTCCTGCCGCGGCGCGTGCGCTGCCGGATCGCGCCGGCGTCGGTGCACCGACGCGCCGGCCGGCGCCGCTCGCACGCCCGGTCCTCACGCCAGCGCCTCGACGAAGCGAGTGAACGCGGCGTCGAAAGCGAGCGGCACTTCGAGAAACGGCGCATGGCCGCCGGCGAACGTTGCGAGACGCCCGTGTGCCAGGCGGGCGATTCCGCGCCTGTTCATGCGCAGCGGATTGAGACGATCGCCGGTCGACCAGGTGATGAGCACGGGACAGCTGATCAGCGCCAGCTGCTCGGACATGTCGTCCGTCGGCTCGCCGAAGCTGCGCCACGCCGCTGCCAGCAGCGGCGCCGATTCCTGCCAGGTGGCGACGATGCGCGCGCGCTGTTCTGCGGCAGGCGGCTCGCTGAGCACTCGCCGGTACAACGCGGCGAAGGCGCGCCGGTGCAGCGCTCCACCGCGCACGCCGCGGGCGAAGAACGCGGCGACCGCACGCGTGAACAACCGCTTCTGCAGTCCATCGGCAACCAACCCGCCCGGATTGGCAGCGACCACGCCCCGAACGTGCTGCGGCGACAACGCAGCCACCCGCAACGCCGCGGCACCGCCGATCGAGTTGCCGAGCAGGATGACACGCTTCAACCGCAGCGCGTCGAGCATCGCAGCCAAGAGCTCGCCGTAGCGTGCGCTGCTCGGTGGCACCCGATCATCGGCGGACCGCCCGTGACCGGGCCAATCGATTGCGATGAGGCGGAACCGGTCGCGATGGCGGCCGCGGAACTCGGCGAAATCGCCGGCGCCATGACCGATCGCGTGCAGACAGACGACGACATCGCCGTTGTCGGTTCCGTCGTCGTCGTAGGCGAAGCGGAGGCCGTCGATCTCGATGAAGCGGCAGTCGGCCGTGGCCCCCACGGCAGCCCGCCGCGTGCGCGCGGCATCGACGCCAGGCTGGGGATGCTCCGTTTGCGCGACGGCTGGGGCGAATGTTGCTGATGCGACCATCGATCATCTCCTCCCGGTCGGTAGTTATGCCAATATCACTATCACCACAAGCGAAAAAGCTCCGCGGACCGGAGAGGCTGACGCGGGCCGAGTCCGTGTCGCTCGCGCGCGAGCTGGCTCAGAACAGCACGAGCTGTCGGGGGGCGCCGCTCAGCGTGGCGAAGTCGGTGCGCAGGAAGCGCAAGATCGCATCGGCGACCGGTTCGAGTTGATGTTCGATGTAGTGGCCATAGTCGGGCGGCGCGCTCACCTCACCGACCGGCTCCGGACCATTCCGCGTGATCGTGTAGGCGACGATACGGCCGGCTTGGTCGCCGAGCTTGCGCGCCGCGCGCACGTGCGGCGGCGTCGTCGCCGTATATGTTGCCAGCTCCTTGCGCACCGCCTTGCGATAGACCAGCGCGTCGTCGTGGTCGCCGGCGCGCAGCGCCGCGAGAAAGGCCGGAACGAACTCGTCGACGGGTTGGTCGTGGAACACGCGATCGAGCAGGCCGCGTTGAAAGCGCTTGGCGAGATCGGTCCAATCGCGCCGCACGGCTTCCAGGCCGACAAACTCGGTGCGCTCCGCCCCGTCGCGGTCGACCAACAACCCGGCATAGCGTTTCTTGCTGCCGCTCTTTCCGCTGCGGACCTCCGGCAAGAAGAAGCGCCGGTAAAGCTTCTCGAACTCGAGCTCGAGGTAACTCTCGCAGCCAAAGCGTTCGCGCACGACGCGCGCCACCGCTGCACCGATCGCGGCGCGCAGCGGTTCGGCGCGCGCCAGCGCGGCGTCGGCATCGGCTTCGCCTGCATCGATGAACAGCGAATCGGTGTCGCCATAGATGACGCGGTAGCCCTCGCCCGCGGCGAACTCGGCCGCGGACTTGATGAGCAACTGGCCGAAGTGGGTGATGGCATTGGCGACCGCCGGCGAGAACAGTCGGGACGCGCCGGCTCCAAGCACTCCATAGAGCGAGTTCATGAGAATCTTGATGGCATTCGCCTTGACCGACTGGCCGCCGCGCTTGGCGCGCTCGCGTTCGACGGCCAAGCGCTCCACCAGCGCGGGCAATATGCCGCGCTCGTGGCGTCGGAAGCGGGCGCCGTTCGGCGCCACGATCGCATCGCCGTCGGCGCCTTCCGGCAGCAGGGAGATCGGGTCGAGATTGAAGGTGCGGATCAGGCTCGGGTACAGACTCTTGAAGTCGAAGACGAGCACGTTGCGGTACAGACCGGGCACCGACTCCATGACCCAGCCGCCGAGCAAACGTGCGTCGGTGGCGGTGCCGACCGACGGGGCGACGCGCCCGCGCGCGCGCAGATCGCCGAGGTACAGCGAATCGACCGACGCGATCGCGGCGCTGACGCGGTCGAGCGGCATTCCGGTCAGCAAGCTGCGCTCGACCGCCAGCTCGATCAGTCCGGTGCGAGCCAGGATGTCGCTGACCAGGCGCGCATCCTCGAGATTGTAAGCGACGAAATGCGCGGGGTCCTCGTGGTAGGAACGCATGATCGCGTCGGCGCGATCGTTGCCGGCAATCAGCTTGCCGCGTCCGAGGATCGCCTGCGCCGCGGTCTCGAGCTTGTAGTCCTGCAGGCGGATGAAGGCGCCGCGCAGCAGCGACAGGCCATCGAGCACCAAACGGCCGACGACGATGGCGCGCGACTCGCGCGTGTACGATTGCTCGCGGCGCAGCTCGAACGGATCCTCACTGCGGCCGATGAGAAAGGGGATGCGATAGTGCTGCGCGCGGCGGTGCAGCACGGCGAGATCGAAGTCGGCCACATTCCAGCCGGTGATGATGTCGGGATCGATCTCGTTCAGGTAGGCGAGGAAGCGCTTGATCAGCTCGCGTTCGGTCCGTACCGGCTCGGCGTGCGGGAAGACGTGCTCGTGCACGACCAGCACGCGGCTGAGCGCCGGGGTGTGCAGTGCGATCGACAACACCTGTTCGGCGCGCGGGTCGGTCTCGATGTCGATCGACAGGACCTTGAGGGTCGGCAGCCAATGCACCGGCTGCAAGGTCGGGTTGCGGAAGATCCTGCCGGCGCGCCCGCCCGGTTCGCCTTCTGCCTCGATCTCGACGGCGCCGCGAATGCCGCGATCGATGAGGTAGCGCGATGCAAAGCGCACGTCGGCTTCCAGGCAGTCCACGCCGGCGCTAGCCAGTCGATTGCGCAGCGGCGGCACCTCACCGGGTGTCGCCATGGTGATACGCACCACCGGCCGGCCATCGAAGGCGCGCAGATCCGACGCCTCGTATCGCACGTCGGGCGCGACGGTGGCGGCGCGTCGCTGATCCTCGGCGCGGATGAAGAAATACGGCCGTGTCCGATCATCGATGATCAGACAAGGTTCTCCGCTTTCCAGCACGCCGTAGAGGTGCACCTCGGGCACGCCGTCGCGCACGCGGTGCGTCGGAGTCAGAATGAAGGCGCGCACGAGGCGCAGCCTAGCACTTGCGCCGCAGGCGCCGAGCAAGCTGTGCCCAGCCGACTAACAGCCGACCTTTGCGCGGGCGCGAAGCTGCGACACTAGCCGCGCCGGCGTTCGGCCGGCCCCGCAGCCGGCGGCGTTTCCTGAGTCGAGTCAGGCGCAGGCGCGGTGGCGCGGCTGCCGTTGTTGCTGTCCTCGCCGTTGGGCAGACCGGTCAACGTCAGCTGGCGCGGCACTCGATCGATCATTTCAACCGCGCCGATCTCTTCCTCGGAGCCGGCGCCGAGATCTTTGAATCGGCGTGCGCCGACCAACACCCGCGACTCGAGCGAGCCGACGGCCCGGTTGAAGGCTTCGACCGCATTGTCGAGGCCTTTGCGCATGCTCTCGAAATGCGTCGCGAAGGTGCGCACGCGGTCATGCAGGTCGATGCCCAATTTACTGATCTGCTGGGCGTTCTGCGCGAGCTGTTCTTGCCGCCAGCCGTAGGCGACGGCGCGCAGCAGAGCGATCAGCGTCGTCGGGCTGGCGGGGATGACGCGTTGATCGACTCCGTACTCGATCAGTTCGGGATCGTGCTGCAGGGCGGCACTGAAGAACGTCTCGCCGGGCAGGAACATGACCACAAACTCGGGCGTCGCCTCGAACTGATTCTGGTAGGCCTTCGCCCCCAATTTCACCATGTGCGCGCGCACCTGGCGCGCGTGGTCGCGCAGGTGCGCATCGCGACCGCTGTCGTCGTTGGCCTCGAGCGCCTCGAGATACGCACCGAGCGGCGCCTTGGCGTCGATCACCACCTGCTTGCCGCCGGGCAGACGCACCACGACGTCGGGACGGAATCGACCTTCATCGGTACTGGCGACGTGCTGCTCGACGAAATCGCAGTACGCCAGCATGCCCGCGAGCTCGACGACGCGGCGCAGCTGGATCTCACCCCAGCGCCCGCGCACCGATGGGGCGCGTAACGCCTTTACCAGGTTGCCGGTCTCGCTCTGCAATTGGATCTGGGTCTCCGCCAACGACTTCACTTGCTCGCCGAGCGTCGCGTAGTGCACCAACCGCTGCTTTTCGACTTCTTCCAGCTTGGCGCCGACCAACTGCAGCGAATCGCGAATCGGCTGCACCAGCGTCTCGATCGCCTTCTGCCGGCTGTCGAGGTCGCCCGCCGCGCCCTTTTGGAATTCGCCCATCGACGCCCTGGCCAGCTCGAGAAACGACTGGTTGTTGCGCTGCAACGCCTCGGCGGAGAGTGCCTGAAACGCTTCGCGCAGCTTGAGCTCGCTGCTGTGCAGCAGCGCCAGTTTTTCGTCCGCCGCGCACCGTTCGCTCTCGCTGCGCGCGAGCAGCCCGGCGCGCTCGCTTTGCAGCGCCATGAGCTGCTGGCGCAGCGCGGCCGATTCCGCCCGCCCGTCGGTCAATTCACTGCCGAGGCTGGCGAGGCGCTGCGAGCGTTCTTCCAGCCGCGCTTCGGCATCGCCGACGCGCGCCGCCGCTTCGGCGAGCGGCCGCGCTGCGCGCGCACGCGCCACCAGCCAGCCGACCAGGACGCCGAGCGTCGTACCCACGATCGCGCCGAGCATCAGCGCCGTCGGGTCGAGTTGCTGCAGGGACGCAATCAACGGCGATACGGCGGGCGGCACGTGTGCAGCTTCGCACGGCACGGCCAACCGGTTCCAGGCGGCGGCAGGTGTAGCGGGACGGCGCGGCGAGCCAGTCGTGTCGCGCCGATGCCAACACGGCGATCGAAGCGCGCCCTCTCTGCGCCGCGGATCAGCCCGGGACTGTCCCGCACCCCGTGCGGCAGTTTACCGGTCCGCGAGCGCCCGCTATGGTTGCGTTCGTGCGCATTCCCGACGTGGCGATAAACCGCCTGGCAGAGGACGTCGTTCGCGCCTTGGTGCAGCCCGGCTTCATCAAACCCAAGGTCGCGGAGAAGCAGATCATTGCTCGCATCGCCCGTCTCCTGCTCGACAACTTGAACGCCGAGCAGGCACTCGAGGAAGAGGCCGAGAAACTGGCTGTCAAGCTCGGTCGTCAATCGCTCGGAATGGATCAACGCAAATTGATGGAAGGCATCAAAGCGCGCTTGGCGAAGGAACGAGGCTTCGCCCTCTAATGAGGTTCAGCGAAGCGCGCCTCTCGTATCTGGCGCACCAGATCATCGCGATCCTGCGCCAGGAAGGGCTGGCTGACATCGACAATGAGCGCCTTGCCCTGCACGACATCAAGCAGGCGCTGGAAGGCCAGCACGAGCGCGCCGGCAAGCTCGACGAGATCGTACGTAAGAAGATCGCATCGCTCTCGCGCAAAGTCCCGCCCGGCAGCGCCGAATGGGACGTGCTCTATCGTCGCTACATGGAAGAAGAGCAGCGAAAGCAGAAAAGTTAACCCGGCCGGGGTTGACTTCCGAGCGTAGCGGCCTAATTGATCGGCGGTTGATCTGGGCCGGCAAGCGCCGCGCGATAGTCTGGCGCGCTGCTCCCATTCCGCACGAACTGAAACCAGGAGAAAGGGGACTTTGGGTATGAAAATTCGCCCGCTGCAGGATCGCGTCATCGTCCAGCGCGTTCAAGAAGAGGAAAAGACCAAGGGCGGCATCATCATTCCGGACACCGCCAAAGAGAAGCCGCAGGAAGGCAAAGTCATCGCCGTCGGTAAAGGTAAGACTAACGACGAGGGCAAAGTGACGCCGCTCGACGTCAAGCCCGGCGACCGAATCCTGTTCGGCAAGTATTCCGGTACGGAAGTGAAACTCGACGGCGAAGACGTCTTGATCATGCGCGAGGACGATATCCTCGGCGTGCTCGAAGGCAAATAAGGCGCGCAGGGAGGATTGAAGCCATGCCCGCGAAAATCATCAAGTTCAGTCAGGAAGCGCGTGACAAGGTTCTGCGCGGCGTGAATCTGCTCGCCGACGCGGTGACGGTCACGCTTGGTCCCAAGGGCCGCAACGTGGTGCTCGAGAAGTCGTTCGGCGCGCCCAACGTCACCAAAGACGGCGTCACGGTGGCGAAGGAGATCGAGCTCGAAGACAAGTTCGAGAACATGGGCGCGCAGATGGTGAAAGAGGTCGCGTCGAAGACCTCCGACGTCGCCGGCGACGGCACGACATCCGCCACCGTGATGGCGCGCGCTATTTTCGCCGAAGGCGCCAAGATGGTCGCCGCTGGTCACGATCCGATGTCGATCAAGCGCGGCATCGACAAAGCCGTCACGGCGCTGACGGGCGAGCTCAAGTCGCTGTCAAAGCCGACAAAGGACCAAAAGGAGATCGCCCAGGTCGGGACGATTTCCGCCAACAACGACACCACTATCGGCGAGATCATCGCCGAGGCGATGGATAAGGTCGGCAAGGAAGGCGTCATCACCGTCGAAGAGGCGAAGAGCCTCGACACGACGCTCGAAGTGGTCGAAGGCATGCAGTTCGACCGCGGGTACCTGTCGCCGTACTTCGTCACCGATCCGGAGAAGATGGAAGTGGTGCTCGAGGACGCGTACCTGCTGATCCACGAGAAGAAGATCAGCGCGATGAAGGATCTGTTGCCGGTGCTCGAGTCGATCGCGCGCACGGGCAAGCCGTTCGTCATCGTCGCCGAGGACATCGAAGGCGAGGCGCTGGCGACGCTGGTGGTGAACAAAATCCGCGGCACGCTGCACGCCGCTGCCGTCAAGGCGCCGGGCTTTGGCGATCGCCGCAAGGCCATGCTCGAGGACATCGCCATCCTTAGCGGCGGCAAGGTCATCGCCGAGGAGCTCGGCATCAAGCTCGAGAATGTCACGCTGAACGACCTCGGGCGCGCCAAGCGCATCGTCATCGACAAGGACAACACGACGATCGTCGACGGCGCCGGCAAGAAGGCCGACATCGAAGGGCGCATCAAGCAGATCCGCGCCCAGATCGATGAGACGACCTCGGACTACGACCGCGAGAAGCTGCAGGAGCGGTTGGCCAAGCTGGTCGGCGGCGTGGCGGTGATCCGCGTCGGCGCGGCGACCGAGATCGAGATGAAAGAAAAGAAGGCGCGCGTCGAGGATGCGCTGCACGCGACCCGTGCCGCCGTCGAGGAAGGCGTCGTGCCGGGCGGCGGCGTGGCGCTGATCCGCGCCTCGTCGGTGCTCGACGGCCTCAAGCTGAGCGCCGAAGAGCAGGTCGGCGTCAACATCGTCAAGCGCGCCATCGAGGATCCTTGCCGCTGGATTGCCACCAACGCGGGCTGGGAAGGGTCGATCGTGCTCGACCGCGTCAAGAACGGCAAAGGCGCCTTCGGCTTCAACGCGGCCAAGGAGGAGTTCGAAGACCTGATCAAGGCCGGTATCGTCGATCCGACCAAGGTCGTCCGCACGGGTCTTCAGAACGCGGCGTCGGTCGCCGGCATGTTGCTGACCACCGAGGCGCTCATCGCCGAGAAGCCCGAGGAGAAGGGCGCCGCACCGGGCGGCGGTATGCCTCCGGGCGGTATGGGCGGCATGGGTGGCATGGGCGGCATGATGTGAGCCGCCCGCGCGGCTCCTTTCGAGTCGCACCGAAATGAAAAAGGCCCGCTGCCGTTATCGGCAGCGGGCCTTATCGTTTCTACCTCGTCGAAGCCCTGTTACGGCTTTTGGGGGTTCTTGCTGAATGACACGTTGCCAAAAGTCGAATCAGCACCGGTGTAGCTACTCGACTTGAAATCGGAACCGAAGAAGATGCTCTGACTCGTGGGCGGCACGTACGGCGCGGTGTACTGATTCTGCCCAGCGAGTTGACCGTCTACATACAGGTACGTCGTTTTGGACGACCCGTCCCAGCTCGCGGTAATAGCGTGCTCTTCGCCAGCCTGCCAGTTCGTGATCTTCGTGCTGATGTCTGTTTCCTTGCCGCCGCTGTCGGTCAGTATGAAGCGTAGGAAGTCGCCGTTCTTGACGATCTCCATGCGATTGCTCCACTCATGTTCCTGCCGGTACTCGAGGAGAGCGTTGTCGCCTGGGTCGCTGCCGGCCCAGTTCGGCTTGACGTTGAAGGAGACCGACCCGCCGTCGCCGCTGATCGCATCACCGGGCAACTGTACCTTGCCGTCGGGGGGGATCGTGATGCCGTCTTCGGAATCCTTCGGCTTGTCGATATCGTTGGCGACGCCGCCCTGATCGGCGATGTCCTCGGGCTTATCGAGCTTCAGCGTGACGCCATCGGGATCATCGGTCTTGGGGGCAGCTTCCAAATCGCTTTTTGTCGCGGGGCGCGAACCGAGCGATTCGACCAACTCGCCGTGCCGTTCGGTTTTGGGCCCCAGCTGACCGCTCGAGCCCGCCGACGCCAAGGTGCCGCTGCCAGCGGAGCCACCGCCGCCGGAGCCGCCACCCGCACTGCCGCCGCCGACCGAACCGCCGACGCCACCGCCGTGACTGCGGCTGCCGCCCATTACCGTGTCCGCGGCACCGCGGTTCGCCCCGCCGCTTCCGCTGCCCCGGTCCGAACCGAAGCCACCGGGCGCGAGCCGGCCATGATCGCCGCCGGCGCCGCCGGAATTCTCGCCCAAGCGCCCGCGGCGGCCGTCGCGTCCACCGGGCGAGCTGTCGAGCGGCATGCCATCGGGACCGAGGCGCTCAGCACCGCTGAGCGACGCCGTTTGCATGTCGTCCGAGCGATTCGAAAAAATTCGGAGGCCGAACAGCGCCAACGCTGCCACGACCACCGCAATCACCAAAAATTGGGAACGCTCCATATTGAACCCGTCGCTCCGTCCGCCGTTGGGAGTGCCTGCTGATGCTGGCCCGCGTCGTACACCCTGTCAAGTTGGTCCGCACCGGATTGCGGCATGCGTTCCGGTCGCGACAGCTGCGTGGTAGCGTCCGCGCGTGCATCCGCTGTACCAGCGCGTGCTGACGTATATAGCCGATGCGTCCGCCGATTCCTTCGAGGCGCTGGCGCTGGACGTCTTTCAGCACCAGTTCGAGCAGTCCGTTCCGTATCAACGATTTTGCCGCAGCCGCGGCGCGACACCGGATCGCATCGCAACCTGGCAAGCGATTCCGGCGGTGCCGATCGTCGCGTTCAAGTACGCCGAGCTGTGCTGCGGTCCGCCTCAGCGCCAATTTCGCTCCAGCGGCACCACTTCGGGCGCCGCGGTGCGCTCGCGACATCTGCTGCCTGAGCTCGAGCTCTACCGCGCTTCGGCGCTGGCGGGCCTGCGCCGCGCTTTGTTTCCGGACGTGCAGCGCATGCGCATCGCCTCGCTGATCGGTTCGGTCGAGGCGCTGCCGGAATCGTCCCTGGCGCAGATGGCGGCCTGGGCGATCGATGAATTCGGCACGCCCGACAGCGCGGTGGTGGCCGCGGCGGACGGGCTCGATGTGGACCAACTGACCGCCCTCTTGCGCGCCAGCGAACGCGACGGGCAGCCGCTGGCGCTCCTCGCGACGACCGGAGCGCTCCTGCATGCCTTCGACGCGTTGACGGCGCGAAATGTGACGTTTCGCTTGCCGCATGGCAGCCGCCTGATGGACACCGGCGGCGACAAGGGCGCGCCGCGTCACTTATCGCGCAAGGGGTTATTGCATGCGGTCTGGCAAGCCTTCGCGATTCCCGGCTACTTCAGCATCAACGAATACGGCATGGCGGAGCTGTCGAGCCAGTACTACGACAGCAGCATCCGTGACCGCGTGCACGGACGTCACGCGCCGCGGCGCAAGCTGGCGCCGCACTGGGCGCGAGTCGCTGTGCTGGATCCGAAGACGCTCGCACCGCAACCGGCCGGCGTTGCCGGACTGCTGCGCCATGTGGATCTCGCCAATGCCGGGAGCGCGCTAGCGGTTCTCTCGGAAGACCTCGGCGCCGTCGTCGAGGACGGCTTCGAACTCCTCGGTCGTGCACCGGGCGCCGAGACGCGCGGCTGCTCGCTCAGCGCGGCGACCTGGGACCTGCCGCCGCCAGCAGCCACCGGCAACGCGGGATAAGATGAAGCCCGCTGCGTCATCGCCGGCGCCGTTGCCCCGCATCGTAGAACAATCCCCGGCGCGCACCGGCGCACACCACCTGCCGGCAGTGCTCGAGCGGCTCGCCGCGGCACAACGACGGCTGGCGGCCCGTCCGCGCGCTGAGATCGTCGACATCATCGCCGGCGTCGTCGGCGACTGGCTCGTCGCGGGCTCGCCGTGGATGGCGCGCGCGGCAGCGCAGCTGCCCGCAGCCACCGGGTTCTCGCCCGAGATGGTGCGCTTCGCGCTGCCCGCCATGCTCGAGCCTTTGCGTCGCGAAGAACTGGCGTCGCTGCTCGACGAACAGGCGCGAGGCCGAGTCGGTCCGCCGCTCATCTTGCACGTCTTGCCGGGCAACCTGCCCGGGTTGGCTGCGATACCCGCCGGGCTCTCGCTCGCAATCGGCTCCGCGGCACTGCTCAAGCCGGGGCGCGGCGATCGAGTTTTCCCGTCGCTCTTCATCGAGTCGGTCGCCGCTCGCGATGGCGAACTCGCCGCTGCGCTGGCCGCCCCGTATTGGCCCGGTGGCGAGCGCTCTTGTGAGGACGTCGCGTTAGCGGCCGCGGATCTCGTCGTCGCGTCCGGCGATGAGGAGAGCGTCGCCGATTTGGCGCAGCGCAGGCGCGACCGCTTTATCGGACATGGTCATCGCATCAGTTTTGCTGTCGTCACAGACGACGTGGACGACATTGCGCGCAGCGCCGTCGATCTGGCGCTCGATGTGGCCACGTGGGATCAACGCGGCTGTCTGTCGCCGCAGCTGGCGTTCATCGAGGGCGAGCTCGACGCCGCGCACGCTTTCGGCGAACAGCTCGCGTGTCAGTTGCACCGCCAAGCCGTCGCGCTGCCGCCCGCTCCGATGAGCATCGGCGAACGCCTTGCCGTCCGCCGTTGGCGCGACGAAGCCCAATGGGCGTCGTTCGACGGCGAACCCTATCGTCTGTTCGTGGCCGGCGACGAAGCAGCCGGCACCGTCGTGGTTGAGCCGCGGGCCGCGTTGCGGCCGACCCCGTTGTCGCGCTCGATCCGCGTCGTGCCGCTGGCCTCGTTCGACGACCTGCCGCGCCTGCTCGCTCCGTATGCCCGATGGCTCGAAGGCGCCGGGCTGGCCGCCAGCGAAGAGCGTTGGCGAACGTATGCGGATCGGTTGGAGGCAGCAGGCGTGCACCTTGTGAGCCGCCTCGGCGCCATGCAGCGCCCGCCGTTGAATTGGCGGCACGGCGGACGCCCGCGCGTCGCCGATTGGTGCGTGGGAGCCGATCGTGTCGAGTGACGATCTGCGCGCGGCATTCTTGCGCTACGTCTGTCAGACATCGCCCGAGCCGCTCGGGATCACCGTCGCGCGCGCCCACGGGGCATCGTTGTGGGACAACGAAGGACGCGAATACCTGGATCTCCTTTCCGGGATGGGCGTCGCCAGTCTCGGCCACGGCAATCCGGAAGTGCTGGCCGCGCTGCGCGCCCAAATGGAACGTCATCTGCACGTCATGGTGTACGGCGAGCTGGTGCAGGAGACCCAGGTGCGGTTGGCTGAGCGATTGGCCGCGCTGTGTCCCGGCGACCTTTCAACGGTCTACTTCACCAGCAGCGGCGCCGAGGCGATCGAAGGGGCGCTCAAGCTGGCGCGCAAGGCCACCGCGCGCAGCCGTTTGATGGCGTTCAGCGGCGGCTACCACGGCGACACCATGGGGGCCCTCTCTCTGTGCGACAACGCGGCGTATCGCACTCCGTTCGAGCCGCTGCTGGGCGACGTCGAGTTCCTCGCCTTCGACGATCTCCAGGATCTACACCGCATCGACGAGCGCGTCGCCGCTGTCGTTGTCGAGCCGATTCAGGGCGAGGGCGGCGTACGTGTGCCGGGAGCAGACTTTTTGCCGGCAGTGCGAGCGCGATGCGACGCGGTCGGAGCGTTGCTTGTGCTGGACGAGGTCATGACCGGCTGGGCGCGCACTGGCACGTGGTTCGCCTGCGAGCAGTGGAAGGTAGTGCCGGACATATTGGTGCTCGCCAAGGCGCTCGGCGGTGGGCTGCCGCTGGGTGCCTTCATCGCGTCGCCGGCACTGATGCGGACGTTGTCGCACGATCCGCCGCTGGCGCACGTCACGACGTTCGGCGGCCATCCGCTCTCCTGCGCCGCAGGGCTCGCCGCATTGGACGTTGGCGTTCGCGAGCAGTTGCCGATGCGCGCCGCGGAAGTCGGGGCCGCTTGGCGGCGGCGCTTAGCGCAGTCGAAAGGCGCCGTTTTGTGCGAGGTGCGTGGACGCGGCCTGCTCATCGGACTCGAGCTCGCAACGCCGGAGCATACGCGCCGATTCTGTCGCGCGGCGCTCGATCGCGGGCTGATCCTCAATTGGACGTTGCACCGCGACACGGTGGTTCGCTTGGCGCCGCCGCTGACCATCGACGCCGCCGACAGCGAGCGCGCGCTGGCGGCAATCGAAGCCAGCCTGGCGGTCGCGGCGGTTGAAAAACGGTGAACCGATCGCGCAACGAGCCTCTCGCGACTTCACACAAAGCTCTGCTCGACAGAAGGCGCAGCTTTCATGGCGGCGCGAGCACGCCGCGCTGACAAGAGTCCGATCGGACCGCGCCCCGCTCAATAGATGCGCGGCTCGCCTTTGGGCCGCGTGTTCCAGCGCTTGTGGAACCAGATCCACTGCTCGGGGTAGCGGCGCAGTACGTCCTCGATCACCGTGGTGCAGCGCTGGGTATTGGTGATCACGTCCGCTTCGCGATCACCGCTGCGCAACAGCTCCACTTCCGGCAGCACGACGATGCGATGCCGATCGCTCGCCCCTTCGCGGATCAAGAAGACCGGCAGCACGGCGGCGCCGCTGAGCGTAGCAAGGCGCGCCGGGCCGGGGGTGGTGCAGGCCGGCATACCGAAGAAGTCGACGAACACACCGTAACGACGCGTCTGGTTCTGGTCGGCGGGAATGGCGACGATCCGGTGCCGATGCAGCGCGCGCAGGGCCGCCTTGGCGGCGCTTTTCTTCGGCAGCGACACGGTCCCGGCGCGACCGCGCAAATCGGTGATGGCGCGATCGACGAGCGCGTTGTTCATCGGGCGATGCACCAATGTGATCGGATGACCGAGTAGCCCGTGAGCGTAAGCCAGCAGCTCGAAGTTGCCGAAGTGACCGGTGAGAATGAGCGCCCCACGCGCCGCCGCCGTCTCGAAAACGCGCCGCCAAGCGGTCTCGTCTTCGGCGTGCACATAGCGCCCGACGTTGTCCGCCGTCAGCTTGGTGAGATGGCAGATCTCCGCCGCGGTGCGGCCGAGATTGCGCACCGACTCGCGCAGGATGGCGTGTCGCTCGGCAGCCGATTTCTCGGGGAACGCCATGACCAGATTCTGCAGCGCGATGCGCCGGTGCGGGCGATCGAGAAGGTAGAACGCGTCGCCGAGCCAGGCGCCGAGCCGCAGCGCGACGCGGCGCGGCACACACCCGAAGAAGCCGAGCGCCGCGCGAAAGATCCACAACTCGACGCGATCCAGCCAGCTCGGCGCCGCCTCGGCAGCGGTTGGGCCGCCGGTTGCGTCGGCCGGGCGGCTCGCCGGCTGCGCCTCAGTTGGCGGAGCCACCGAGTATGGCGGCTTCCTTAGCCTTCAGGGCGCCGTAGACCTCAGCGTCGATCTGGCGATACTTGGCGATGGCCGCCTCGGCTTTTTCGACGCCGCCTTCTTCTTTGGCCAGGGCCATCAATTTTCCACGGATCCAGGCGATGTGCCATTTCTCGTCCTTGGTGACCTCTTTCAGAATCGCCAAGGTCGCTTCGTCGGTGCCGGGCCGCGCGGCGTGCTCCTGATAGCGGGAAGCCGAGCGCTCTTCGACGACCACGGTGAGCGCCAGCAGGTCGAGCAACGAGCGCGGTACGGTGCGCATACCGATGCGCGTTTGGTAGCCGTCGGCGATGCGCAGCGGCGCTCCGCCGAGCTCTTTGATGCGGCGCGTCCAGAGCCAGGCGTGATGGGTTTCCTCGTGCAGGTGCAACGCCAATTTCACCTGCGAGTCGGGATCGTCCATGAGCTTGATCAGGCGCAGTAGCAGCGTCGCGCCATGCAACTCCGCATCGCGGTAGTAGCTCATGATCTCGATCATGCTGGGATCCGGCGTCGCCATGAAGGAGCCTCCGGGGACTAGTGCAAAACAGAATTCTGGTAGTGGATCTCCGCGTCTAGATCAAGCTCGGGAACCGGCTTGCGGCGCCAGCGCTTGTGCCACCAGACCCATTCGCTCGGGTTGCGGCGGATCTGTTCCTCGAAGACTTCGTTGATGCGGCGCGTCAACTCGAACACGTCGAGGCGCCGGTCGCCGGTCTGCGGCGGAACGATTGGCGGCAGAACCGTAAACAGGTGTCCACCCTGCGGCCGGCGCTGTGCGAACGCGGCGACGATCGGCATTCCGCGGCGCACCGCGAGCGCCGCCGGCGCGACCGGGGTGCGCGCCGGATGGCCGAAGAACGGCACACTGATCGACGGCGTCATCAGGTCCTGATCGACCACCAGCGCCAGCGCGTGGTTGTCGCGCAGCACGCGCAGAATCTCTCGGCTCGACGACCCGCTCTCGCGCAGGATGGTGGGCACACCGTTGGTGGCGCGGAAATCGGACACCAGCTGATTGAGGCGCGGGTCGTTCAATTGCCGCGCGACGGCCACGATCGGCAGGCCCTTTTGTCCAGCGAAGTACGAGGCGAGCAGTTCCCAGTTGCCGATGTGCCCGGTGACGACGATGGCGCCCTTGCCCATCGCGATCACCGCCTCGACGTGCTCCCAACCCTCGACGCTCGCATAGGCGTCGAAGTCGGCGCGAATGGCGTCGATATGCGTGAGCTCGACGAAGCAGCGGGCCGCGTTGCGCAGCGCCGCGCGTGCGATCGCCTGCTTGGCTTCGGCCGACAGCGTGTCGCCGTAGGCGAGATCGAGATGCGCCAGCGACAGCTCGCGCGTCTTCCGTGAGACCGCATAGGCCAGATCGCCGAAGCGGTCGGCGACCGCCAGCGCATGCGGCAGCGATATTCGGCGCGGCAACCAGATCGCGAGGCGCGCGGCGTGATAGGTGATGGCGTCTTTGCGCCGGCGCACGAAGTGGCGCAGGGCGGGAAAGCGCCGGTAGAGGCTGCGAATGGGACGCATATGGGTAGCGCACCAGCGTAGCGCCGGCGCGCGCGAGAGGGAACCTCGCGATTGATGGCGTGAATGGTCGGGCGGCTCGCGGCGTCAGACGCCTAGCCGACTCCGGCTTTCAAGATATCGTGCAGGTGCAAAACGCCGAGCGGCCGGCGCGAGCCGGCATTGAGCACGAAGAGCGATGTGATGCTGTGGCGCTCCATCACCGCCAGCGCACGGGCTGCGAGCGCATCGAGCTCGATCGTCTTGGCGCCTTTCGTCATCACATCGATGGTCGCCAGTTTCGACAGATCGCGCGTGCGCTCGAGGCCGCGCCGCAAGTCTCCGTCGGTGACGATGCCGACCAAGTTGCCGCGCCCATCGACTACGCCGGTGACGCCGAGTCGCTTGTGCGAGATCTCCAGGACGGCGTCGACCAGTTTGGAGGTGCGCGACACCAGCGGCATCGCGGCGCCGCTGTGCATCAGGTCGCCGACCTTGAGCAGCCGCCGCCCGAGACTACCGGCCGGGTGCAGCGCGGCGAAATCCGCTTCGCTGAAACCGTTGCGCGCGAACAGCGCCACCGCCAGCGCATCGCCCAGCGCCAGCGCCGCGGTCGTGCTCGCGGTCGGGGCCAGGCCGAGCGGGCAGGCTTCCGCGGGAACACCCGCGTCGAGCACGACGTCCGCGGCGCGCGCCAACGTGGAGCGCGGCGCGCCGGTGATGGCGATGACGCGCACGTCGTGACGTTGGAGCAACGGCAGCAGGCGCAACACTTCTTCGACTTCACCGCTGTGCGAGAGGGCCAGCACGACGTCGTTTTTGCCGACGACGCCGAAGTCGCCGTGCACCGCCTCGGCGGCGTGCAGAAAGGTCGCCGGCGTGCCGGTGCTGGCCAGCGTCGCGGCGATCTTGCGGCAGATCAGCCCGGATTTGCCGATGCCGGTGACGACGACCTTGCCGCGACAGGCGGCGAGCAGCTCGACGGCGCGCGCGAAGCGCTCGTCGAGGCGGGCGCGCACCGCTTCCAGGCCGGCGATCTCGATCGCCAGCACGCTGCGCGCGCGTTGCAGCGCGGCGCGATCGGCCGGCGTCAGTCGGCGCGCTTTCGACGACATCGCTGAGGCGGACGCTTAGCCGCGCCGCGCCGTGTCGATGCGCTGCAGCTCGGCGAGCAGCGCCGCCAACTCGGCCAGCGGATAGGAGTTGGGACCGTCGCTCAGGGCACGGTCGGGATCTTCGTGCGTTTCGAGGAAGATCGCGTCGACGCCGACCGCGGTCGCGGCGCGCGCCAATGGGCGAATGAACTGCCGCTGCCCGCCCGATGCGCCGCCCTGCCCGCCCGGCAGCTGCACGCTGTGTCCCGCGTCGTACACGACCGGATAGTCGAGCGCGCCGAGCACGGCAAGGCTGCGCATGTCGGCGACGAGGTTGTTGTAGCCGAAGCTGGCGCCGCGCTCGGTGATCAGCAGGTCGCGGTTACCGGTCGACGCGACCTTCTCCATCAGCGGGCCGACGTCCCATGGCGCCAGGAACTGGCCCTTCTTCACGTTAACGGGTTTGCCGGCGCGGGCGACGGCGAGCAGGTAGTCCGTCTGCCGGCACAGAAAGGCCGGTGTCTGCAGCAGGTCCGCCACCTCGGCGACGGCTGCTGCCTGATCGGCCTCGTGCACGTCGGTCACGATCGGCACGCCAATCTCGCGCTTCACCTCGGCGAGGATTTTCAAGCCTTCGTCGAGCCCCGGCCCGCGCGGCGCATTGAGCGAGGTGCGGTTGGCCTTGTCGAAGGACGATTTGTAGACCAACGGCACGCCGAGGCGCTCGGCAATCGCTTTGATGGCCGAAGCGTGGCGCAGCGCGCTGTCGCGACTCTCGATGACGCAAGTGCCGCCGAAGAACGCCAGCGGATTGCCCCCGCCAACGCGCACGCTGCCGATCTGCACTTCACGCCGCATGAGGGCCGGAGCAGCAACCACACATGCGTGCCAAGGCGCACCGACGGCGGATCGAGCGCCCAGACGAACCCTGAGAGCCCGGGCTCCGTCTATACGCTGTATCCGCGCTCATCGGGGCTCAACGGCGTGACGAATCGGCGGCTCACTTCACCGCGCTGAGCAGCGGTGTTTTGTGCGCTTCCGCCTTGTGCTGCACGGCCGCGCGAATGAATCCCTTGAAGAGCGGGTGGCAGTCGAAGGGGCGCGATTTGAACTCGGGGTGAAACTGACAGCCTACGAACCACGGGTGATCGGCGAGCTCGACGATTTCGACGAGCGACTCGTCCGGCGACACTCCGCTGAGGATCAAGCCGGCACGGCTGAGCTGGTCGCGGTAGGCGTTGTTGAACTCATAGCGATGCCGGTGGCGCTCGTTGATCTTGCGCTTGCCGTACATGCGCGCCGCCAGCGAGTGCTCGCCGAGCACGCAAGGATACGAGCCGAGCCGCATGGTGCCGCCCTTGCGCGTCACCATGTGCTGGCTCTGCATGAGATGGATCACCGGATGCGGCGTGCGCTCGTCGACCTCGCTGGAGTTGGCTTCGGCGAGGCCGCAGACGTTGCGCGCATACTCGATGACGGCCATCTGCATGCCGAAGCAAATACCGAAGAACGGCACCTTCTCTTCGCGTGCATAGCGCACCGCGGCGATCTTGCCTTCGGTGCCACGCGGTCCGAAGCCCATCGGCACGAGCACGGCGTCGGCGCGTGTCAGCGCTTCAGGCAGCCCTTCGCTGACGATCTTTTCCGAGTCGACGAACTCCAGCTCGACGCGGCACTCGTTGGCGAAGCCGCCGTGGACCAATGCTTCATTGAGGCTCTTGTACGAGTCGGCGAGGTCGACGTACTTGCCGACGACCGCGATCTTCACGCCGTCGCGCACCGTCTTGGTGGTCTGGACGATCTTCTGCCACTTCTGCAGCGTCGGCGCGCCGGTCCACATGTTGAGCTTCTCGACCAGGCGCTCGTCGATGCCCTCGTCGTGCAGCGCCAGCGGGACTTCATATATGCAGTCGACGTCGCGCGCGGTGATCACCGAGCTCTCGTCGACATTGCAGAAGTGCGCGATCTTCGACTTGATCTTGGCTTCCAGCACGCGGTCGGTGCGGCACAGCAGGATGTCTGGCTGGATGCCCAGGCCGGTCAGCTCTTTGACGCTGTGTTGGGTCGGCTTGGTCTTCACCTCGCCGGCGGCGCCGATATACGGCACCAGTGTCAGGTGCACGTAGAGCACGTTGTCGCGGCCGCGATCCCAGCGAAACTGGCGGATGGCTTCGAGGAACGGCAGGCTCTCGATGTCGCCGACGGTGCCGCCGACCTCGCCGATGAGCACGTCGCACTCCTCGGCGGCGGCGAGGATGCGTCCTTTGATCTCGTCGGTGATGTGCGGGATCACCTGCACGGTGCCGCCGAGATAGTCGCCACGCCGCTCGCGGCTGATGACCGCGTCGTACACCTGACCGGTGGTGAAGTTGTTCTTCTGGCTCATGCGCACCGACAGGAAACGCTCATAGTGACCGAGGTCCAGGTCGGTCTCGGCGCCGTCGTCAGTGACGAACACTTCGCCGTGCTGGAACGGGCTCATCGTGCCCGGATCGACGTTGATGTACGGGTCCATCTTGAGGATGGACACCTTCAAGCCGCGGCTTTCCAGCAGCGCGCCGATCGAAGCCGAGGCCAATCCCTTACCGAGCGACGACACCACGCCGCCGGTAACGAAGATGAACTTGGTCCGTTTCACGTCGTTCGCCATCCCACCCCTTCAGCGGTGCGCCATCGCCGCCAGCTCGGCACGCGCCCGTTCCAGGTCGCGCGGCGTATCCACCTCGATCGACGCGGCTCGCACGTCGGTCACCTTGATGCGGAATCCCCATTCCAACGCGCGCAGCTGCTCCAGCTGCTCGGCCTGCTCCAACGGCGTCGGCTCCAGCGCGGCAAAGCGCAGCAGGAAGTCGCGCCGATAGACGTAGAGGCCGATGTGCTTGTCGCCCAGCGCCTCGTCGCGCCGGCCATCGCGATGATACGGCAGCGGACTGCGCGAGAAGAAGAGCGCGTTGCCGTCGCGATCGGTCACGACCTTGACGACGTTGGGGTTGTCGCGCTCCTCGCGCGTCGCGATCGCAGTCTTGATGGTCGCCATCGGCAACGCCTCGTCGGCCAGCATCGGGGCGACGGCGGCGGCGACCATCGAGGGATCGAGCAGCGGCAGATCGCCCTGCACGTTCACGATGATGTCGGCTTCGAGCCCGGCGGCGACCTCAGCGATGCGGTCGGTGCCGGTGCGATGATCGCTGCGCGTCATGGCAACGTTGCCGCCGAAGCGATCGACCGCGGCGCGAATGCGCTCGTCGTCGGTCGCGACCAACACGCGATCGATGCCGTTTGCGCGCGCGGCGCGCTCATATACGCGTTGAATCATGGGTTTGCCGTCGAGGTCGGCGAGTGGCTTTCCGGGGAGACGGGTGGACTCGTACCGTGCCGGGATTATTGCGACAACGCGAGCACCCATGCGAGCCACACGTGGCGCAGAGACCGCCACGCAGCGCCGGGTTATACCAGGGGTCGAAGAGCTGTCAATTTGGCTCGCCGGAATCGCGCTCGCGGCGCCGGCCATCACATCGCACATGCGCATCTGCGCATCGCGAACAAAGGGGAAATCGCATGCCGCGCCTTGCACAAGTCGCTCGCGCCGACGCCTCGCCCGAGGTGGCCCGCCTCTATGATTTCGTTTTCGGCGCCGGCCGCGATCCGGTCGCCGAGCCGGGGACCGAGACCGGCACGCCGGGCAATTGGTGGACGGTGTTCGCACTGGTACCGGACGCGTTGCAGCATGCGGTAGGCGGCTTCGCGTTCTACCGCAGCGCCAAGCGCCTGCTCGATCCGCGCCTGCGCGAGCTCGGGCAGATGCGCACCGGGTGGACGCGCGGCAGTCAGTTCGTGTTCTCACAGCACTGCAAGGCGGCGCGTTCGGTCGGCCTGAGCGAGGCGCAGGTCGATGCGTTGCCGGCCTGGCAGACGGCCGACTGCTTCTCGCCGCTGGAGCGCGCCGTTCTGGCCTACACGGATGCGTTGGTGCTCGACGGCGGCCGGGTGGCGGACGGCGTGTTCGCGGCGCTGCGCGCCGGCGGACTGTCCGACGCGGCGATCCTCGAGCTGACCTACATCGTCTGCACCTACGAGATGCACGCCACCATGTGCCGTGCGCTGCGCCTTGAATACGACGACGTCGACGAGCGTGTGGTCGAGATCCTCGGCCCGGGCGGTGCGCGGACGCTCGACGCGATGCGGCGCGTCGACCGATAGGCGCGGCGGTCGTCAGGCAGACTGTGAGTGAACGGCCGCACGCAGCGAGATCGGTGTGGTGCCCGCGGGGCCGCGGCGATGCGCTATCCCGATGCCGGCGCGCGCGCCGCGCCCGCCCTGCGGTCGTGTGACGATCGCTCAGCCGGCCGAGGACGGCGTCGGCCGGCGCGGTCCGCGGCGCCAGGGGTTCTCGCTCCCAATCGGTTGCAGCCCCGAAAGATCGCGTACGACCATCGTATTGCGATCGGAAACTCCACTGCCGAGCGCGAACTGCGGCCAGATGCCGTTGATTTCTTGCCGGCTGCGCTCGCTCCATTCGCGTGCGCGCCGGCTGCTCGCCTTGAAGAAGTTCAAAGCGAATCCGCCGCTGTACAGGCGAAGCATCGAGAAGCCACCGGGGTATTCCTTGCATGCGGCGACCTCCTGCATTGTCACCGCCGGCGCGAGCGGGCTGATCGTGCGCTTGTTGCGATGCGTATGACCGGCGTGATGCAGGAACAGACCGGGCGTTCGCGAGTAGTCGTCCAGCAGCGCCGCCACCTGCCCAGCATCGAGCGTGTTGCTCGGCGTGACGGGGAACGGCGACTTCTCGACGATGAGCGGATGGTGGCCGAACACCAGGGTCGGTTGCTCGGGCTGCTTGGCGAGCTCGGCGCGGAACCACGCCAGTTGCTCGGTCGACAGCGCGCCCGGGTCGCTGCCCGGCCCCGGCTTGTCGTAGGTGTCGAGCCCGATCACGCGCAGACCCTGAAGCTCGCGACTGAAATAGGTCGGCTCGTCAGCCGGGAAGAAGTGGTCGTGAAAGCAGTCGTTGCCCTGCCATTGGCCGACACGACACGCCGCGTATTGCTCGCCGGTGTGGGCGCGATCGTGGTTGCCGCGGGTGACGAAAAAGTCGCGGCGGTACTCGCCGAATCGTCTGAGCAGCTTGCCGGCTTCGCTGAGGTCGACGGGCGCGGCTTCTGCGGTGATGTCGCCGGCGGCCAGCAGGAACGACGCGCCGAGTCTGCTGGTGTCCTCGACCAGCGACTTGAGCATGACTTCGGGATAGGGCGGCAATCCGGGAACCTGCTGTATGCCGGGAATTGATGTGCCGCCGAGGAGCCCGGCGGTCAGCTCGCCGACGTGCAGGTCGTTGCACAGCGCAATCGAGAAAAGGAAGCGGCCCGGCGGCGGCTCGGGTACGGTGAAGCTGAACGGCCCGCCAGACATCAAACCGAAGTCGGACGTGCCGACCGCATTGCCGCTGATGAGCGTGAACGGCGTCGGCGGGACCGGAATATCGTTCGAGCGCGCCTGGTAATAATAGGTCTGTCCGGGCTCGAGCCCGGTGAGCTCGACGTAGTGGTACGGCGTGTCGCGCCAGCGATCGCCGCTGACCCGGTTCAGTCGTTGCGGGTCGGTTCCCCAATAGACGATGCCGTCGGCGGGAGCGGGCTCCATGCGGTTGAGGCCGTCGTTGGTGCCCGTGTAGCCCGTGTACCAGGTGATGATCGCGCGGTCCTCAGTCAGTGTCACGAGCTCGAGATTCACGGGCGACACGGCGTTGCTGCTGGCGCGTGCCACGGCCACGCCATTGTCGAACAGACGGCGCGCGAAAAGCGGAGAAGCCGCCGCGATCGCGCTCCAACGCAAGAAATCCCGTCGCGTGAAATCACAGCCAGGCATGGTCGCCCCCTCGAGTCATTGCGCCGACTCGCGATTCCCCATTGCGGATTGACGGGGTTGCGTGAGACGGGTCGCAGCTTGCGAGACGTATTGGAACATTGCCAAGCGCATCGCTCCGGTCAATGCGCGATGCGGTGGGTGCAGTATCGGACGCAGAGACCAAAGAGGGCTGATGCCTGGAGAGCCAAGCGGAGGACACGACATGGCGACTTCGAAAGCGGTACTGATTACGGGCTGCTCGACCGGCATCGGTCGGGCGACGGCGGTGCATCTGGCGAAGCGGGGGTGGACGGTCTACGCCACCGCGCGCCGACTCGACAGCATCGCCGATCTGGTCGAACAGGGCTGCAAGGTCTTGGCGCTCGACGTCTGCGACGAAGCCTCGATGCGGACCGCCGTGGATGCGGTCGAGAGCGCTGAAGGCGCCGTCGGCGTGCTGGTCAACAACGCCGGCTATGGCTCGGAGGGGCCGATCGAAGAAGTACCGATCGATGAGGTGCGCCGTCAGTTCGAGACCAATGTCTTCGGCTTGCTGCGTCTCACGCAGCTGGTGTTGCCCGGCATGCGTCGCCAGCGTTGGGGCAAAGTCGTCAATCTCAGCTCGATGGGCGGCCGCATGGTCCTGCCGGGCGGCGGCGTCTACCACGCCACAAAATTCGCCATCGAGGCGCTGAGCGACGCGTTGCGGTTCGAGGTGCGCGGCTTCGGCATCGACGTCATCATCATCGAGCCCGGCGCAATCAAGACCGCATTCGGCGACACCGCCATCGCGCGGGTCGACGCGCTCGGCGGCACGGCCGACTACGCGCCGTTTCGCGAGGCGCTCAAGCAGCAGATCCGCAACGCTTACGAAGGTCCGATGGCGGCCGCGGCCGTTGGCCCCGAGGTCGTGGCCAAGGTGATCGAGGGCGCCATCTCGGCCAACCGTCCGCGCACCCGCTACGTCATCACCGTCGCTGCCAGGATGTTGATCGGCCTGCGCCGCTGGCTGCCCGACCGCGGCTTCGACGCCATCCTGCGCACCCAGTTCCCATCGCCCGGACGCTGAGGGGAGACGTGTCAGGCACGCCGACCCCGAAGATAGGAGGTCACCTCGCCGCCTCGCCGGGAATGCCTCCAATCGAGCGCTCCGGTCCGACGCCACCTGACACCCGACCCCGCACCTATCTTGTCCGGCAGCGCCTCGGCTGATTGGTACGCGCCATGCCCACCGCGATTATCTTGCAGCACATCGCCGCTGAGGGGCCGGGGGCGATTGCCGACGCGCTGGCGGCGCGCGGTGTCGAGATGCGAACAGTCCATGCGTACGCCGGCGATTCGGTGCCGGCGCGCATGGAGGCGGACGCGCTGATCGTCATGGGTGGCCCGATGGGCGTGTATGACGCCGATCAGCATCCGCATCTGCGCGCCGAGCTGCAGCTGATCGGATCGGCTCTGGCGGCGGGTCGGCCGATCCTCGGCACGTGCCTGGGCAGTCAGCTGCTGGCAGCGGCCCTCGGTGCGCGCGTCTATCCGAACACGCGCAAAGAGATCGGCTGGTACGAGGTCGAGCTCGGCGACGCGGCGCAGACGGACGTGCTGCTCGCCGCCGCGCCGCGCCGCTTCACGCCGATCAGCTGGCATGGCGATATCTTCGACTTGCCGGACGGCGCCGTGCACTTGGCGCGCTCGGCGATCACCCCGCACCAAGCCTTCCGGCACGGCAAAAACGCCTACGGGCTGCTCTTCCATCTCGAGCTCAAACGCCCGCAGCTCGACACCTGGATGACGGCGTTTGCCGACGAGTTGCGCGCCGAGCAGATTGCGCCGAGCTCGATCATCGATGACGCCGATCGCCGCCTTGCCGACGCCGCTGCCGTCGGCGCCGGTGTTTACGACCGCTTCGCCGCGCTGATCGCGTAGCGTCCGCGTGGCGCGTGCTTGTGCGAGCGGCAGCGCTCTGGCAGCCGTCCTGCGCATGCCGCGCCGTCTCATCGGACTGCTCGCCGGCTTGGTCGTCATCGGCATCTCGATCGCGTTGATGGCCCAGGCCGGGCTCGGACTCGGCCCGTGGGAAGTCTTTCATCAGGGCATCAGCCGGCAGAGCGGACTGGCTCTCGGGACGGTCAGCATCCTCGTCGGCATGCCGGTGCTGGCGTTGTGGTGGCCGATCGGCGCGCGCCCGGGATTGGGAACGGTGCTGAACATCATCGTGGTCGGCAGCGTGACCAATCTGGCGTTGCGCGCGTTGCCGACGCCCGCAGCGTTGGCGGTGCGGCTCGCCATGACCGTCTGCGGCGTGCTCGGCTTCGGCGTCGCGTCGGGGCTCTATCTCGCAGCCGATCTCGGCGCCGGACCGCGCGACGGATTGATGACCGGACTGCACCATCGATTCGGCTGGCCGATTTTTGCCGTGCGCATGGGGCTCGAGCTCAGCGTGCTGATCGTCGGCTGGAGCCTGGGCGGCACCGTCGGCATCGGCACGCTGTTGTTCGCCTTCGGCATCGGCCCGGTGGTGCACGGCGCGCTGGCCGTCTTCGACCGCAGCGGTAACGTCATGCGCCGTCGCGAGCTCTTCGATGCCGCCGAGTGAGACGCCGCCCCGAATGACGCTCGGCGTCCCGCGCGCGCCGCGCCCCTAGACGCTGCGCGCGTACGGATCGTCGATGGCGAAGCGCCAGATGCCGTCGGCGTGACGCCGTACCACCTCGATGGCTTTGCCGCTCTGTTCGACGGCGGTGCCATCCGGAAGGCTCACCGACAACGTCCAGTCGTTGTAGACCATCGCCAGATCGTCGCCGGCGGGCAGGATGTGCACGATGTGCGCAGTCAAGCGCGGCTTCGCCTGCGCAACGGCGCCGAAGAAGGAGGCGATTGCCTCGCGCCCGACCAGGCGTTGGCGATCCTCGGTGAAGAACAGCGCGCGCGGCTCGTACAACGCCAGGATATCGTCGAGCGCGCCGGCGGCGAGATATTCGCCGAGCAAATGGTCGCAGTCTTCGGGATTTCGAGGCGGCATAGGATCTCCTTGGCCGTCAATTCAGTGCGTGGTCAGCGCCGAGAGGTCAATGGCGTAGAGCTCGGCGACATTGTCGCAGAGGATGGCGCGGCGCTGCTCCGGCGTCAGGTCGTTGGCATGCTCGGCGAGCATCTCCTGCGACCACGGCCAGGTCGAGTCGCTGTGCGGGAAATCGTTGGCCCACATGAGGCGGTGCCAGTTCATCAAGTTGACGGTTTTGAATGCCACCCAATCGTCTTGAAACGTCGTGTAGATGTTTTCGGCGAAGTATTCTGACGGCAGTTTGGACAGCTCCTGGCCCGGCGGCAACCAGTTGCGGTGGCGTTTGAAGGCGTGGTCCATGCGGTACATGTAGTGCGGCACCCAGCCGGCATCGGCTTCGACGCAGACGATGCGCAACTTCGGATGGCGCTCGAAGACGCCGCCCAGCACCATCGTTCCCATGATGTCCTGGCAGCCGCGGATCACCGACAAGAACGCGTTCATGCGCGGACCGCGGGTCGGCGCGCTGTCGCGCGTGGTGAGAATGTGGAAGGACAACGGCAGCCCGAGCGCTACGGCGGCCTCCCAAAACTCGTCGTAAACGGTCGAGTCGTAGTCCTCGACGCCGGGATGCCCGGGCATCATCACACCGCGCAGGCCGGACGCCTTGATCGCCTGCAGATCGGCGATGCCTTCGTCCGGCGTGCGCATCGCGGTCTGTCCGCAGCCCAGCAGTCGTTGCGGATGCGCGCTGCAGTACTCGGCGATCCAGCGGTTGTAGGCTTCGAAGCAGGCGCGCTTGTAGTCGACGTCGCGGTGATTGCAGATCGCCATGCCGACGGTCGGGTAGATGATCTCCGCCGCGACCCCGTCGCGCGCTTGATCGGCGAGACGCGCCTGCGGATCCCAGCCGCCGCGATGCAGGTCCTCGAAGCGCGTGCCGAGCATGCGAATCTGCTCGGCCGGTTTGCCGGCGGCGGCGACGATGCCGAGCGGCACCGGAATCTTGTTGCCGTCGATCCAGTAGATGTCGCCCTTGTCGCTGCTCTGGATGCGCGGCGCGCGATCGAGCCAGGCGCGGTCGATGTAGTCGGTGTAGGTCGTCGGCGCCTCAGTGATGTGCGAGTCGGCCGAAATGATCGGGTAGTCGCTCATGCCTGGCCTCCGCGCAGCAGCCGACCGGGCAAAGGACCGGACGTGTCGACCGCATCGCGATCGTGCTCGCGGATGACCGTGCCGTTGACGACGACGGCGTGCACGCCGAGCGCCGGGGCGACGAGGCGATCGGCGCCGGCGGGGAAATCACGCACGCGGCGCAACGGTCCGCAGCCGACCGTCTGCGGATCGAACACCACGACGTCGGCCGCCTGGCCCGGCGCCAAGCGACCGCGGTCGCGGATGCCGAATACGTCGGCCGGCTGCGAGCTCAGGCGGCGCACCGCTTCCTCCAGCGACAGCACGCCCTTGTCGCGTACCCATTTGCCGAGCAGCTCCGTCGGCGCACCGGCATCGCACAGCTGACTGGCGTGGGCACCGGCGTCCGACAGACCGATCATGCTCGCTGGATGGGTCAGGAGCTCTGCGGTGGTCTTCTCGTCAGTATTGAGGATGGCGAGGCGGAAGCGCGCTTCGAGATTGGTCTGCAGCGCCATGTCGAGCGCCAGGTCGATGACGTGCACGCCGCGCTCGGCGGCAACGTCACCGGCGGTGCGTTCCTCGAGCGACGGATCCGGCGTGAATTCGGCGATCGTCATGGTGCGCACCGGTTCGGCGAGGCGGAACGTTCCCGAGTCATCCAAGCGCTCGCGCATCTGACGGCGGAACTCCGGATCCGCGTAGATGCGCATCTTGCCGGCGTGATCGGCCTGCGAGACGGGCTTGAACAGCGACATGCCCTCGAACGGGAACGGCGCCTTGAACTGGAACTCGAAATTCAGCGGCCGGCAGGACACCTGCGGGACGACGTTGATACCTTCGGCTTGCATCGCGGCGGATCGCTCGAGGATGTACTTGTGGCCGTCGGGCCCGAGCATTCCGCCGAGCAGCGCGGTCCAGCTGATCGGTTTGCCGGTGCGGCGGTTGATGTCGGCGAATTGGTCGAGGAACAAGCCGGGCCCGAGAGTTGCCTGCATGACGCCGTGCGGCACCTCGCCCAGCGTGTCGGCCAGCGCGTCGATCTCCTTCAGCTCGGCGACACGGCTCGGCACCGGCTTGCCGGCGTAGCCGACGTGCGTCGGCGACCAAGACGTCGCGAAGCCGATTGCGCCGGCGCGCAAGCCCTCGAGGACCAGCGCACGCATGCGCGCGATCTCGTCGTCGCTGGCGGCGCGTTCCGTCGCCTCCTCACCCATGACGTAGAGGCGGACCGCGGTGTGGCCGACCAGCACGCCGACGTTGATTGCCGTGCCGCGCCGCTCGATGGCGTCGAGATACTGCGGAATCGTCTCGAAGGGCCAATCGGCGCCGATGCCGGCGCGCATCGCGTCGATCGACATGCCTTCGACGTTCTCCAGCGTGCGCAGAATGAGCTCCCGGTGCGCCGGTCGAGTCGGGGCGACGGCGAAGCCGCAGTTGCCGATCACCACGGTCGTCACGCCGTGCCATGGCGAGATGGTCAGCATGCGATCCCAGAACACCTGCGCGTCGTAGTGCGTGTGGATGTCGACGAAACCCGGCGCGACCACCACGCCGTCGGCGTCGATGGTGCGCGCCGCCGCGCCGCGTACGTCGCCAACCGCCGCGATACGGCCGCCGCGCACGCCGACATCGCCACGGCGCCCGGGCGCGCCGGTGCCGTCGACCACGGTGCCGCCGCGGATCAAGAGATCATACTGCTCAGCCATGGCGATTCCTCCTCGACCTCAAACGCGTACCACCCTCGAGCCGCCGACGCCTAGAGCAGCGCCGGTGCTTCCGACGCGGTTGTTCTGGGCGCTGGCGGTTTCAGCATCGATTTGGGTCGGCCGGTCCGTTTGGCTAGCGGCCCGGCCCGGTGCCGTCCTGGACGCGCAACGCGCGCGGCCGCGCACGCGCGCCGACAGCGCGGCGGATGCCGGCTGCGTTGCGGGAGTGCCTCGCGATCGACGCGCTGCTACAACCTCGGTTCGACAAGGAGATCGCATGCACATCGCTCTGCGCACACTCACTCTGGCTGCCGCCCTGGTCGTCGCAGCCCCATTCGCGTTGCGAGCGGAAAGCTCACCGGATGCCGCTCCGCCGGCCGCGGCGGTGCCGTGCCCGCACGCGGAAGGCGGGACCTGCTGCGCCGAGTGCCAGGAACATCAGAAAGAAGCGGCCGCTGCCGCACCGGCCGAGACCGAGGGCGGCGGATGCCCGTGCATGCGCGCCAAGCGCGAAGCGGCGAAGAAGGCCGCCGAAGCTGACAAGAAGGAGTGAGGCGCTCCGCCGCCAGCGCGTCAGCGGGGGGCCGACGGCCGGAGGCTTGCGTCGCTTACGGCCAACCGGCGCCTGGAACCTCGACCTCGACGATTTCGATGCGCCCACTGTGCGCCTCGCGACAGCGCGCCGGGTTACTGTCGTTGGCGGTACAGATGAACAGGGTTCGCCGGTCCGGTCCGCCGAGCATGCAGGCGAAACCCTGCATCGCCAGCGGCACGCGGTCGAGAATACGGCCGCCTTCGGCGACGCGGATGCACTCGTTACTGACCGGCGAGGCGTACCAAACGGCGCCCTCCGCATCGAGGCAGATGCCGTCGCACGTGCCGGACTCGAGCTTGGCCCATTCGCGCCGGTTGGTCAGGCTGCCGTCGGTCTCGATGTCGAACGCCGTCAGCCGCGCCGCGAACGACTCGCCGACGATCAGCGTACGCCCGTCGGGCGTGATCACCGTCCCGTTCGGGAACGACAGCTCGTCGGCGACGACGCGCGCGTTGCCGTTCGGACTGACCAGAATGATCTCGGCGTGGCGGAACTCGAACCCCTCTTCATTGAGGTCGAAGCCGAAGTTGCCGACATAGGCGCGACCCTGTGCGTCGACCACCATGTCATTGCAATGACAGGTGGCGAGCGCCTTCAGGTCGGCGACCTCGATCAGCTGCGCGCCCTCGAGGCGCAGCAGCCGCCGATCGAGCATCGAGACGATCAGCAAGCGACCATCGGGCAGCCAGCCGAGGCCGCTCGGTTGCTGCGGCACCTCGACGATGGTTTCGGCGCGCCCGTCGAGATCGAGCGTCATGACGCGATGCGCATGCATGTCGGAGAACCATAGCTTGCCGTTGTGCCAGCGCGGTCCCTCGGGAAACGACAGCCCGTCGAGCAATACTTTGGTGGTGCGCGTCATGCATTCCCCCAGAAGGTGTAGGTTTCAGGTGTCGGGTGTCAGG
>Ga0265339_10000345_pt1 | contig 37306 bp, 23 predicted proteins | sample 4CB219metaG_FD_202085 | JGI IMG/M metagenome (GOLD analysis project Ga0265339, IMG submission 202085) | Rhizosphere microbial communities from Carex aquatilis grown in University of Washington, Seatle, WA, United States - 4-CB2-19 metaG | ecosystem: Host-associated > Plants > Roots >... | reverse complement strand
GCCCTGAAGGCGGTCGTCGCGCCGGTGACCGAACTGGTCGCCAAGGTCGAGGACCTGCAGGTGCTTCACGAACTGGCAAAGGAAGAGGCCAGCCAGGACACCCTCACCGAGGCCGCCGAGGAGGCTGACCGCCTGACCAAGCAGCTCGAGCAGGTGGAGATCAAGACGCTCTTGTCCAACCCGCACGATGCGGGCAATTGCTATTTGTCGATCCACGCCGGGGCCGGCGGCACGGAGGCCTGCGACTGGGCCGAGATGCTCTTTCGCATGTACCTGCGGTACTGCGAGCGTAGCGACTACAGCGTGCAGGAGGTCGACCGAACCGATGGCGAGGAGGCCGGCATCCGCTCGGTGACGCTGCACGTAATCGGGCCTTACGCCTGTGGGTACCTCGGGTGCGAGCGCGGCGTGCATCGCCTGGTGCGGATCAGCCCCTTCAACGCCCAGGACAAGCGACAGACCAGCTTCGCCAGCGTGGAAGTCAATCCGGAGATGGATGAGGTGGATGTCGACATCGACTGGGATAAGGACGTCCGCAAGGACCTCTTCTGCTCCAGCGGTGCCGGCGGGCAGCACGTAAACAAGACCTCCAGTGCAGTCCGGCTGACCCACTTGGCTACTAATATCGTCGTACAGTGCCAAAACGAACGCAGCCAGCACAAGAACATGGCCGAGGCCCGCAAGATGCTGGCCAGCAAGCTATATACTCTGGAGGCCGCCAAGCGGGACTCGGAGCTGTCCAAGCTCTATGGCAATAAGGGCGACATCGCATTTGGCAACCAGATCCGCTCTTACGTGCTTTATCCATATCAACTGGTGCGGGACGAGCGAACGGAGCTCAAGAGTAGCCAGACCGACAAGGTGCTCGACGGCGACATCCAGGACTTTATCGACGCTTGCCTCCGCCACAGGGCGATGGGGAAAAAATAGGCAATAGCCATTAGCCAATGGCCAATAGGTATGGCGGAGCTGGTCACTTGCCAACTCAAGCCTCTGCAATGCCTGGAATGCGGTCTTTGTTTTTTAAACCATGCATGCCAGTACCAATGAATAGTGAATATTGTCTGTGGCAGACTCAGCTAATACCTATTGGCCATTGGCTGTCCTCCAACAACTGTCCTTGACCGTCCCTCGCCGCTCTGGCATACTGGCTTACTGGCGTACAATACGACACTGACTTCTATCCATACCCGTTGCCATAAGTTCCGCCGCGGCTTTACTTACACTGACCTCAGAGTGTCCGAGGAATTACCCATGAAGCGACCAGTGAATCTGCTGCTCATCGTGTCTATGGTCTTGGCGGCGCCGGCCCTATACGCCCAAGCCCCCAACCCTGACGCGAAACTGCCTCTGTATAAGAGGGTGGACGCCGCCATCAAGAAGGGCTCCGAGAAGCTGCTTTCGATGCAGCAGGCAGACGGCAGTTGGCCAGAGTTTAAAGCCCCACCACATGTCTATCCCGGCGGACCTACGGCGATAGCTGTGTATGCGTTGCTGGAGTCGGGCGTAGAGGCCCAAGACCCCAGGATCGTAAAGGCACTTGACTGGTTGACCGCCCAACAGGCGAAAGAAGTTCGGTACGACCCTAGTAACCCAAACAAGCAACCGCCCCAGGTCGTCTGGCCCTCCACCTATGAAACCGCACTGAGGCTCAACTGCTGGTCTCTAGCCGACAAGCAGACTCAAGGCAAGTATGTCAAGCAACTCAAGCACGACGCAAAGCTGCTGGAGGACTCCACGATAAGCCAGGGCCTCTGGATTGGCACGCTCTCATACCACGCCAATGGTAATCCTGTAGTAATTGATGACACGGATAACTCAAATACGCAGTTTGGACTGCTGGGCATGTGGATGGCCAGCCGCGACGTTTATGAGGTCGATGACGCCTACTGGCAGAAGTGCCGCAAGCATTGGATAGAAAGTCAGCGGCCAGACGGCGGCTGGGGCTACAGCCGTGGCGAACCTGACAGCAGAGCCACCATGACAGCTGCAGGTTTGGCCAGCATGTTTATCCTTTATGACAAGCTCACCAACCGCGAATTCCGCGACTGCCGCGGCCAATCTCTCCCAGTTCCCATCGAAAGAGGTATGAGGTGGTTGAATGAGCGGTTCGAGGCTGTGCTGAACGGAACTCAGGGCGTCAATACAGGTCCAGATAGAGATTTCTACTTCCTTTACGGTGTCGAACGTGTCGGCTTGGCCAGCGGGTACAAGTACTTCGGTACCGTCGACTGGTTCAAGCTCGGCGCCGAGAGGCTCCTGTCCCTGCAGCTGGAAGACGGCTCTTGGAAAAGCCTCTGGCAGCCAACTCCTACTACCAGCTTTGCACTACTGTTCCTGGCTCGCGGTCGCAACGCTGTCGTCTTTAACAAGCTCCAGTTTGAAAGCGATGGTGGTGGCGGCAAGGTTGACAACGCTGACTGGAACTGCCGGCCGCGAGACTTGGCGTTCCTGACCGGCTGGATCAACAATACGATCGTGGAAAAGCCTATTAACTGGCAAATCGTGAACACTTCCACGCCGGTGGAAGACTGGCACGACGCAAACATCCTTTATGTATCAGGCTCCAAGCCGCCAAAGTTCACGCAGGCGGACATTAAGAAACTCCGCCAGTTCGTTGAGCAGGGGGGCATGATCTTCAGCGTTTCGGAGTGCGACGGCAAGAAGGCTTTCGGCGAAAGCATGAAGAAGGTCTACGCACAGATGTTCCCGGAATACCCGATGACCAAGATGGACACCAAGAATCCAATCTACACGCTGGGCGGCGCCACGCAGCTCAAGGGCGAGCCGGCTCTGGAGTGGATCACAAACGGCATACGCCCCCTGGTTATTCATTGCGATACCGACCTGGCCAAGAGCTGGCAGATGAACACCACTGGCACCGACAAGAAGCTCTTCCAGCTCGGCGCAAACCTGTTCTTCTATGCAACCGACAAGCAGCCCAAGCAGCGCGGGTCCTTCATCTGGCCCGAGGAAGCCAAGGCCACCGACAACGTCGCCATCTCCGTCGGCCGCGTGAAGTGGGGCGACAAGGGTGCCAACTGGAACCCAGAGCCCCTGGCCCTGACTCGCCTGGTTCGCATGATGACGGCACAGACCGGGCATGACGTGAAGGCCCTGGCCGATGGCGTGGAGGCAGCCAAGGCAGGCGACTCCAAGGCCACCGTGCTGGTCCTCACAGGCGTTGGTGCGCTGAAACTTACGAGCGAGGAAGAGACGGGCCTCAAGAAGTACGTTGAAAACGGCGGGACACTGCTAGTTGACGCCGCCGGCGGCAAGGAAGACTTCGGCCGCTCATCGCTGTCGGCGATCGAAGGCGTGTTTGGTGCCTCGAAGGTCTCAATGTTGAGCACCTCGCACAAGGTGTTCAATCTCGCCGAGCCTGCCGACGGCGTTATTACCAAGCTGCAAGTGCGACCGGCGACCCGCGACCGCCTGGGGCTGGCCACTTCGCAGATCGAGCCCAAGCTGCGATGCGTGTCCGTTAGCGACAACGGCACCGAGCGCGTGGGCGTGTTCTACAGCCGCGAGGATATCTCCAGCGCCGGCTTGGTTGGTTACGACAGCCTGGGCGTCGATGGATACGGTCCCTCGGGCAACCTGGATGCACCGGCCTATCGCCTGATGCGGAACATCGTCCTCTACGCAGCTAAGCAGACCGGCAGCACCCCAGCCAGTCAACCGGCCGCCGCGGCCACACAGGATACTAAGTAAGTAACCGCTGCGTTCGACGCGGAGGCAATCGAGGGACTGAGGAAAGATTTCCTCTGCCCCCTATTGCCTCCGCGTTCTTTCTGACTTGTTCCGTCTCGGGCGGAATTTATCTCTAAGCCGCTATCACTGCGTGGTATATTTGCTCCATTCGGAGGTCCACGCCGCCTGCGGCAGGGAAAAACCGTCGACTCCCCTATTGACAGGTGGGGTGGTCAAACGTAATCTCTACCAACTTTTCGGGCGGTCCTGTTGGAAACAACCGCCCGGCCGCCATGCGGCACGGTCACGGCGCTAAGGCGCCCCGATCAACGAGGAGCATCACCGTGGGTTATAATTGCGTTGTATGCGTCAAGCAGGTGCCCGATACCAAGCGGATCACCGCCGATGCGATGAAGGAAGACGGTACGGTTAACCGCGCCGCCCTGCCGGCGATCTTTAACCCAGAGGATATGAACGCCCTGGAAGAGGCCCTGGCCATTCGCGAAAAGCACGGCGGAACCGTCACCGTCGTCACCATGGGCCTGCCCTCGGCCTGCGAGGTCATCCGCGAGGCCATGTACCGCGGCGCCGACCGAGGCATCCTTATCACCGACCGCCGCGCCGCCGCCAGCGATACCCTCTCCACCAGCTACATCCTCTCCTGTGCGGTAAAGAAGCTCAATCCCGACATCGTCCTCTGCGGCCGCCAGGCCATCGATGGCGACACGGCCCAGACCGGCCCGCAGTTGGCCCAGAAGCTGGGCTTCACGCTCTTGACCTACGTCGAAAACGTCCAGGAGCTGTCGGGTGACCGCATCGTCGCCAAGCGGAACGTCGGTAACGGGTGGGAAGTCGCCGCCGGTCGCCTGCCGGTCTGCCTGACCGTCATGGACACCGCGAATCAGCCCCGTCCGATGGCCGCCAAGCGGATCATGAAGTACAAGAAGGCCCGCTCCAAGGCCGAGGTCGCCAAGGCCGTCGAAGAAGCCATGAAGGACGCCGCTGCCGACGCCAAGGCCGCCGAGGTCAACGTCCGCTGCGCCGCCCTGACCGAAAAGGGCCTGCTCATCGAGCAGTGGGGCCTGGACGAGATCCACGCCGACCTCGCCTGGTGCGGCCGAAACGGCAGCCCCACTAAGGTCCACCGCATCCAGTCGGTCGTCCTGACCGGCGGAGCGTACAAGGAATACCCCGCCACCGACGAAGGCATGGCCGCCCTGATCGGCAGCCTCATCGAAGAGCACACGATCGGGTAGAACCGCGTTAACTGGTTGACTGGTTATCTGGTTCACAAGTTGCGCATCGGGGGGGCGATAGAGGTTCCAGAATGGGGAAGGGATTTGAGGACCTTGAGGTGTATCAGCAGGTCAAGAGTGCTGTGCAAGCGAGTTTATAAGCTTACAGGTTTGCTTCCGCAGGAAGAAAAGTACAACCTGGTGTCACAGATGAGAAGAGCGGCCACGTCGGCGACGAATTGCATCGCCGAAGGCCATGGTAGTCGAAGCTTTCGACACAACATGAGTTACTTGTATCGCTCACGCGGAAGCATCTGCGAGCTTCAGGACGACCTGAATATCTGTGAAGATCAGCAATACTTCGCCAAAGAGCATCTAGATGATCTAAGAAGACAGACAGAGGCTGTGATAAGGCTGATCAACGGATACATCAGCTATCTGGGAACGCGAGCGAAGACGGATCCGAGTTAACCAGTTAACAGGTTAACCAGTCAACTGGTCAACCAACTATAGAGGTTGCAATGACAGAGTTAAATCGCCAAGGCGAAGTCTGGGTTTTTGCGGAGCAGGAGAGCGGTAAGCTGTCCGACGTGCCGCTGGAGCTGATGGGCAAAGGCCGCGAACTGGCCGACAAGCTCGGCGTGCCCATGGCCGCTGTGCTGGTGGGCAAGAACGTCAACAAACTCACCGATTCCCTGGTGGCTTACGGCGCCGACCGCGTCTACCTGGTCGAGCACCACCTCCTGGGCCACTACCAGACCGCCAGCTACAGCCACGTGCTGTGCCGGCTCATCGAGCAGTTCAAGCCCCAGATATGCCTCTTCGGCGCTACGGCCGTCGGCCGCGATCTGGCCCCAACGGTGGCCAGCGCCATGAAGTGCGGCCTGACTGCCGACTGCACCGATCTGCAGATCGGCGATCACTCCGAGCCCGGCGAGGCGACCCCTCACACGAATCTGCTGCATCAGATCCGCCCGGCCTTTGGCGGCAACATCATCGCGACGATCGTGAACTTCGACCGCTGGCCACAGATGGCAACGGTTCGCGAGGGCGTCATGCCGATGCTGACCCCCAACACCAGCCGCAAGGGCCAGATCATCGCGGTCGACGCGGACATGGATGGTTTTGACCTGCCGCTGACCGTCATCGAGACGCACCGCCGCCCCAAGAAGGTCAACCTCAAGGCCGCCCGCATCATCGTCGCCGGTGGCGCTGGCGTCGGCAGCCGCGAAAACTTCAAGTGCCTCTGGGACCTGGCCAACGTGCTGGGCGCCGCCGTGGGTGGCAGCCGAGCAGCCGTTGACCTGGGCTACGTCGACCACGACCACCAGATCGGCCAGACCGGCACAACGGTTCGCCCGGCCCTTTACATTGCGTGCGGCATCAGCGGCGCGGTCCAGCACCGTGCGGGCATGCAGGAATCGGCCAAGATCCTGGCGATCAACACCGACCGCGAGGCCCCGATCTTCTCGATAGCCCACTACGGCATCGTCGGCGACTTCATGCAGGTTATCCCCAAGATGATCAAGGCCATCAGAAGCGGCGCGAGCATCGAAGGCGCAGCCAAGGCCGAGATCAACATCGCCGGCGCGGCAGCAAAGGCGTAGAACGCAGGGTGCCACGGCCAAACGTAGTTTGTGCGGCCGTGCCGAAGACAGAGATGCGATCGTCGCTCAAAGACGTGAACAAACGGACGGAAGAATAAATGGCAAATTTCTATACAGACAACGAAGACATCCAGTTCCTGGTCTCGCACATGGACCTTGGCCGCGTTGCGAACATTATGGAAGAGGGATTCCGCTTCCATAAGGAGTTCGACTTCGCCCCCGAGGACGCCGCTGATGCCGTGGACAACTATGCACGCATCCTGAACTCCATGGGCCAAATCGCTGGCGACGACATCGCCCCCACGGCCGAGGATACCGACAAGGTCGGCAATGTCCTCAACGATGACGGCACCGTCACCCGGCCGGCGGGAATCGACAAGTCCATCAGGCTCCTTGGCCAGGCACAGGTCATGGGCTTTACTCTGCCGTACCGCTTTGGCGGCCTGAACTGCCCGGCCACCGTTTACTCGATGACCAACGAGATGATCAGCCGCGCCGACGCGTCGCTGATGAACATCTACGGCCTGCAGGGCATCGCCGAGACGATCAACGCCTTCGCTACCGAGGATATCAAGCAGTATTACCTCCCGCGGATGGCCAGCGGCGAGTGGACCGGCGCGATGGTCCTCACTGAGCCTGACGCCGGCAGCGACCTGCAGGCAGTCAAGACCCGCTGCTTCCAGGGCGAAGACGGCCAGTGGTACGTCAACGGCGTCAAGCGATTCATCACCAACGGCTGCGGCGAGGTGCTGCTTGTGCTGGCCCGCAGCGAGGCTGATATCTCCGACGGCCGCGGCCTGTCGTGCATCGTCATGGAACGCAACCCCAAGGTCAAGGTTCGCCGCCTGGAACACAAGCTGGGCATTAACGGCAGCCCGACCTGCGAAATCTTCTTCGACAACGCACCGGGCCAGCTCATGGGCGAGCGTCAGCGCGGCCTGATCACCTACGTCATGAGCCTGATGAACGGCGCTCGCATCGGTATTGCCGCACAGGCACTGGGCATCGGCGAGGCCGCCTACCGCGTCGCCCGAGATTACGGCCACAGTCGCAAGCAGTTCGACACGGCCATCGAGAACTTCCCCGCCGTCCGCGACCTGCTGGTGGATATGAGCCTGGACGTGCAGGCCGCCCGCGCGATCACGTACTACGCCAGCTTCTGCGTGGACCTGGAAATCGGCGCCCTCAAGCGCCTCGAATTGGGCGACCCGACCACGATAACCCCCGAAGAAAAAAAGCAACTCCGTACCGACAGCCGAAAGTACAAGGGCTACAACAAGCTGCTTACCCCGTTCGCCAAGTACTATTCCTCCGAGATGTCCATGCGGGTGTCCAACCAGTCGATGGCCGTCCTTGGCGGCAGCGGCTACATGAAGGACTACCCCGTCGAGCGTTACCTCCGCGACAGCCGCATCACCACGATCTACGAAGGCACCAGCCAGCTCCAGGTGGTGGCCGCGGTCGCCGGCGTTATCAGCGGCACCTGCAAGGAAGTCGTGGAAGAGCTGATCGCCAAGCCGACCAAGCTCGAAGCCTGGCCCACTGATATCCAGCCGATGATCGAGCAGATCCGCCAGGGTCTGACAATGCTGGACGAGTCCGTCGCGTTTGTGAAGGCCCAGAACTCCAACATGTATCGCGACCTGTACGCCCGCAAGCTGGTGGACATGGGCGTCTACATGACACTGGCGGCCTTGTTCTGCGACTACGGAAGCGTGAACGCCAAGAAGGAGGCAGTCGCCCGTCGGTGGCTCAGCGACAAGATGCCGCTGATGGCCGCCCTCAAGGCCCAGATCTTCAGCGGTGACAAGGCCGCCGTCGATGACTTCGAGACCCTCGCCGGCCCAGTGCCCGTGACGGAATAACTGCCTGACCCTGTAATACAAGGCGCAAAGTTCAGGACCCCGGTCGCCAGCGGCCGGGGTCCTTGTCTTTATCGCATCCGCCGCAGGATATGCATGAGCGATAAGGCCTTAGGCAATAGTATGATTCTGAAATAGGGTAATGTTGGGTCGGTTTTCGCTTGCGTCCGCCGCCGCAAATCCTTATCTATGGAGGCGATAGCTGGCCTAGGCCGCGTCGGCCCTCCTCCGATGCGGTTATTGAGGTCCCCTCCGCCTCAGGCCCAGCCCCGTTAGTCATTATCGTAATAGCAGGTGGGTAGAAAGGCTCGGCCCAGCGCCGAGCCTTTCACATTCACTACATGTCCTTTCGCTGGATTTGAGATAGTGGCAGCCCATATACTATGCCCAGGTAGAGTGTGGGAGAGCAAACCATGGGTATTCAATTTCACTGCGAGCATTGCCGCAAAGAGATAAAGGCCCCGGACGCCGCCGGAGGCAGACGCGGCAAGTGTCCATACTGTGGCGGCAGTTGCTATATTCCATCGCCGGTCGCCGAGGACGAACTGCTGCCCCTGGCGCCGCTGGACGAGTCCGACGAACGCCGCCGCCAGCAGGAGGTTCAGCACCTGATCAACCAGGAGCGGGCGATCCTGGCCGAGATTGGCGGCCATCCGCAGGCCCCACCTGAACCCCACGAGCTCAAGCCCGACGACCTGCACCACTTGGTGGTGAACTATTGCCTGGACATGGGCAACGGCCACCTGACCCGCGCCCGCAAGCACGTGGAAGATCTTCGCAAGCACGGCACGATGGGCAGCGAGGCCCTCACCGACTTCCTGACCGGCAAGGTCAAGGAACCCGCCCTGGCCAACCTCCCCCCGCGGGTCCTGCAAGGCTTCCTAACACAACTCCGCGCCGACCTCCGCGGGCCAGAGTAGGGGTTTTAACGCTGAGGTAGCAGAGGAAGCGGAGGAAAGGCGAAGAAGACTCGAATAGTCTAGAGACAGCCACGCCGCCGCGACCGAATATGCTAATGGCGGCCGGCGATGAGCTCGGACTGCTTATCGAGCGACATGTACTTGATGTCCTCGCAGGCGCGACCGGCACGGCTTCCCTTTGAGGTGATCGCTATCCTCTGCACACGGCACATGCAACCGGCGGTGCCAGGGCATGCTCATGAATGCAGGAAATCAACCATTTTGGGAACAAGCCTACAAGGCTGGCGATTCTCTTAGTGTGTTCAACGGAGGCAAACCCAGTAAGGATGTTATCGAGATTGCTCGTTTGCTCCCGCGAGGCGCAGCAGTACTCGATCTGGGGGCTGGCGAAGGACAGAACGCACTGTACTTGGCTGAGCAAGGTTTTGAAACGTGGGCCGTCGACATTTCTCTGGCCGGAATCGAGAAGCTTAACAGGGTGGCGTCCGCTCGCGGCGTCGTGGTCACGACCGAAGCATGTGACATGCGGACATACAAGTATCCGAAGAAGTTCGACTTGATCATCTGTCGCGGCTGCCTCCATTTCCTCAGTCGGAGTGATTGGCGACTTGTGCTGGATCAGATCCACGCCGGCACCACCCATGCCGGGTTCAATATCATCTCTGTGTTTACAGACACCGTTCCACCACCCGACGATCTGCGGGACCTCATGGTTGGTACATTTCATGAAGGTGAATTGTTTGCCTGTTACGATGGCTGGAAGATCCTTGACCAAGGCAGCCACGTATTTGAGGACGAGCATCCCGGCAGTCTTAAACACACGCACGCCTCCAATCGCATTACGGCTCAGAAACCGTCCCGTTAGTCCGCGTGTACTGGACCTTGGAAATCTCATTGGCCACACCCGCCCGGGTAAAGCATGTTATCTAATCCTTCCGCGTCGTTCCTCCGCTACCCTCTGCTACCTCCGCGTTAAAATCCAACGCTTCACGTCCTGTTCCACCCAGGCCCCGAATCTGGTATAGTCCTTCTTTCATTCGAAGGACAACCCATGAACGTTTACAAGCGGATAGCCTTGGTGTGCCTCGTCGGACTGGTGCCGGCGTTTGGCGTTGTAGCCCAAACCTCCCAGCCGGTGAACACGGAAGTGATGGCCATCGTGGACGGGGTGGCCTTGCCCATGTCCGACCTGACGGACATCCTGGTCTTCAGCTATGGCATGGACATGGCCCAGCAGTTGGTGGCCAATGAGCTTGTCCGCCAGGAGGCAATGCGCAAGAAGATCAGCGTCGGGCCCGCCGAGGTCAAGGCCGAGCACGAGCGAATGCTCGAGTTGATGTTCAAGCCCCCCGAGTTCAAGAACCTCGATGAGCGCGAGCGGGCCCTGCGCGTGTACATGCAGAACGGCAACGTCACGATGAAGCAGTGGGACCTGACCATGGAACGCAATGCGATCCTCCGCAAGCTTGCAGAGGGCCGTGTGAAGGTGACCCAGGACGAGGTGCAGCGCGCGTACGGCCTGCAGTTCGGGCGGCAGGTCGTGGTACGGCACATCCAGGTAAGCACGGTCGCCGACGCCGAGTCGGTGCTCAAAGACCTGGCCAAGGGCGTCAGCTTCGAGGAACTGGTCAGGACCAAGTCCGTCAGTCCGTCGCGGAATCGCGAAGGCCTCTTGGACCCGATCTCCGCACAGACGCCAGGCCTGCCCCCGGCGCTGAAGGAGGCGGCCCTGGACCTCAAGAAGGTCGGTGATATCAGCGCCACCATCCAGGCCGGCACAACCTATCACATCCTCAAGCTCGAGAAGATCATCGAGCCCACTAAGGTAAAGTTCGCAGACGTCAAGGACGCGGTCTACAAGGCTCTCTACACGCAAAAGGTGCAGGAGCAGCAGATGCAGGTCCTGCGCGATCTGATTTCCGACGCGGAGAAGAGCGGCAAGATCGTCTACGTCAACCCGATCCTCAAGAAGCTCAACGACGACGCAAGAAAAGCCACCACTACGCAGCCGAACAGGTAAACTCCTGCCGATAGCCACAGAGAACACTGAGAACCCAGAGAGTGTCAGGGTCTGTTGATTTTCGTCATTCGGGCTAACACGTCAGAAGTCACACTACAAATAACTCACTACACTAAAACTTCCCGCCTACACTGGGTGGATGTCACTTCGTTTTAGGCACCAGATTCTGTATCTGAACGTCCTGGGCCGGGGTGATTTTTCTTGACTTGCAAATCGCGTGAGATATAAGGACAGAAATGTACCAGCCTCCGCGGCTCACTCCCGGACCTGATTGAAAAGGTCCGAATCTGGGGACGACACGGCCAGGCGCCTCCGTGAGGTGACCAGTAATTTTTATGTTGGACGATGACGATCCTTTTGGATCGCTCGGGCTTGCTGAGATTCAGCTTTCCGACAAGTCCCTGTTCGATTCTTTCTTTGCCACGTGTCGTACGCGTCTGTCGGATTACTCGTTCGCCAACACGTACATCTGGCGCGACCCCATTCACCTCCGCTGGCGATTGTTGGAAGATTGCCTGTGCGTCTTTGCCAACGGCGATGGCGGCCTGACCCTCCTGTTTCCCCCCCTTGGACCCGGTGACGTGGTCGCCTCATGCCGACAGGCTCTGGCCATCTGCGACGAGTACAACGCCCGCGCCGGCCTCCACAACAATACACGCATCGAGTACGTCAGCACCGAGATGCTCAATCGCATGGGCGGGGACCTCGATGCCCAGCCCATGAGCGGCGACTACCTGTACGAGACCGCGCGGATGATCGACCTTGCCGGCGGCGACCTGGCCTCCAAGCGCCAGGCGAAGAATCGCTTCGCACGCCGTTATGCCGCGCGGACCGAGGATCTCCAACCTCGCCACTTCGGCCCCTGCATGGACCTGCTGCAACGCTGGCAGCAGCAGTCGGACAACCTGCCCGAAAAGCTCAACCACGCCGTCCAGTTCAAGCGGGCCAAGGAAATCACCGCCACTGCCGAGGCGCTCACCCACACCGCCGAGTTGGGACTGCGCGGCATGGTGCTGTACGCCGGGGATCAGTTGATCGGCTTTACGCTGGGCGAGGTGCTCGCGCCGGACACGTGTTCGATCGTTATCGAGAAGTGCAACCGCGAGTTCACCGGCTCGGCCAATTACATCTTCAGCGAGTTCTGCCGCCAGTACTGGTCCCATTGCCGCTGGTGCAACGTCGGCGACGACTGGGAACTGCCGTCGCTGGCCTGGACCAAGCAGAGCTACCGTCCGATCGGCCGCCTGGACAAGTGGATCGTCCGCCCCAAGCGCCCGGCAAAGGTGATCCTCGGTCCATCGAACTACGCACCCGTAAAAGCGACTACATTGGAATCCCTGTCCCCGAAACCGCTACCCGTGGAGTCTCTAACGCCCACGCAAAGCGTTGCGTGGGCTTGTACGGGTGCGCCAGCGCCCTCGGCGCCCGCCCGCGCGAGCTTGGGCGACCTGGACGACCTGATGGCCCTGGAGCAGCGATGCTTCGCCAAGCCTGTCGCCATGAACCGCCGCCAGATGCGTTACCTCCTGCAGGCGCCCACGGCCACCATCCACGTGGTCCGCGAGAGCGACCACGTCGTCGCCGCCGCACTCTTACTGCGACGCAAGACACGCGGTGGCCCCAGTGCGCGCCTATACAGTATTGCAGTGGCGAATTCCCATCGCGGCCGCGGCCTGGGCCGCACGCTACTCAACTCGTGCCTGGACGTCGTTCGGCAGGAGAGCTTGCCGTCGGTGGTGCTGGAGGTGGCGGTGGACAATACCCCTGCCATCGCCCTGTACGAGAGCAGTGGCTTCGTCCGCGCCAAGCGGCTGGCCGACTATTACGCTCCCGGCAAGGACGCCTGGAAGATGAAACTCGCCCTATCGTCCCCTGCGGCGGTCGCGGACAGCTCGTTGACTCGCTAACTCGGAACGACGCAAAAGAACGACGCAAAAAGGCAGGCCAACACTCGCGTCAGGCATGTCGCGGATATCGGCTTGCCTTTTTGCGCAGTTTCTTCCGCGCATTCTCTGAGTTCTCCGTGTCCTCTGTGGCGGTCTATCGTGTCGGTCCAAAAAACAAGGGGCGGCCCACATCACTGTGAGCCGTCCCTTTCCGCGACCATCAGGATGACCTATAGGGCCATCCTGTCCGTCCCGCTTCGTTCCGCCACGAAGCGTTCGGCAGGCGTAGGGGTCGAATGTTGCGCCTGCCTGTTTCTCCGCAATCACTCTAGGCCGGACTCAGGCGCAATCTCAACCCCTACGCCGCCCCGAACTGTCGAGCGAATCATTTATGAAACCAAGCCTGTGGATAACCGGTTGTTATCTTCAAGGGTTGCGGCGGACCGACAAACCGCTTGTCGTCAGCACATTCTTATAGGATAATTTCCTCATGAGTATTCTTCCCGGCCAAACAAACCTGCCGCTGCTCCTGCGCCATCCTGCGAGCTTCGCACGGCAGTATTGGTGGGCCCTGGCAATCCTCACCATTGGTGGGGCGGCCGATGGACTGACGACTTACCTCACGCTCCGACAATACGGAATTGAAGCCGAGATGCACATCGTGCAGCGCTGGGCGTCAGAGCTTCTGGGCGTCGCCTTGGGCGTGCCCTTGGCGAAGATCGGGCAGATGCTCTTCGTCATCCTGGTCGCGGCGTGGTGGCGGAGGTGGACGGCTGGCCTGCTGGTCGCCTGTGGGCTGCTGTATGGGTTGGCGGCACTGAACAACCACTTCCTGTGGCTTTGACTCACAAAAGGCTCTTGCAGAAGCGGCAAGCCCCTTTTTCTCTTTGCGTTCTCCGTGTCCTCTGTGGCCGTCGTTCCAGCCAGAAAATCGGCTTGAACCATGGGTGGGGCGTGGTACACTTGAGGGCTGTGAAGGACCTTGGACGCCGCGGATGGCGTCCTTGTTGGTATCTGCGGACAAAGGAGCCTTTGCCTTACTGCAAGTGATGTTGGCAAAGGATGTTACGATAAGAGGACTCGCCTGACGGCGGATGCATCTATGGCCAAGCAAAACGATTCCCTCGACAGCATCTATCAGCTGCCGTTCGAAAAGCCCATCGTCCGCCTGGCCCGGCAGATTGCCGAGTTGGAGGCCGCCCAGACCGAAACCGGGCGCGACTATTCCAGCGAACTGAGGCAACTCCGCCTGCAGCACGTGTCCCTGCTCAAGACGACCTACAGCCAGCTCTCCCCCTGGGAGACCGTACAGGTCGCCCGCCATCCGGCCCGCCCGCTTTCGACCGACTACATCGAGCGGATCGTCAAGAATTACGTCGAGCTCCACGGTGACCGCCGCTTTGCCGACGATAAGGCCATCCGCACCGGCCTGGGGCGAATCGGCACTGAGAAGGTGCTCCTGGTCGCCCAGCACAAGGGTAAGGACACCAAGGAAAAAATCGCCTGCAACTTCGGTTGCGCTCACCCGGAAGGTTACCGCAAGGCCATGCGGACCATGAAGTTGGCCGAAAAGTTCCACATTCCTGTCGTGACGTTCATCGATACGCAGGGCGCGTTCCCTGGACTGGGCAGCGAGGAACGCGGCGTGGCTGAAGCCATCGCAGTGAATCTCATGGAGATGAGCCGCCTCCGGGTGCCGGTGGTGGTCGTGGTGATCGGCGAGGGCGGTTCTGGCGGCGCCTTGGGCATCGGCGTGGGCGACCGCATGGCCATGATGGAGTTCTCGTACTACAGCGTCATATCGCCTGAAGGCTGCGCGAGCATCCTGTGGCGGACCGGTGAAAAAGCCCCCGAGGCCGCCGAGGCACTCAAGCTCACCGCACGCCACCTCAAGGCCCTGGACGTGATCGACGACATTATCCCCGAGCCCCTGGGCGGCGCCCACCGCGCCCCGGCAGAAGCCGCCGTCAACCTCGAACGATACATCGCCAAGACGGTCCGCGAACTATCGGCCGTGCCAATCAACAAGCTCGTAGACCAGCGCTACGCCCGCTGGCGCCGCATGGGCAAAGTTGTCCAACTGGCTCCGGAAATGCCGGTCACCCCGTAAGCGTTCGTCGTGGGTCAACGCCCACGGAACGCTTTCCGTGGGCTGCGCGGATATGCGCCCCTCGGCACACCACCACCCCAAAAACAAAGAGAGCCCGGTCATGAATGACCCGGGCCGATCTTTATATGCCGCGATGTACGCGACAGGCTCTTTGTTCAATGGAAACATACGATGGTTAGCGGCACGGGGCAAATTCCGGGGATAGAAAAACTTCGTTTTTAACTACTCATCATTCGTTGCTTCTTCTCGTCGCTCGGACCGGTGTACTGCTTGTACTTGACCTTGTCGTTGACGAAGCCGATCAGGATCCACTCGCCGGTGTCTTTGTTGCGCCATTCGTACACGGTGGCGTTTGCCTCCAGCCCGGGCAGGTTCAGGCCCACGCCGCTGGTCTGCTGGCCTTCGCCAAGGATATCCTTCACCTGGACGTACGTCATGCCGTCCTGAACCTTGTGGAAATTCTTCTGCGTGACCTTCTGACAGCCGCCCAGCATCACCACACCCGCCATCGCCAGCATCAGTACTACACGCATGGGTCGCTCCTTACCTTCCAGTGTAGGACTGCAGTGGAATGGCCCGAAGAACTACGAGCCACAGAGGACACAGAGCTCACAGAGAAGAAGAGACATTGCTTTTTCGCTGCGAGCTCTGTTACCTCTGTGGGAGGTTGTTGCGCCAGACAGGCGTCAGTCCTTCACCAGGCCCTTGGCATACGCAGTGAAGTCCTTGTCGAACTGCTCCACGTCTTTGGCGATGTATTTGCGGAACATCGGTTCGGAGAGCTGGCTGTTGTACTTTCGGCCGTCGGAGCGGAGGCCCTGGAATTCCAGGAAGCCCACGCCCAGGTGCTGGCGGATGGCGCCGTCACGGGCATCTGCGAGCATCTGCCGCATGCCCTGGCGGTATGTGTCGTTGGAGCGGATGAACTTGACCAGGGCCCACAGCTCGGCGTAGTACGCGACGGCCTGGGCGTTTGAGCCATCAATGGCCTGCCCGGCGTCCATGGAAAGCAGCTTGGGCAGGGGGATCCACAGGTTACGGCCCACGGCGTTGCGGAGGTCGCTTATCTGCATCTCGGCCGAGTCGGGGTCGAAGGTCACATTGTTCTTGTCGTCAACCTTGTACCCCTCGACGCTCACGCAGAGGCCCTCTTCCAGCCACATCGGCAACTGGTCGCGGAGATGGCTCACCAGGAACTGGTGCAGCCCCTCGTGGGCGGCCACGGGAACGGTCTGCTTGTAGCCAAGGTCCCAGAAGACGCATGTGCCCTTGTAGCAATAGCCGCCGGCCTGTATGGCCAGGTATTGAGGAGATTGGTTGCCGACCAGTCGCTTGGTGACATCGGCCCACTGGTCGCGGCTGGCCAGCAGGTAGACCTTGCCGACTTGCTCGTGGTCGGTCTCCTTCAGGCCCGTCAGGTCGTGGTAGTAGGCGTGCGCGGCTTCCATAAACCCTGGCAGGAACGCCATTACGCCCTCGTCCGTGCATGTGGTGAAGATGCGGTAGTGCTCGCTGGAGAGCAGCACGCCATTGGAGTATCGCCCATTCCAGTTTTCACGCTGAACAGTGGCATTCAGCGAGCGGAAGGCGAGGCGATTTGAGACACCGTCGCACCCTCCAAGGAGCAGAAACACGCCGAGCGTAACCAGCGCGAAGACCTTTGGTGGTTTCATGACTCCGATTGTATTACTTTCCCCTACAGCCACAAAGGCGATTTGACTACGCTCTTACGCGGAATTCGAGAGGGTGGCAGGGACAGGAAAAGCAAACGACGCAAAAAGGCAAGCCTGCATTGAAGTCCTACAAAACACGGACGTCGGCTTGCCTTTTTGCGTCGTTCGAGCACAAGACCTGAAAGTAGTGACTACAAGTGCACGGCCGCCTTCTTACCCTCGGCCGCCCAGAGGAAGCCGCGGATTGTCATCGCCAAGACTTGCGGGTAGTCGGTGAATTCCTTGTGATCGTGGCCCAGCGCCGAGTAGAACACGCGGGCCTTGCCCCAGTTCTTTGTCCACACGACCGGCATGATGACGTCCTTGCCCTCATAGTGGTAGGTAGTCTCGGCCAGAACGCGGAGGGCGGGGTCCACCATCATGTAATACTGTTCGGACTTGTATGGGAAAGCCGACAGCAGCCCGGCGGTGATGGGGTCTTTGACCGCCGTCAGCCGCACCTGGTAATCGCCAACATAAGGATGGCCAACGAAGTGCCCGCCGACCATCCATTCGTAATCCAGGTTGCCCCGGAATGCGTCGCCTGTGCCGCCGTGGCAACCGGCCAGCCCCACGCCGAAATCGTGCACGGCCTTGTTGAGGTTGTTCCACTGGTCCTGGCTGATCGCGCCCATCGTCCACTGCGGGATGATCACGTCCAGGCCCTTGAGCTTCTCCAGGTCCAGAAGGGTGTCGAGCGTTGCCGACACCTCCACATCCACGCCCTTGGCCTTGAGCTCACGCTCAAAGATCCGCGACGTCTGCTCTGGGGTGTGACCGTCCCAGCCACCGTATATGATCAGCGCCTTCATGTCTCTTCCTTGTGTTTACCTTACCCAGTGTCTGAAGCTCCGAATTATATCAGCTTATATCCAGAACCTCTGCCGCGGGCAAAGTCTGCAAAAAGGCAAGCCACTAACCACATCTGTGGCTAGTGGCTTGTCGCTTGTGGCTTCCTATTTGTACTTCGGCTTGACGGCGGCGCCCTTCTTGTAGCTCTGGATTGCCAGGTCAAGGATGTGGATCGGACGGCGCGCCCATTCGCCTGTGATCACGAGCTTCTCGCCCTTGGTCAGGTGGTCGGCGATGTTCTGATAGAACCTGTAGCCTTCGTCGGCTGGGTGCGCGAACTTTGTCGAAATCACATCGCCGTTCTTGTGCTGAATACACTCGTTGTACGGCCAGTCGATGATATAGCTTCCCTTGGTGCCGGTGATCTCCAGCAAACCCTTGCGCGGATTTGCGTCGATCGACGAAGTCAGGAGCGTCATGTAGGCCCCGCTCTTAAAACGGATGACGGCGTAGCCTTCGTCCTCGTTGGTATCCTTGCCCCACTTGGACTGGTCAGCCCAAAAGCCGCACTTGGCGTAGCCCGATACTTCGGTGATTTCGCTGTCGATAATCTGCAGGCCGTACTCCAGCAGGTGCACGCCCCAATCGTACATTATGCCGCCGGAGATGGTCTTGCTGGACCGCCACCAGTCGCGGGGCTTGCCATAGCCAGCGACGTGCGCATCGATGCGGACGACCTCGCCGATCATGCCGGCCTGGATGTGCTTCAGGGCATTGAGGATCCAGCCGTCCCAGTGGCGGTTGTGGTACGTCGACAGCACCACGCGGCGCTTGGCGGCCAAGTTGATCATGGCGTCGCACTCGGCAGTGGTTATGGCCAGTGGCTTTTCGCACACCACGTGCTTGCCGGCCGACAAGGCCTGCAGGGCCAGCTTGGCGTGTGTGTTGTGGGGCGTGATGATGGTGACCAGGTTCACGTCGCTCTTGGCGAGCATGACGGCCAGGCTCTTGTAGGTGCCGATCCCCGGGAAATCGGTCTTTGCCGCCTCCAGGCGAGTCGGATCGATCTCCGCCACGGCAACCGGGGTCATGCCGGCCCTCTTCATCTCGTTAAGATGGGCCCGCCCCATATTGAAAGCCCCGCCGTACCCAACGACACCAACCTTAATCTGACTTGCGCTCTTGGCCTTCTTCATTCCATGGTCTCCTACGTAATACTGTTTAAGTTCTCCTGGGGCAGATTATACCGGGACCTTTAGTGAATGGAATAGCCAAGGTCCTCAGACGGCCACAGTCCAACAGCAGCGCGGGGCAGCCGTGTCACTCACCGCTCTCAGCGCCGCCTTGGTTTGCCTGTTGACGTATCTCCCCCTCGTCGCTACAGTGTTCCGTCTTGCCTACAGTTAATTGGGCAAGCACGTGGGCATGAACGCCCGCGTCACTGTGCCGGCCGCCGGGGGTACGCCGCGTGTGCGTACCTGGTCGCAGCCGGACCTATTGGGAGCATCCCACGCCATGTCGGAAGAAGCAACCCCCCAGAACGAGTCCGCACCCGAGACCGCCGCAGAAGAGAAGCCCTATAACGTAGAGGTTAGCGACGCTGGCACTCTTCGCAAGAAGGTCTCCATCACTATTCCACGCAAGCTTATCGATGCCAAGTTCAGCGATATCTTCGGCGATCTGGCCAAGAGCGCCCAAGTTCCGGGCTTTCGCCCAGGGCACGCGCCGCGCCGGCTGATCGAGAAGCGATTCGCCAAGGACGCTGCCTCCGACGTCCGCAACGCGGTCATCGGCGAGAGCCTCAACTGGACGGCCACCAACGTCAAGCTTCAGACCATTGGCGAGCCAAACCTGGAACTGGACACGATCGAATTGCCCGAGCAGGGCGACCTGACATACAGCTTCGAGATCGAGGTCGCGCCGGAGTTCGAGCTGCCCAATCTCGAGGGCATCGAAGTCAAGCAGGCCAAGGCAGACATTACCGACCAGCGGGTCGATGAGCAGATCGAGATGTACCGCCAGCGCTATGTCAAGTACGAGGCCACCACAGAGGCGGCCGCCAACGGCGACGTCGTCACCGCCGATGTTAAGCTCACCGGCGACGGCATCGAGCAGGAGATCAAGGACCACGTCCTTCGCGTCGCCCCCGGGCAAGTCGAGGGTCTGCCCCTGGTCGATCTGACCACCGCGCTGGAAGGCAAGAAGGCCGGCGACTCGGCCAGCGTCAGCGTGAAGGCCCCCGAGGCCCATGCCAACGAGGCCTGGCGCGGCAAGGATGTCACCGTCGCCATTGCCATCAAGGAAGTCCGCCGCCGCATCCTGCCCGACCTGGATGACGCATTCGCCACGCAGGCAGGTTTCGATAATATCACCGATCTCAAGGGCGCCGTCCGCCGCAACATGGAGAAACGCTCCGAGTACGAGGTCCGCGAGAACATGCGCGAGCAGGTCCGCGAGTACCTGCTTGGCAGTGCCCAGTTCGATCTTCCCGCGCAGATGGCTGACCGTCACGCCAACGTGGCCCTGCAGCGCCAGTACGTCTCGCTGATGCAGATGGGCATCCCGCAGGAAAAGATCATGGAGAACCTCGCCGAGCTGCAGGCCCGTGCCACCGAGGTTTCCCGCCGCGAGCTGAAGCTGCAGTTCATCCTTGGCAAGATCGCCGACAAGATGGAGCTCAAGGTCGAGGAAGGCGAAGTCAACGCCCGCATCGCCGCCATGGCCCGCGAGAACAACCGCCGCCCCGAGAAGGTCCGCCAGGACCTCGAACAGCAAGGCGCCCTGATGCAGATCGAGGACTCCATCCGCGAGGAAAAGGCCCTCAACGCACTGCTGGAAAAGGCGAAGGTCACCGAGGCCCAGCCCGAGCCCGCCAAGGAAGAAAAGAAGTAGTTAATCAGTTAACTAGTTGATCGGTCAAAAGTGAAAAGGGATCCCCGGCGTCGCCCGGGGATTCCTTTTTGTTCAATTATTCGCAAGCGTATTGCCCTTATAGGACCTGCCTGTGAAACGCTACCTGATCATCCTGATTCACATCGCCCGCAGGGAGGCGCTGCTGATTGGCCTGTTGGTGGGGCTGCTGGCCCTGACGTTTGTTTTCAGCAAGGTGGCCCATGATGTCATGCAGGAGGATACCCAGCGGTTGGACGAGCGGATCCTTCGCGGCCTTCGCCAGGCAAGCGACCCGGCGCAACTCCGCGGGCCGGTGTGGCTGGAACAAACCGTACGCGACGTTAGCGCCTTGGGCAGCTTTACCGTCGCCACGTTCGTCACCCTCACGGCCCTGGGCTACCTGCTGTTGGCACGCAAGAGGCGGGCGGCCCTGCTGCTGGCCGCGGCGATGGCCGGGGGAATGGGCCTGAGCGTGAGTCTGAAATTCTTCTTCGACCGCCCCCGGCCCTCCGTCGTACCGCGACTGGAGCACGTCCTGACGCCCGCATTCCCCAGCGGCCATGCCATGATGTCCGCCATCATGTACCTGACCCTGGGCGCCCTGCTGGCCCGAGTAGTGCCCTCCAAACGCCTGCAACTGTATGTGATGGCCGTCGCCATCACCATCACCCTGATGGTGGGAGTCAGCCGCGTCGCACTGGGGGTACATTATCCCACGGACGTATTGGCCGGCTGGACCGCCGGCGCGGCCTGGGCACTTTTATGCGGGATTGCCACATATCTGCTCCAACGCCGCGGCAATGTGGAAATGCCCACCGAAGCAGAATAAATCCGCCTAACATATTCATGTCGTATTGCTGGCGTGCCCGATATTATCTGTTGCCGACAATCGCACGGTGGACAAGATCATTCGTATGAATAGGATTACGGACGGCCCGGCGCTGTGTCGGGGCTGTTGCGGCCGGGCATGACGCTCAGGCCGCCTTGAAATCAGGAGACGTTATGGATCATCGAAATTCGCGGGCCGAATACAGGGCCGACTACGTCAGCCGCCGCGAGATGACGCTTGAAGAGCGTCTGGCCGACGAGCGCATCGTGTTCCTTTGGGGCGAGATCAACCCAGGCTCTGCCGGGGGGCTTATCATGCGCCTGCTGGAATTGCAGACCAAGAGCCCCGAGCGGGACGTGAGCATCTACATCAACTCCCCCGGCGGCAGCGTCGACGACACGCTGGCTATCTACGACACCATGCAGTTCCTCAGCTGCGACGTGTCGACATACTGTGTTGGCCAAGCCGCCAGCGGCGCGGCACTGGTGCTGGCAAGCGGCGCTCCAGGCAAACGCTTCGCCTTGCCGCACTCCAAGGTCATGGTCCACCAGCCCTGGGGCGGTGTCAGCGGACAGGCATCGGATATCGCCATCCAGGCCGAGGAGATCCTCAAGGCCAAGCGACTGCTCAACGAGATCCTCGCCCGCCATACCGGGCGGACCGTGGATCAGATCGAGCAGGAAACCGAACGCGACCGCTATATGTCGCCCACCGAGGCCAAGGAATACGGCATCATTGACACCATCATCGAGACCCAGCCGCGCGCGAAACGCCCCGGCCCCACGAGGTAGCCGTTATGACTGAAAACCAACACCTGGTACCTATTGTTATCGAAAAGACCGGCCGCGGCGAGCGAAGCTACGACATTTACAGCCGCCTGCTGCGTGACCGCATCGTCTTCGTGACCGGCGGCGTGGATGACGAGATGGCCAATCTCGTCGTTGCACAGTTGCTGTTTTTGTCCAACGAGGACCCGCACACCGACATCAATATGTACATCAACTCGCCCGGCGGCAGCGTGTCGGCGGGCCTGGCAATATACGACACAATGCAGTTCGTCCGCCCCGACGTCCGCACCTATTGCGTCGGCATGGCCGCCTCCATGGGCTCGATTCTTCTGGCTGGCGGGGCGCCCAAGAAACGCTTCACCCTGCCCAATAGCCGCGTGCTCATCCATCAGCCGCTCATCCGAGGCACGCTGACAGGCCCGGCTACCGAGCTGGATATCGAGGCGCGCGAGATCATCCGCCTGCGCAAGAGACTTTACGAGATCCTCGCAAAGCACACCGGCCAGCCAATCGAGCAGATCGAACGCGACTGCGACCGCAACAAGTGGCTGGAGGCCCATGAGGCCGTCGCCTACGGCACCGTCGACAGCATCCTTGAGCGTATGCCCGAGATGCCAAAGACGGCCGCCGACAAGCTCGACAAGATGGACTGAGAAACAACTAAATGCGGAATGTGGAGTGCGGAATGCGGAATCACTGGTCCAAGAACACAGGGGGCATCATGGCAGGCCCCCAGTGTTTTCGAACACGTAATTCCGCATTCCACATTCCGCATTCCGCATTAGACGCTTGCAAGATTGCCGCCACGGTCTGGGCCTTGGCCCTCCTAAGTTTGACGGCCGGGTGCGATCTCGGCGGGGCGGCGTATCGGCAGGTGGCCGCGGAGAACCTTCAGCTCAAAGACAAGGCCCAAAAGCTGGAGGACCAGAACAAGGCCCTCACGCAGCAGAGGGACGACCTGCAGGCCCGCGTGGACACGCTGATGAATGTTGGCGGACAGCGACTGGCGGCTATCCCGCAGGTGACGAAGGTCGAGATCGGCCAATGGACGGCCGGCTATAGCGCTGCCCGCGGCAAGGGCCACGACTCCGTCAAGGTTTACCTCATTCCCGTTGACGCATCCGGCACAGCCCTCAAGGCCCCGGGCAGCCTTACGATCCGCCTGTTCGACTTGGCCGCCCCGCAAGGCCAGGAACTCGTAGGCCAATGCCAACTGACGCCCGCAGAACTGGACAAGCAGTGGTTCAGCGGGGCGTTCATGGCGTACCACTACAGCGTGGTCTGCCCATTCACGCGAATCCCGCAGCACAAGGACGTCACCGTCCGCATCGAATTCGTGGATTACGTCACAGGCAAGACCTTCAGCGCCGTCACCACCATCGCAGTGGAAAAGCCCGACAAACTTGCGCCGACAAGCAAGCCCGCCGCCAGCTAACTACCCCGCATTCCAACAACAGTCACAGAAGGACGTCGAGCGGGCTTTGCCTTCTTGCGTTGTCAGAAAACAAGCAGGCGACCGGGAATGGCCGCCTGCTCGCCTGTTTGTAACAGTCACGACAAGGTCATGCCGCGTTCGTCGCTTATGCCTCGATAATCTTCATCGCCTCGTCACGGTAGGCGTTCATCACGTACGGGATTCCGGAAATCTTGGCGGCTTCCTCGGTCAGGGCGATCAGGTCACCGCGGCCGATGGCGGGCAGGGAGAAGTTGCGACTGCCGGCCATCAGTTGCTGCAGACCCACGCGGAGCTTATCAGCGAAGCAGGCCATGGCAATAGCGCCCAAGGGCATTTCGTCGGCGGCGGCACTTCCAAAGCGTTTCACAACGCTTTCGTAACCGATGAAGATCTCTTCCTTCGTGGTACCGTACTCCGCGATAGCCTTGGGTAGCGCCTGGGCACCTTCCTTCAGCCACAGGTCGATGTTCTTGCCCACCATTCCAGGGATCATCAGTGCGCGGCCCAGGCACAGGGCCTTGGTGTATGGTGCACCCATCGCCAGCACTTTGAAGATATGGTCCTCGGTGCTGAAACCGCCGGCGATAGCGATGTCGGGCACAAACTGGCCCTTGGCTGCCAGCTTGTCGCACAGTTCCTGGGTCATGCACTGCAGGTAGAAGGTTGGGATTCCCCATTCCTGCATCATTCGCCATGGGCTCATCCCTGTGCCGCCGCCGGAGCCGTCGATCGTCACCAGGTCCAGCTTGGCCTTGGACGACCACTTAATCGCCATGGCCAACTCACGCATCGGATAGGCGCCGGTCTTTAGCGTCACACGCTTGGCGCCGATCTGTCGCAGGCGCTGGACTTCCTTCATGAAGCTTTCTTCATCCACAAAACCCAGACGGCTGTGCCGCTCGAAGTGCTTCAGCGCGCGCTCCTTGAAGGCCGCCTGATTCTGCGGGTCGGACGGGTCGGGCGTCACCAGGTAGCCTCGCTTTTGGAGCTCCAAGGCACGCTCCAAGCTGTCGACCTGGATCTCTCCGCCAATGCACTTGGCGCCCTGCCCCCACTTGAGCTCCACCGTCTGCACGCCCAGCTTGCTTACTACGTACTCGGCCACGCCCAGCCTGGTGTCCTCCACATTCATCTGGACCACCATGTCGCCGTAGCCGTCGTGATACTTGCGGTAAGCGCTGACGCGCCGCTCCATCTCCGGGCTGCGGGTGACCTTGCCCGATGCATCGCGTTCCAGGCCAGGGTCTATGCCACAGACGTTCTCGCCGCACACGAGCGTTATGCCGGCCACCGCTGCGCCGGCGGCATAGTGCTCCCAATTCTTGCGGGCAATCTCAGTCGAGCCCAACGCGCCCGTGAAAACCGGCAGACGCAGCTTGACCTTGTTGGTCGTGCCGTACACCGTCTCGGTATTGACCATCGGAAACAGAGTGTTGTCGGGCGTGCCCTTGGCCCCGCCCGCCAGACCCTCGGCACCCAGCGCGTACCCCAGGATGTTCAAGTGACTGTAATCGACAGGATAGTTTTTGTCCCCGCCGGCCGTCAACGTGCCGAACGGGCCCGGATACAGTAGTTCACGGCCGCGGAAGCTGGACTTCCACACGTCGCACTGTCCGCGGCATCCGTCGATGCAGCGTGTGCACATGCCCGATTGCGGGGCGACATTCCTCGAGCGGTTGACCGTCTGGAGACACTCGTTGGCATTGGGCTGCTGGATGTTCATTCGTGTTTTCCTTTCTCTCGGCACCACAGGTAGAAATGATATTCGGAGGCTCCTTCTAAGATCTCCGAATGACGTACAAGGTTCCCACGACGTGACTTTGAGGGCAATCATAACCATAGCCCACTATCGGCTGGGTTCAAATTAGATATGCTTCTGGCACGCTTTAGAACGTGTAATACCACGTCGAGTGTAATTCAGGGCGCGGCATTTGGCCACAACGGCACGGTTGGGGCGTAGACGCCAAGAGTGCCTGTCACCGTGCCGTGTTCATCTTTGACAGGCGAAACCCAGGCCATCAACTCCAGCGTGTGTCCATCTTTGGTCCGGCGCGTCACCCTGCCAACCACCAGGTCTTTGCCACGATTGATTATCTCATCTTGCAAGCGCGTGGTTTCCTCTCGGTGTTCGGGTGCGATATGGGGCGCAGGCTTGCCCAGGACCTCCTCGCGCTTCCAACCAAACAGTCTCTCGGCCGAGGGGCACCATCGGATAACATTGCCGGCACGATCCATTGCTACTACCGGCAGGGGGCAGGCCTCAAGCAAAGCCTGCAAGCTGGCAGTCAGTTCCCGCAAGTGCTGCTCCGCCATGCGGCGTTCCGTCGCGTCCAGGAAGACGACAATGCCCGCCGTCGTGTGGCCGGAGGCATCCACGATCGGCCGGGCGGAGCACTGCAGGACTATCTCGCTGCCGTCGTCCAGCCGCGTAAGGAGATCCACGTTATCCGTAGCGGCTCGGTAACGAAGGGCCTTGGCTAGCGGAAGCTCCTCTGCCGGCATGGGTGAGCCATCCAGTCGATGCAGCGTGTAGCCGGTGGCGGGGCTGAAGGCGTCGCCCATGGGCTTTCCCTTGAACCACTTCACCGCCGCTTTGTTGACCAGTGTGAAATTGCCGTTAGCGTCGGCCACAAGGACCCCAGCAGGAATTGTCTCCAGCAGGCCCTGCAGCATGTCGCGGGAGCGCTGGACCTCTTCCAAGAGCTGCTGTCTTAACTGCTCCTCCTTCTTCCGCTCGGTGATCTCCATCACGATTTCTCCGGCGCCGACGATTTTGCCATCAGCCAAAGTCACCGGAAAGAACGTACTGAGCCACGTCCGCACGCGGCCTGGCTCATCGGGCATGTCGCCCCTGATCTCCACCTCCTGTATAGTGATGCCCTCTGACATTACGCGTCGCAGATGCGGTACGAGTTGGCTCGCCACGGAGGGCACGAGATCCTCTAACCGCCGGCCGACCATCTCCTCCGGTTCCCGGGACGACACATGCGACAGGTAGGAGTTGACGCGCATGACTCGCAGGTCCAAGTTATAGAAAACCACGCCCACGCGGGCATTCTTCATTAACAGGTCTATCTGCCGCCGCTGGCGATCGGCCTCGGTGGCCACCTCCTCCAACTGCCGGCGAAACAACGACTGCTCGGTCACGTCCATGGCCACGATCAGCATTGACGGCGGCTGGCCATCGATGTCCAGCGGCAGGACGGTCACGTCTATATAGTGATCGTCGTCGTCAGCAGGGCAGTGGAGAAACAGGTCAGGATCGCGGAATGGCTCGCGCGAGACCTTCACGTACGTCAGTGCGCGTTCCATATCCTCGTTGGACGGGAATGGCACGGCGCTGAGGAGATCATTGTTGGTCACTCTCTGGGGGCCCCCGATCATGCTCCAGAAGGAGTCGTTGGCCCACAGCACTTTGAACTCCTGCGACACAACTGCTACCGCCGATGGGAGAACGTCCGCCACGGCGGACTGTAGGCGGATCAGATCCCAGCGATCCGGCAGGTATGTCTTCTTGGTCATGGCCCCTCCCGATGCGTCCACTTAATACTAGAAGCAACAACCATTCGCAGGCGACTAGTTTGCTATTTGCAGTGAATACCCGTCGAGTGTTAATCATTTTCCCGTCAAGGGGTTACCTTAAGGACGCATGACTACCGCCCAAGAGGCAAGAGCGCGATTCAGTGGATCCAACCGCGTGAGGTTCGCCAGGCACGAAGCGACGTCAAAGCGCAAACGCATCAACCGTGCCCTCTTACTTGGCCCACAAATTGGGCTACGGTCTTGCCCGCGTAACCAGAAAATGCTCCACCTGGGTCGACCGGCGCTGGTAAAATGCCCCTCATGAAGGTCGATCCAAGATTTCTCACCGCCCAAGGGGCGGAAATCTTCAATGGCAACGAGCTGCTGGTCAAAGGAGCCTTGGAGACTGATGGCGGTGTACACCTCCTCTCGGGCTACCCTGGTAGCCCGGCGGCGGCATTCTTTGATGTAGCCGCCGGCATCAAGGATCTCCTCAATGACAAGGGCATCCACGCCGCCATCGCGACAAACGAGGCCCTGGCCGCCGCCATGCTCAATGGAAGCCAGGCCTTGGGCTGCCGCGGCATAATCGCCATGAAGTCCGTCGGCGTGCACGTCGCCGCCGACGCCCTGGCCATGGGCAACCTCGCCGGCGCACACGTCGACGGCGGCGCGATCGTGGTCTACGGCGACGACCCCTGGAGCGACTCAACCCAATGCCCCGCTGACAGCCGCTATATCTCAAAGCACCTGTTCATCCCCACGATTGAGCCCTCCACCCCCCAGGAGATCAAGGACTTCATCGACCTGTCCTTCAAGCTCTCGCGGATGAGCCAGCTTTTTGTTGGCTACGTCGCCACCACCAACCTGCTTGACGGCGGCGGCAGCGTCCAGTGCCGGCCCAACCAGTACCCGCGGCTCAACACCCGCAACCCGATCACTTTCGATACCGCATCCATCGACTACGACAAGCGTGTCCTGCTGCCGCCCCGCAGCATTTGGCAGGAAGAAAACTATACCGACCGCCTGGCCCGAGCGGCGGCAGCGGCGCGAACGTTGGGGCTTAACCAGATACTTTTCCCGGCCGCGCAGCGTAAGAGCATTGGCTTTGCCACTAGCGGCATGGCTCACGGGTATGTAATACAGGCCCTTTATGAGATGGGGGTCCTTGGCGAGTACCCAATCCTGAAGTTCGGGCTGTCTTACCCGGTTGACGCGGAGATGCTTCGCCAGTTCACGCAGCAGTGCGAGCGGATTGTGGTCATCGAAGAGCGCCGCGGCTTCCTGGAAGAGCAGATTGCCGAAATCCTCTTCAAGGATCGCCAGGCCAATCGTCCTTCGGGAAAGACCGAGGTCTGGGGCAAGGGTTTCCCAGCCAATCTCAAGGGTTTCCCAGACACCAAGGGCCTGCACCCGTCATTAGTGATATCGCGGCTTGTGCCGCTTTTGAAGTTCATCGACGGTTCCAAGGCTCAGATCACCGTGCCGGACTGGGCCGAGAGCCTCGACCGCGAGTTGGAGACGATTGATTCGACGGGTCTGGTTTCCAGCGAATTGTCCGGCCTGCCGCCTCGGCTGCCAACATTCTGCCCGGGCTGCCCGCACCGCGATACGGCAAGCGCGCTGTTGCAGATCAACAAGGAATTCAAGGACCCGCGGTACATGCGCGAAACGCACGGCCGCGGGGTAGTAGACCTGTTGTTCCACGGCGATGCGGGCTGCTACATCATGATGATGTTCCCGCCCAACGTGCCACTTATGCACGATTATAGCGGCATGGGGCTGGGCGGCGGCACGGGCGCGGGGATGGACCCATTCATCCGCAACAAGAAGGTTGCGATGATGGGCGACGGCACGTTCTTCCACAGCGGGCAGCTAGCCGTTGGGCAGGCGCTCAAGCTGCGGCAGGACATCACGTTCATCATTTACGACAATCGCACGATCGGCATGACCGGCCACCAGCCCTCGCCTGGCGTGGAGCACGACATCATGGGGCGGTACACGCCCCCGCAGGATATCGAAGAGGTCGTCCGCGGCATCGCCGGGCCCAACGACGTGACGATCCTCCGCGTGGACCCCACCGACCGCGTCCGCTATAAGGCCCTGCTCGAGGAGGTACTGCTGGCCGACGGCCTGAAGGTGATCATCGTCGACAAGGAGTGCGGCATTACCTCCTCCCGCCGACGCAAGCGGGCCGAACGGGCCGTCATCAAGCAACGCGGCTTCCTGCCCACATCGGAGCACCAGAACGTCAACAGCGATATCTGCCGGTTCTGCTTGACCTGCGGGGAGATGGCCGGCTGCCCGGCCCTGAAGCACACCGACACCGAGTACGGCCCGAAGATGGACACCGACGTGACCGGGTGCGTCGCCTGCGGTGCATGTGAGCGGATCGGCGCATGCTCGGCCTTTGAGCGCGTGACGATCAAGCGCAAGCGCCCGCCAAAGAGCCGCGTGCCCGAGTTGGGGCTGGACAACATCCCCGAGCCGCAGCGACGCGAGCAAGGCGACCTGTGGCGCTGCTGCCTGGTGGGCGTAGGCGGCATGGGCATCGGTCTCGCCACCAGCATCGTCGTTCGCGCCGGACACAACGAAGGCTTCGACGTCATTTTCATGGACAAGAAGGGCTTGGCCATTCGCAACGGTTCGGTCGCCAGCCAGGTGGTCTTCAACATCACCAACAAACCCGTGACGGCCATCATCCCCTTCGGCAAGGCGGACCTGCTGCTGGGCGTCGATATCCTGGAGGCAGCACGCGTGCTGGATCCTCGCGGCCGCACCCGCGTTGCCAGCCGTGAGCGTACTGCCGCGGTGATCAATACGGACAAGGTTGGCACCTCGCGGACCTTGACCTGCCTGGATAACTTCAGCCCCGCCGACCTCGAGCGGCTAATCCGCGAGCATACACGCCAGGAGGATTTCCTGGCCCGCAACATCAGCCGCATCTGCGAGAAGTACCTGGGCTCCAAGCTTTACGCCAACATCATGATGCTGGGATTCGCATTCCAAAAGGGGCTTATCCCGGTGTCGATGCACTCGATGGCCTGGGCCATCAAGGACACCATCCGCGCAGACTTCCGCAAGAACCTCTACGCGTTCAATATGGGACGCAAGCTTGTCGTCCAGAACGACCTCTTCCAGGGCCCGCCCAAGCGCAGCGACTGGCGCGAGGTGCTGGAAGACAAGTGCCGCTCAACCATTCGCCGCTACGTCGGCGGACAAAAGATGGCCGACGAACTCCGCCACCTGTGCGCGACACTTGTGGACAACCTCAAGGAACTCGACGACGCTGCCAAGCTCGACGTCGTCGTGCGGGTCTATGACTGCATGCGCTGGGGCGGACTTGCATACGCCCGGCAGTACGCCAGCCTGGTCGAACGCACCTACGGCCGCGACCGGCGCGAGGCCAATTTCGCCGCCACGCGGGCAGTGATCGCCAACCTCGCCTCGGCGATGTTGATCAAGGACGCGGTGTTCCTGGCCGAGCTGTCGACCAGCCCGGACAAGCACGCCCGCGACCGCGAGAAGTATAACGTCAACCGCGCCAACGGCGACCGGATCGTCTATCGCCACTTGTGGCACGTGCCCATCCCCTTGGGCAAACGCAAGCGAACGCTGAGCGTTTCGCCGCGACACTGGATGCTCCAGGTACTCAAGTACAACCACTGGGTCCGCCCGCTGCTGCCGGGGTATCGTTCGGCCGTGCCTTTCCTGCGACAGTACGTGCAGAAGGTGGAATCTTTCGCCTGGGCCACCCTCGAGGAATACGCCCGTGGGGCAGCCGAGCTTGGCAGCCCGCAGTGCATGAACTGCATGAACCCCCGCTGCCAGGAGGCCGGCTGCCCGCTGCACGCCAACGTGCCGGCCTGGGTGGACATGGTCTACCAGGGCCAATGGCAGCAGGCGGCGGAATTACTCCACGCGGACAACAACTTCCCGGAGTTCACGAGTCGAATTTGCCCGGCCCTGTGTCAGGGAAGTTGCAAGCACGGTCTGGACGGTTACGCCGTGCCGGTGCGGGACATCGAGCGGCAGATCGTAGACCGGGCCTTTGCCGAGGGGTTTGTTAAGCCCCAGCCCGCAGCCCGCAAGAGCGGCAAGAAGGTCGCGGTGATTGGCTCTGGTCCGGCCGGCCTGGCTGCGGCACAGCAGTTGGCCCGATGCGGGCACGAGGTGGTGGTCTTCGATCACGAAGCCGCACCCGGCGGCCTGCTGCGGTACGGCATACCGGCATTCCGGCTGGAGAAGGAACTCATCGACCGCCGCGTTGCGCAACTGCAGGCCGAAGGCGTCACGTTCCGCTGCGCCACCACGGTCGGGCGGGACATCACCGGCCAGCAGCTTCGCCAGGAGTTTAACGCGATCCTGCTTGCGACCGGGGCATCGCGGCCGCGGGATCTGGGTGTGCCGGGGCGGCAGCACTCCGGCGTAGTGTACGCGCTGGACTTCCTGCGAAGCCAGGGCCAGGCGGGCCAACAACCACTGCCGGTCGAGATCAAGGGCAAGAGCGTCGCGGTCATCGGCGGCGGCGAGACGGGCAACGACTGCGTCGAGACGGCCCTGTTGGCCGGCGCCCGCGAGGTGCACCAGTTGGAGATCCTCCCGCAGCCTGGCAACGGACAGTGCAGTGTTGGCGTTGCCCACGAGGGTCTGGACAAGGCCGCACCCGTCCATCGCAGCTACTGCGTAGCCACCAAGGAATTCCAGGGCAACGGCAGCGGCCTGTCGGGCCTCAAGGCCGTGCAGGTCCGCTGGCAACTGACCACCACGGGCAAACGCATGCAGGAGGTCCCCGGCAGCGAGTTCAGCATCCCCGCGGACCTGGCCGTGCTGGCCCTTGGCTTTGAGCCGGTCGTCGAGCCGACCCTGGCAACCGAACTTGGCATGACCACCGATGCCCAAGGCCGAGCCGTCCTCCGCGACTACGCCACCAGCGTCCCAGGCATCTTCGCCGCCGGCGACGTCGTCAAGGGGGCGTCCATAGTTGCCAGCGCCATTCACTCAGGCCGCCGAGCAGCAGCCAAGATGGACGAGTACCTGAACGCCAAATAGGCCGGGGGGTGCTACAGTTGGTTGGCGTTTTCACCGCCCCCGCGATTTCGCCACGGCTGTCGGAGCACGTTATGACCAAACAAGCAAAGAAGACAACCGCCCACGGCAAAGAAACCGCCGAGCAGCGAAAGGCCCGGGTTGCGGTGATTGTGGCCAAGTTGCGCGTGAAGTATCCACATCCAAAGACCGCGTTGAACTGGACTACGCCGCTGGAACTGCTGGTAGCCACAATCCTTTCGGCGCAAACTACCGACGCCGGCGTCAATATCGCCACGGTCAAACTGTTCAAGAAGTATCACTCGGCCAAGGATTACGCCGCCGCCAACCCGGCCGAGGTGGAGGAGTTAATCCACTCCACAGGGTTCTTCCGCCAGAAGTCCAAGACGCTCATCAAGGCCGGTCAGATGCTCGTGGACAAGTTCGGCGGCAAAGTGCCCGACACGATGGACGCCCTGCTGGAACTGCCCGGCGTCGCCCGCAAGACCGCTAACGTCGTGCTGGGCAACGCCTTCGGCAAGGCCGTGGGCATCACGGTAGACCGCCACGTGGCACGCGTCGCCGCCCGTCTTGGTCTGACCAAGGCTGCCGATCCCGTCGTCATCGAGCAGGACCTGATGGCCCTTGTCCCGCAAAAGGACTGGATCGACTTCTCGCACATGCTCATCTTCCACGGGCGCGAAACCTGCACCGCGCGTAAGCCTCGCTGCAACCAGTGCATACTGAACGAGGTGTGCCCCAGCGCGTTTACATTTGAGTAAAGCCCACGCAAGGTTTACGCGGAGCAAAAACCTAACCTCAATACTCTCGTCTTGTCTATTTGTCTTATTCCCTCCAGAGGGTATGCTTTAAGACTAATGTCCCAGGCCGCACAAAGTACTGAACCTAAGAAGGCCGCCAAGCCGAAGCCGCCCAAACGACGGCTTTGGCAGCGCTTGTTTCGCTGGACGGTCATTGCCGTTCTGCTGGTGCTAGGGGCTTACATCACGCTGCCCTGGTGGCTGCCGACGAGCCTGCTGCGGGACTTCCTGGTGGCCGATCTTTCCCGCCAAGCCGGCAGCCCGGTGAGTATCGGCTCGATCAGCGCGTCCTGGGGCGACGGCCTGGAGATCCGCAACATCGTCTTCGATTCGCCGGCGGGCTTCGAGCCCGACCCGCTACTGAAGGTCAGCCGTCTGCGTGCGGACTTCTCACCGCTGTCGTTCCTCCTGGCCCACAAGCTTGAATTTGTTGAGATCGAGGACCCGCACCTGCGGCTGCAGATCGACGCCGGCGGCCACAATAACGCCGCGGCCATGGGTAGGCTCCAGAGTGACGTCGCCATCCGGCGGATCAGCATCCGTCAGGCGACGGTGGACGTACAACTGCCCGACGTCCCAAAGGTGCTCCGTCTGGAGGTGGGGGACCTGCAGATGCTGTCGGGCCGGCTGTCGCGGTTGACGCGGCTGACAATGTCGGCAGCGTTGCGTCAGGAGTCGTCGCCGGCGCCGTTAAGCCTGCGTTTCTGGGCCGAGCCCGTCGCCCAAACCGCCGCTGACGCGTCGTTCAACTTCACAAACGTGCAGTTGGCGGAGCTACCCCTGGCCAAGCTGCTGGGCCTGCCGCTGACCAAGCTTGGCGGCGCGTGCAGCGGACGACTGGACCTTAAGGTCAACGACCGGGGCGTGGTCGATCATTTCGAGTTGGCCCTGCTGGTCCGCCAACTGGACCTGGAAAGTGCCGCCAACTTCGACCTTCCGCAGATGGACGAGGCCCGCCTGGACGTGACGGCCGTGCTGGACCCCTTGAGCGACCAGGTGAACCTCAAGAGCGTGCAGGTCCGCGTGCCGGGGGTCGACCTGGCGGGCAAGGCGATGCTCATGGTCGACATTGACGCCGGCCAGGGCGGCCAAGTACCCACGCTCATCCAGAGCATCGATCTGGAGGGCAAGATTCACCCTTCGGCCCTGGCGGCGATGGTTCTGGGCCGCCCCGCACTCAAGGGCGACCTGCAGGTGCAAGGGCCGCTGGATCTGGCCTTTCATGCCCACCGGCAGGAGCAGTCGCTGCGGCTGGACCTGTCCGCCGACGCAACCGCGGCTACTATTCGCAAGGGTACAGCCATCCTCAAGCCCGATGCCCGTCGCCTGCGATACGAACTCCAGGGCGTGATCGATGACCGCGGATGGCGGCTCTCTGCCGACCGGACGACGCTGCTGTTGGGCGACAACCAGTTCGCCGGTCGCGGCAGCATTCGCGAGGTGGCACAGTTGCTGGAGACGTACTCCGGCGACCAGTCGCCTACGATGCAGCGGATTCTGTCGGACGTCGGTCGCCTGGCGTGGAACGGTACGTGTCAGATCAGCGACCTGCAGTCTATTCGCGATTTTTGTCCGCCGCTGGAGCCCCTGTTGCGGCAGGTGACCCTGCACGGCACGGCCAGCGGGTCGTTCGACTTGGACCACACCAATGGCTCGCAGATCGGTTTGCGGCTGAACATCCCTGGCGACGCCCAACTGGCGGTTGGTACATTCGTAAAGCCATCTGGTAAGGCAATGGAACTGGCCTTGCGGGGTACGCTGAACAGCCAGGAATTGTCGCTTTCGGACGTCCTGTTCGAGGCTGGCCTGGGCCACGCGTACGTCCGCGCCGAGAAAGGCTACCTCCGCCTGCGGACCGAGGTTCCATCCTCGATGCCCACCTCCGCGCCCAGCACACAGCCAGCCGAGCCGGTACTGGACCTCGAGGCTGGCGGACGTTTCGCCACCGTTCGAGTCGAGGATCTGCTGGAGGGCCTGCCTGCTGAGCAGCGGCCGGCGGTCAAGGGCGATATGTACGGCGACTATGTTCTGCAGTTTGATGGCCGCCGCATGCGAACGCACTTCCGCGCCGATCTTGAAAAGGCAGACATCAACGTAGCTCCGTTCTTCGTGAAGGCGGCCTCACAGACAGCAGCGGCGGACCTGGATTATTACTTCGACACGCAGGCCCACAATGCCCACCGCAGCCAACTTGCCTTGGACATCCGCCTGCCCTTTGGCGACTTCGTTGCCCGCGGCGCCTGCGGCGAGCAGGGCCAATACAGCCTGTCCGGGCAGGCAGTCATCCGCGACGCATCACTCCTGGCCGCAACTGTGCCGCTCCTGGGCCAATCCTTGGATGGGGCAACGCTGGGAGGCACGCTGACCGCAGACTTCCGCGTCTGCAACGACGCGCCCCATACTTCCGACGTCCCCAACGCTTCCGACGCCAACGCTTCCAGCGCCAACGCCAACGGAACGCCTTCCGTGGGCACCGCGGACTCGCCAGCACGCGCCGCCACGCCAGTGATCTTCGCTATCAACGTCAACGCCGACGGCCTGGCGATTACCCCCGCCGCAAAAGTCGCCACCCGACCGGCCCGGGCAACCTTCGCCGACCGCCGCAAGGCCGCTGGCACGCCGCTGCAGCTCCACTTGACCGGTGAATCCCGTCCGATGGGCGACAACACCCAGGACGTCCGCCTGACGGCCCTGACAGCCACCGCTGCGGACGCTACGCTGACAGGCTCAGCCCAGATGCACTTGGCGCGCCAGAGCGCCGCCGACGCGCCGCAGTACGATCTGCAGTCGCTGGCACTGGATGGCCACGTCGCCTGCACGCTGAGCACCCCGTTGTGCGACCTGCTCCCGGAGCTGACGCCGGCTGTGCAGACCTACGGCCTGTCGGGGCAGACGAGCTTCACTGGCCGCCTTGGCTACAGCACCCAAGGCTATTCGCTCACTGCCGACGTCAACGCGGACCGGCTGGGCATCCGTTCGATCGGTACGCTGACCAAGCCCGCAGGCGTGCCGCTGTCGGTGACGACCAAGTTGCAATTGTCGCCAAAGCTCACCGAGCTTCGAGCCGCGCTGGACGCCCGCGCCGGCCAAACACAGGTCAGTGCCAACGCCACATTTGCCAATAAGGGCCAGGGTTGGCCGTTTGATCCTCGTCTGTCCACCGCCTCGGGAACCATCTCCTGCGCCGATGCCGCCGGCCTTGCGACGTTCCTGCCGGCACTGACCCAGTACAAACTCACGGGTGGCATGGATGCGAGCATCGAGCTGACGAATGCCAACGCGCTGCTGGTAAAGTCGCTACGGCTTAATGCCCACAAGCTCTCAGGCCAGTATGCCGACAAGACATGCCTTCTCGCTGGCGATTTGCTCATAGAGAACCTCGATCTGGCCACGCCCGCCGCACCGCGCATCGGGCGAATTGCTGCGGGTGAACTGGAGATCGCCCTGGGCAAGAACCACCTGTGGCTGCTGACCGACGTGCAGAACCTGCCCTATAGGCCCAAGGGTTCGGTGCAGGTGTTGGCAGAGTATCTGGACGACCAGGATATCGCCGACTTCATCGCCAAGCTGCCTTCCTCGCCCCCGCCGCCCAATACGCCCACCCTGCGGCCTGAAGAACGGGCCGCCCGCGTACTGGGGGGCATGCGGCAGGCTTTGTCCGATGCCCAGATCACTCTGAGCGTCTCGGCGGACACCTTCCGCACGGTGGACGCCAACGTCAACCAGACCTATAGGACCCACAAGTTCCAGCTAGATGCCGGCGTTGAGTTGGGGCACCTGCAACTGGACTACAAGGCCGGCCTGAACGGCGGGCTGATCACCAACCACTACGAAGTCAATCTCAACGACCCGGCCCCGCTGGTCACGCAGGACTTCGACATCCGCGAGGTGCAGGCCGACGCGTCCATCCAGCCGCAACTGGCCATGTTCTTCCCCGGCAACACTGTCAACGGGTTGTTCAATCGCGAGGCCCGGCTAAGCGCACCGATGAAGGACTTCCTGGCCGCCGTCATCGACAAGCGATTCCCGCTTCACTGGACCGGCAGCGCCCGCACCGTGACCACCGACGGCTTCGTCGAGGGGCGTTCGGCGCCGCAGTTCATCACGCAAGTCTTCCCGGGCCTGAACCTCAC
>Ga0265339_10000343_pt1 | contig 37462 bp, 30 predicted proteins | sample 4CB219metaG_FD_202085 | JGI IMG/M metagenome (GOLD analysis project Ga0265339, IMG submission 202085) | Rhizosphere microbial communities from Carex aquatilis grown in University of Washington, Seatle, WA, United States - 4-CB2-19 metaG | ecosystem: Host-associated > Plants > Roots >... | reverse complement strand
TTCGCACCGCGAGGCCGCGGTCAGCAGGATAGCGAACGTCAAATCCGCTCCACTGGTGAAATCGCAAGGAGCTGACGATGGCAGAACGGAGAAAGCCGCGCTCGCGCACGGCACCGGCACGCAAGGCGGCGCGAAAGGGTGCGCCGAAACGCTGGTCGCAGCGCGTGACCCGGGAGAGCGACGCACTCGATCTCGAGCAAGGCGTCTTCAAGTTGACGAGCGCGAAAAAGATTGCGGCGTCATTGAAGCGCTCGGCGGAGCGCAGCAGGCGGCGCAAGTCGAGCGCCTATCGCTCGGCATTGTCGATGCTGATCTTCTATATGAACCGTGCGGGCAGGAATTTGCCGACTGCGCAGCGCCATCGGCTGGAGCGCGCGAAGGTCGAGCTGAAGCACCAGTTTCATCGCGACTGAGGCGCGGCGGCCGGGCTCACGCTCCCCACGCGCGGTTGTGCGCCGGGGCGGGGCAAGGACTGCTACGCCGCGCGGATATTCGCCATGAACCGGTCGAGTTCGGCGCGCAGCCGCGCACTCTCGCTCGACAGCGTCTTGGCCGAGCTCAGCACCTGTTCCGACGCAGAGCCGGTCTCGGTGGCGCCGCGATTGACCTTGACGATGTTGGAGGCGGCTTCCTGCGTCCCCGTGGCCACGGTCTGGACGCTGCGCGCAATCTCCTGGGTCGCGGCGCCCTGTTGCTCGACGGCGCTGGCGATCGAGGACGCAATGCCGGAGATCTGGGCGATGGTTGCGCCGATCTGCTTGATCGCGGCAACCGATTCCTCCGTCGCCTCCTGCATGCCGGAGATGTGGTTGGAGATCTCGTCGGTGGCCTTCGCGGTCTGGCTGGCCAGTGATTTGACCTCGGAGGCGACCACGGCAAAGCCGCGGCCGGCATCGCCGGCGCGGGCGGCCTCGATGGTCGCATTCAACGCCAACAGGTTGGTCTGCTCGGCAATCGCGGTAATCAGCCTGACCACGTCGCCGATCTCCTGCGCCGCGCGCGACAATTTGCCGATTCTGCCGTCGGTCTCCTGCGCCTGCACGACGGCGGCTTCCGCGATCCGGCTGGACTCGCGCACCTGCTTTCCGATCTCGGCGACCGAGGTCGATAACTCCTCCGTCGAGGACGCCACCGATTGAATGTTGGTGGCTGCCTGTTCCGACGCGCCGGCAGCGTGGCTCGACAGGCTCTCGGTGCTCTCCGCGGTTCGCGTCAGCATGCCGGCGGCCTGCTCGAGATCACCTGCGGAAGCCGAGACATTGGACACGATCGAGCCCACCGCCGTTTCGAATTCGTCGGCGAAGCGGATCAGTTCGGTGCGCCGCGCCTCGCCCGCCGCTTTGTTCTGCGCGTCATGGGTCGCGGCATCGCGCTCGGCCTTGGCGATTGCCTGCAGCTTGAACTCCTCGACCGCGCCAGCCATCTCGCCAAGCTCGTCCTTGCGGCCGAGGCCGGGCAGCACGACATCGAAATTGCCGTTGGCAAGTTCGCGCATCGCGTTGCACATTTCGATCATCGGTCGGGAAATTCCCCGGCCCAGCAACAGCGCAAGCAACCCGCCGAGCAGGAACCCGCCGGGCGCCAGCATCATGATCAACCGCTCGGCCTGGTCCGCGATCGCATTGGACTCCGCTTCGAGCCTGCTCTGTTCGGCGACCAAATCGGCCTTCATGGCACTCGATCCCTGACTGATCGCGGCCGCCGAGCCGTTCATGGTGGTCAAGAGATTGTCGACCTGCTTGTCGTTTTCCACGAGCTTGGTCAGCGACTGCCGGTATTCGTCCAATAACGCCTTGGCCTCCTTGAGGCCCGCCACGATCTTCGCGTTATCGCCCGGAGAAATCGCATGCAGGGAATTTTCCACGAACTTCAGCCGCGCCAGCGCGCTGTTCGCCACGGTCTGGTCGGCGTTGATGGCAAAGTTGTTGGCAAGCGCAGCCGCGGCCTGGAGTTGCGTGGTCACCTGCTTGGCCCCGAGTTCGATCGCAGCCAGCCCCTCGTCCGAAGCATTACTGGAAATGTCGTCGAGCTTGTAACGCAGCATATTGGGGTCGCGCATCAGCTGGTTTTGCGTCAGCATTGCATTTTCGCGCTTGACCTTGAGCAGCTCGGCAAAGGTTCCGGCAAATTTCTTGAATTCGCCGGCGAGCTGGTTGAGTTGCTCGAGCCGAGCCGGCTGCTTTGTGCCTTTCAGCGCTCGCTCGACGGCGTCGTTCAGGCCGGCTTCGGCCGAGACCGCCGCCTTGGCGTCATCCTCCTTGCCGGTCACCACATAGTAATTCACCAGCGCGCGGTAGGAGATCAGTTCGCGGTCGATATTGCGGGCGAGATCGGCCTCCGAAACGCTGTTGCGGTAGGACGCCACCGCAGCGGACACCCGTTCAAATCCGAGATAGGCAATCCCGAGGCTGCCGGCCGAGACGGCCAGCACGGCCGCGAAGCCGAGCAGCACTTTGGCACGAAACCGCAGGGTGGGGAGCTTGGGAAACCTTGCTTTGCGTCCGGACATTCCCGCCTCGAAGCTTTTTTTGTCGACAAGCCAACAGAAATCAGGGCGCCAGGCGCCCAATTCGCCCGTCAAACTTAGGGCACAATCGATAAGAGCCGGTAAATTTTGGGGCCCTCAACTTCCTCTGTTGCGGGCCGGAGGAATGCCGGTCCCCGCGGCGCGGTTGGGCCGTTCCATTCTGGAAAACGTGGAAAAGGGACGGGATCATATCCATGACCTTTGCACCCCGGCGACGAAATTCCTAGTTGCAAAGTTCCCGGCCCCTGTCTCTAATTGGACCAATCAAGAAATGTCGGGAGGATATACGTGTCGACAGTCAAATTGACGGTGAATGGCAAGGCGGTCTCGGCGGATGTCGAGGACCGCACGCTTCTGGTCCATCTCCTGCGCGACCATCTGAATCTGACCGGGACCCATGTCGGATGCGACACCAGCCAATGCGGCGCCTGCGTCGTCCATATCGACGGCCGTGCCGTGAAATCCTGCACGGTGCTCGCGGGACAGGCTGACGGCAGCCACGTCACGACCATCGAGGGTATCGCCAACGGCGATCAGCTGCACCCGATGCAGGCGGCCTTCCGCGACAATCACGGCCTGCAATGCGGCTTCTGCACGCCGGGCATGATCATGTCCGCGATCGATATCGTCAACCGGCACGGCGGCAAGCTCGACGAGGCCACGGTTCGGCACGAGCTCGAAGGCAATATCTGCCGCTGCACCGGCTATCACAACATCGTCAAATCGGTGCTCGATGCGGCAGGCCGCATGAAGCTCGCGCAGGCGGCGGAATAGTCCGCGCGATCCCGTTCGTTCGGGATCCGCACTTCGTCATTCAATAACCGGCCGCGGTTTGCGCCCTCTCAAAGGATTACGCGCTGACGTCGCGGTTCGACAGGGAGAAATGCGATGGGTGTTGAAGGCATTGGCGCCAGCGTGGTGCGCAAGGAAGACAAGCGTTTCATTACCGGCAAGGGCCGTTACGTCGACGACATCAAGCTGGTGGGCATGACCTATGCCCATTTCATCCGCAGCCCGCATGCGCATGCCAAGGTGAAGGGCATCGACGCCTCCGCGGCGCTGAAGATGCCCGGCGTGCTGGCCGTTCTGAACGGCAAGGAACTTGTCGAGGACAAGATCGGCAACCTGATCTGCGGCTGGGCCATCACCTCGAAGGACGGCTCGCCGATGAAGATGGGCGCATGGCCGGCGATGGCGCCGGAAACGGTGCGCTTTGGCGGCCAGGCCGTCGCCGTCGTGATCGCCGAGAGCAAGAACCTGGCGCGGGATGCGGCGGAAGCCGTGGTCGTCGAATATGAAGAACTGCCGGCCGTGCCCGATATCCGCGCGGCGATCAAGCCCGGCGCACCGCAGCTGCACCCCGAAGCCCCCGGCAACATCATCTATGACTGGGCGCTCGGCGACGAGGCCGCGGTGAAGGACGCTTTCAGCAAGGCCGCCAACGTCGTGACGCTGGAGCTCACCAACAACCGCCTGGTTCCGAACGCGATGGAGCCGCGCGCGGCGATCGCGGATTATGACGCGGCCGAAGAGCATTTTACGCTCTACACCACCTCGCAGAATCCGCATGTCGCCCGCCTCGTATTGTCGGCGTTCTACAACATCGCGCCCGAACACAAGCTGCGGGTGATCGCCCCTGATGTCGGCGGCGGCTTCGGCTCGAAGATCTTCATCTACCCGGAAGAGATGGTCTGCCTGTGGGCCTCGAAGAAAGTCGGCCGCCCGATCAAATGGACCGGCGACCGCTCGGAATCCTTCGTCACCGACGCGCACGGCCGCGACCACCTCTCCAAGGCGGAGATGGCGTTCGACAAGGACAACAAGATCCTGGGCCTGCGGGTGAAGACCCACGCCAATTTCGGCGCCTATATGTCGCTGTTCTCGTCGTCGGTGCCGACCTATCTCTACGCCACGCTGCTGTCGGGCCAGTACAACATTCCGGCGATCTATGCCGAGGTGACGGCCGTCTACACCAACACTACGCCGGTCGACGCCTATCGCGGAGCGGGCAGGCCCGAAGCGAGCTACCTGATCGAGCGTCTCATGGAGACCGCCGCGCGACAATTGAGGGTCGATCCGACCGAATTGCGCCGCAGGAATTTCATCACGCAATTCCCGCATCAGACGCCCGTGATCATGGCCTACGACACCGGCGATTTCGTCGCTTCGCTCGATGCCGCGAAGAAGGCGATCGACTATACCGGCTTCGCGGGCCGCAAGGAGCAGGCCAAGAAGCAAGGCAAGCTGCGCGGCATCGGCGTCTCCTGCTACATCGAAGCCTGCGGCATTGCGCCGTCGAAAGCGGTGGGCAGCCTCGGCGCCGGCGTCGGCCTTTGGGAATCCGCCGAGGTGCGCGTCAACCCGGTCGGGACCATCGAAATCCTCACGGGTTCGCACAGCCACGGCCAGGGCCATGAGACGACGTTCTGCCAGCTCGTCGCGGACCGCCTCGGCATCTCCATCGACCAGGTCGCGATCGTCCATGGCGATACCGACAAGGTGCAGTTCGGCATGGGCACCTACGGCTCACGCTCGGCGGCCGTCGGCCTCACGGCGATCCTGAAAGCGATGGAGAAGGTCGAAGCCAAGGCGAAGAAGATCGCAGCGCACGCGCTGGAGGCGTCCGAGGGCGACATCGTCATCGAGAACGGCGAGTTCAAGGTCGCCGGCACCGACAAGAAGATCGCGCTGCCGATGGTCGCGCTGGCGGCCTATACCGCGCACAACCTGCCGGACGGCATGGAGCCGGGATTGAAGGAGAGCGCGTTCTACGACCCGACCAACTTCACCTTCCCCGCCGGCGCCTATATCTGCGAGCTCGAGGTCGATGCCTCGACCGGCAAGACCAGCTTCGTCAACTTTGTCGCCGCCGACGATTTCGGCCGGATGATCAACCCGATGATCGTGGAGGGCCAGGTCCATGGCGGCCTTGCGCAGGGCATCGGCCAGGCGCTGCTGGAAGGGGCGGTCTATGACGACAACGGCCAGCTCGTGACCGCATCCTTCATGGACTACACTATGCCGCGCGCCGACGATCTGCCGTCCTTCAAGCTCTCCCACACCACGACGCTGTGTCCGGGCAATCCGCTCGGCATCAAGGGCTGCGGCGAGGCCGGCGCGATCGGCGCATCCGCCGCCGTGGTCAATGCGATCACGGATGCGATCGGCAGCAACAAACTGGAAATGCCGGCGACGCCCGACCGCGTCTGGCGCGCGATCCACAGTTGAAGTCATTCCGGGGCAACGTGAAGCGTCGAACCCGGAATCTGAAGCACGAATGAAATCTCGAGATTCCGGGTCTGCGCCTGCGGTGCATCCGGAAATGACAGAGAAAAGGATTGCAGGGAGCACATCATGTATTCCACGACATATCACCGCCCCGCCTCGATCGACGAAGCCGCCGCGGCGTTTTCAAAGGGCAAGGAGGCAAAATATCTCGCCGGCGGCCACACGCTGATCCCGGTCATGAAGCAGCGGCTGGCCTCGCCCTCCGACGTGATCGACCTCGCCAAGATCAAGGACCTGATCGGCATCGCGGCGTCGGGCGACACGTTGACGATCAAGGCGGCGACCACGCATTACGACGTGGCCAGCAGCGGCGACGTGTTAAGCGCGATCCCCGCGCTCGCCCACCTCGCCTCGACGATCGGTGATCCGGCGGTGCGCCATCGCGGCACCATCGGCGGTTCGCTCGCCAACAACGATCCGGCCGCGGATTATCCTGCGGCGGTGCTCGCGCTCGGCGCAACCGTCAAGACCAACAAGCGCTCGATCGGGGCCGACGATTTCTTCAAGGGTCTGTTCACCACGGCGCTGCAGGACGGCGAAATCATCATGGCGGTGTCGTTTCCGATTCCGGCCAAGGCGGGCTATGCCAAGTTCCCGCATCCGGCCTCGCGCTTCGCGCTCACCGGCGTGTTCGTGGCCAGGACCAAGGCGGGCGACGTCCGCGCCGCCGCCACCGGCGCGTCGCAAAACGGCGTGATGCGAGTCGCAGCAATCGAAGCCGCGTTGAAGGCGAACTGGTCGGCAAGCGCGCTCGACAGCGTCAAGGTCGCAGCCAATGGACTGATCAGCGATATCCATGGATCCTCCGAGTACCGCGCCAACCTGATCAAGGTGATGGCGCAGCGCGCCGTTGCGGCAGCCGGCTGATCGGATAAATCACCGTCATCCATGCAAGCGGCGCGCAGCGATGTGCGCCGCTCTGCTTTGAGCGCTGCTGCAAGCAAAAGGCGCTTGCCTCTCGCTGCTGAAGGCGAGACAATTTAACCAATCAACTAACTAAGATTGATCCAGACAGCGCGCGGCGACCTCGACCGTCATGGCAGCAGGATGCCCGCAACTTAAGTCTTCAGGGAAGGAAACAACGTGCTCGACAAACCAGCCCCGCAAACCTCCGTTCGCGGCTCCGGCCCGCTCGCCGGCTTCCGCATCGTCGAATTCGCCGGCATTGGCCCCGGTCCCTTCGCCTGCATGATGCTGGCCGATATGGGCGCCGAGGTCGTCACTCTCGACCGCGTCGGCGCCGCAAAGAATCTGAAATCGGTCGCGGGCCGGGGACGAAAAGTGGTCGAACTCGACCTGAAGGACAAACAGGCGATCGCGCAGGTGCTCGATCTCCTCGCCAATGCCGACGCGCTGATCGAAGGATTCCGGCCTGGCGTGATGGAGAGGCTCGGGCTCGGGCCGGACGTGGTGCTGGCGTGCAATCCGAAGCTGGTCTATGGCCGGATGACCGGCTGGGGTCAGGAAGGCCCGCTCGCGCAGGCCGCCGGCCACGATATCAACTACATCTCGCTGACCGGCGCGCTGGCCGCGATCGGCACTGCGGAAAAGCCGGTGCCGCCGCTCAATCTGGTCGGCGACTTCGGCGGCGGCGCGCTCTATCTCGTGGTCGGCGTGCTCGCAGCACTGCTGGAGGCCGCGAAGTCCGGCAAGGGACAGGTCGTGGATGCCGCGATGTGCGACGGCGCAGCCTCGCTGATGTCGATGTTCTTCGACATGACCGCGATCGGCCGCTGGGTGGAAGGGCGCGACAGGAATTTTCTCGACGGCGGCGCGCATTTCTACGGCGTCTATGAATGCGCCTGCGGCAACTTCATCTCGATCGGCTCGATCGAGCCGCAATTTTATGCGTTGCTGCGCCGGCATGCCGGCCTCTCCGACCCCGCTTTCGACGCGCAGATGGACCGCAACGCCTGGCCGGCGCTGAAGGACAAGCTTACCCAGGTGTTCAAAAGCAAGACGCGCGAGGAGTGGTGCAGGATCATGGAAGGCACCGACGTCTGCTTCGCGCCAATCCTGACCATGGCGGAAGCACCGAGGCATCCGCACATGGCGGCGCGGAACATCTTCGTCGAGCGCCACGGCGTGACCCAGCCGGCGCCCGCGCCGCGCTTCTCACGCACGCCGTCCGCGATCCGCGAGGCGGAGAAATCGGATATCGCCGCACTCACGGCTGAATGGAAGGCACCGAAGTAAAGGGAGCCGGTCCGCGCGCAGGCCGTGGCAAAGATCACGGGATATTCGCCATTCCGCCCCGACGCCCGATTTGCGACAGTCCGCCGATTCCGGATGACAAGGTGCTAAATCAATATGGCCCTGCAGCTTCGACCGAACTGCGAATACTGCGACAAGGACCTGCCGCCGAATGCGCTGGATGCGCGCATCTGCAGCTTCGAATGCACGTTCTGCGCCGACTGCGTCGAGAACAAGATCTACAATGTCTGCCCGAACTGCGGCGGCGGGTTCGCGCCGCGGCCGATCCGGCCCGCGAAGGAATGGCGGCCCGGCGTGTCGGTCGGCAGACAGCCGCCGTCGGACAAGCGCGTCCACCTCAAGTACGGTCTCGATGACATCGAAGTACACTCGGCGAGGATCAGGACGATTCCACCGCGGGACCGGTGAAGCGCTAGCAGTGGACCATCCCGGAATGACGGTACGAAGCTCCTTGTGGAGCGGAAAAAATCACGGCCTGTTCGGATCGAAGCGCTTTTCCAGGCCCTTCCAGCAATCGGCATAGTCGTCCTGCAGCGTGGCCGACTTCGCCGCATATTCGGTGACGCGCTGCGGAAAGCGCGTCTCGAACATAAAGGCCATGGTGCCGCTCAGCTTCACCGGCTTCAACTCGCCGTTGCTGGCGTGATCAAAGGCGTCGCGGTCCGGCCCGTGCGGCTGCATGCAGTTGTGCAGGGACATGCCGCCGGGGACAAAGCCTTGCGGCTTGGCGTCGTACACGCCGTAGATCAGCCCCATGAATTCCGACATGATGTTCATGTGATACCAGGGCGGGCGAAAGGTATTTTCCGCCACCATCCAGCGCTCCGGGAAGATCACGAAATCGATATTCGCGGTGCCTGCCGTTTCCGACGGCGAGGTCAGCACGGTGAAGATCGAGGGGTCGGGATGGTCGAAGGAAATCGCGCCGACCGGCGAGAAGCTGCGCAGGTCGTATTTGTAAGGCGCGTAGTTGCCGTGCCATGCGACCACGTCGATCGGCGAATGCGGCAAGGCCGTCTTCCACAGCGAGCCGCCCCACTTCACGAACAGTTCACTCGGCGTGTCCCTGTCCTCATAGGCCGCGACGGGGGTGAGGAAGTCCCGCGCATTGGCAAGGCAGTTGGCGCCGATCGGTCCGCGCTCCGGCAGCGTGAAGGCGCCGCCGTAGTTCTCGCAGAGATAGCCGCGCGCCGGACCTGAGGGAATCTCGATGCGGAATTTCACGCCGCGCGGAATCACCACGATCTCGCCGGGCTCGGCGTCGATGCGGCCGAATTCGGTGACGAAGCGCAGCTTCCCCTGCTGCAGCACGAACAGCATCTCGCCGTCGGCATTGTAGAAATGCTGGTCGACCATCGATGCGGTGATGAGGTAGACGTGCGCCGCCATGCCGGCCTGCGTGGCGGCGTCGCCTGCGGTGGTCATGGTGTGCACGCCCTGCAGGAACGTAATCTCCTGCTTCGGGATCGGCGTCGGGTCCCAGCGCAACTGTCCGATCGGTATTTCATATTCATGGCAGGGCGCGGTGCGCCACAGTCCGGCGTCGACCTTGGCAAAGCGGCCGGAATGCTTCACCGACGGACGGATGCGGTACAGCCACGAGCGCTCGTTGCTGCCGCGCGGCGCGGTGAACGGCGAGCCTGACAGCTGCTCCGCGTAAAGACCATAGGCGCAGCGCTGCGGCGAGTTGCGCCCGATCGGCAGCGCGCCCGGCAATGACTCGGTCTCGAAACTGTTGCGGAAGCCGGACATGTAACCCGGCGCGATCTGAACCGGACTCCGGCCGACTTTGTCAGGCGCGGTATTGATGTTCATGGTCATCCTCCTTGCAAGGCAGCCCACATGTCGCGGTCGCGCTCGGCCGTCCAGATCACGGGATCGTCGATTCCTGACGCTTCGTCGAACGCGCGTGAGACGTTGAAGGGCAAACAATGTTCGTAAATGGCATAGCTCGAGAATTTCGGGTCCATCACCTCGCGCGCGGCCGCCATGGCCTCCTTGAGGTTGCGGCCTTTGGCGACCGACTGCTCGGCCGCGCCATAGAGCGTGGTGACGAAGTCACGCGTCAGCGCGATCGCCTCGCGGGCCGTCGCCAGTCCCTTTAGGGCATCGCCACGGCCGGGCGCGATCGCCCTGGGATTGAAGGCGCGGATTTCGTTCAGCGTTGCCGGCCACTCGCGCAGGTGCGCGTCGCCGCAATAGCAGGCCGAATGATATTCGATCAGGTCGCCGGAGAACATCACTTCCGCGTCCGGAACCCAGGCGACGATGTCGCCCGAGGTATGTCCGGCCCCCAGCTGCATCAGCCGCACCTCGCGCTTTCCGAGGTAGATCGACATGTCGCCATCGAAGGTCAGCGTCGGCCAGGTCAGGCCGGGAATGCTTTGCGCGTCCTGGAACAGGCGCGGAAAGCGGCCGTATTCCGAATCCCAGTCCTGCTGGCCGCGTTCGGCGACGAGGCGATAGGTCTCCTGCGAGGCGATCACCGCCTGCGCCTTGTAGGCGGAGGCGCCCAGCACGCGCACCGCGTGATAGTGCGACAGCACCACGAATTTGATCGGCTTGTCGGTGACGGTGCGAACCTGCTCGATCACCTTGTTCGCCATCGCCGGCGTTGCCTGCGCGTCGAACACGATGCAGCCGTCGTTGCCGACGATGACCGCCGAGTTGGGATCGCCTTCCGCGGTGAAGGCATAGAGATCGGTGCCGATCTCGGAGAAAGTGACTTTCTTCTCCGCAAGATCGCTGGTGGATGCGAAGCCTTTCGCCATCGATTCGTTCCTCTCAAGATCGGTGTTATTGCTGCTGTTGTTGTTGCTGCTGGCCGGCGTCGATCATGCGCCGCCTGGCAAGCGCGATCGCGTCGCGCAGCACGTCAAGATCGCCGATATGGTTGGCAAGGATCAGCACCAGTGCCGCATCGAAATCGGCGCTCTGTTCGTCGTTCAGGCCGCGATGCGCTTCGACGATGGCACGAAAGGCGTCATCCGGCCTGGCAAAGTTCGAACTGGTGGAGAGCGCCATGACCGACCCTCAATTGATCCCGGTTGCGCGCGACAACGCCGCCTCGATCGCGGCCGGGCTCGGATGGCGGAAGCGCGCGGCCACATAACCGTCGGGCCGCAAAAGATAAGCGGTCCCTCGCCCGGCGTCGTAGCGCGCGCCGGCGAGGCCTCGGGTATCGGCAAACCCGTCCTCGCCGCCGATCCGGATGCGGCCTACGCCCTCGGGGACGCGAGGGGCGGCTCCATTGCCAAACTCCAGCAGCGTGAAGCGCGTTCCCTCGCTGATGAAGGCGTCGGTCAGAAAGCAGGGCCGGCCGTCGCGCGCGGCAATCGGCGCATCCGGCATCGAGGTTCCCGGCCGCGGACCGCCGCGCCAGTCGTCCTGATCGGGTGTCGATAGCGGCGAGTCGTAGATTGTGGGAACCGAGAGGCGGCCGGCATTGACCATGCGCTGACCGAATTCCGTCTCCCTCGCGAGCGACAGCACCGCCCTGCGCAGGCGCGTCTCCTGGCGGCTGGAGGGCGCCATGAAATCGGTCGAGCGCGTCGATTCCTGGATGTTCTCGTCCGCCGCTGCACTCCGCTCGACGTGATAGGTCTCGAGCAGGCTCTCCGGCGAAAGCCCGCGCAGCACCCTGTCGAGCTTCCAGGAGAGATTTTCGGCGTCTTCCAGGCCCGAATTGGCGCCGCGGGCGCCGAACGGCGAGACCTGGTGTGCAGCGTCTCCGGCAAAGATCACCCGGCCGTGGATAAACCTGTCCATGCGGCGGCACTGGAATTTATAGAGCGAGATCCATTCGAAATCGAACCTGTCATGGCCGAGCATCCGCGCAATCCGTGGCCGCACATTCCGGGGCAGCTTCTCGATCGCGGGATCGGCATCTGGATGGAGTTGCAGGTCGATGCGCCAGATGTCGTCCGGCTGCTTGTGCAGCAGCGCGGAGCGGCCGGCATGGAACGGCGGATCGAACCAGAACCAGCGTTCGGTCGGAAATTCCGCGGTCATCCTGACGTCGGCGATCAGGAACTGGTCTTCGAAGGTCTGCCCTGAGAACTCCGCACCGACCAGTTGCCGCAGCGAGGAACGGGCGCCGTCGCAGGCGATGACGTAGCTGGCCCACATGCGGTAGAGACCGTCAGGGGTCGCGATGGTCAGCAACACGCCGTCGTTGAGCGGTTCGAGCGCGACCACCTTGTTGCGCCAGCGTGACGAGATCGCCGGCAACTGCTCGACCCGATCCACCAGATAGGCTTCGGCATAAAATTGTTGCAGGTTGATGAAGGCGGGTCGCTTGTGGCCCTGTTCCGGCAACAGATTGAACTCATAGAGCTGGGACGCGCCGTGAAAGATCCTGCCGACGCTCCACACCACGCCCTTGTCCACCATGCGCCCGCCGACGCCGAGCCGATCCCAGTATTCCAGCGCGCGCTTGGAAAAGCAGATCGCGCGCGAACCCTCGCCGATGCGGTCGGCATCGTCGAGCAGCACCACGCCGTGGCCACGCTGGGCCAGATCGATCGCGAATGACAGCCCTACGGGACCGGCGCCGACCACCACAACCGGATGTTCCGCGAGATCCGCGCCATCGCGGTCCTGGTCGGCGTGACGGCGATAGCCGAACTGGGTCTTTGCCTGGTTTTTAGTCTGAGCGTTTGCCTCCGCCATGCGCTTCAAACCCTTGGCTCTGGTCAGGACATAGCAAAGTTGCTAAATAGTCTCATTTGCAACTATCTTAATCGAGCGCACCCGACCGTCAACTCAAATTGGAGCGACTTTGGCGAGACTCGACTTGTTCAAGTTCGTGCCATTTCGCCTGAACCGGCTCGCTGCCGAAGTCAGCATGGCGCTCTCCGGCGAGTATCAGGAGCGCTATGGGCTCGATATTCCCGAATGGCGGGTGCTCGCGACGCTCGGCTTCCGCAACGACGCGTGCAGCGCGCAATTCATTTCGCACTGCACGCGCACGCATAAATCGACCATCAGCCGCGCGGTGACGGCCCTGCTGAAACGCCAGCTCATCGAGCGCGTCGAGAATGAAAATGACCGCCGCGAATTCAGCCTGCGCATGACGCGCAAGGGAAAGGCCTTGTACGAGGAGCTGATCCCGCGACTGCTGCGCAGGGAACAGCAGATCCTGTCCTGCCTGTCGGCGCAGGAACGGAAGGATTTTGCCGCGCTGCTCGGCAAGATCGAAAACAGCCTCGATCTGGTGCAGACGAGCAAGGACGCGGACGCGAAGGATGCGTATTAACTCGTTGTCCTGCCGAACGCCAGGACAACGTCGGGGAGGTCTTTCGCTTCAATTCCAACACCGTTGTTTCCGACGCCGCTGTTTCGACCGCAAGCCAGGCAATGATGAAGGGTAGACGCAAACCCGCCTTCTCGCGACGGGAATTCGTCCGAGCTTTGCATCGTCCGTCACCCTCTTTGGAGACAGAGGGCACAGGGAAGGCCGGGTGGCCGCTGCACCCGGGGCCCTCGCGCAAAAAAATTTGCGCGAGCGCGAAGACCACAGGTACAGGCGGGATCAGCCCGGCCTTCCCTGCGCAGTGGTTTACGGCTTATACGCGCTCTCCTCGGTGAACCAGCGTTTGCCACCGTCGCAGGCAGCGATGCGCAGAGCGCATCGTCGCCAACTTGGCGCCTGCCTGGGGGCGCCAGGACCACACGACTTCGCCGTCCGCGAATGATGCCGCTCGTCCGTCAGCGCATTCACGGCCACCGCATCCTCGCCTCACGTTTCGTGACGACCGCGATACGCCCTCTGCATCGAGGCGGGATGCGCGGACGATACGCCTGATTCGAGATTCTGAAAAACAGAATTATTTTTGTGCGCGAGGCTTGACAGAAATTCATGGATCGCGCCCGTCGGGCAAATCACCCTGCGAGGATCGCGTTAGGCCGTGTCTTCACAAACCCGAAGGCCTGACGCACCGAATTCGATGTCCGCTGTTTCCCTCAACAGGACGGCTGCCGCGTAGGAGCGGAATGACACGAAGGGTCACAAAAGGAGACCAAGGGACGCTACGCCGACCGTAGTGAAATTCAGCCCGCCCATGGGTTCAGGTACTCGATACGACGAACGCCATTCGATCGCGCCGCAGTAGCTTCACAGAAAAGACGCCAGTTCCTGAAAACGCGCCGCAGGCAAAGCGGTGTTGTTCGGGAGGTAGGAGGAGTACGATAGGCATATGCGAGGCTCTCCCTCTCCCCTGTATATACCCCTCAACGAATATAAACCCTTTGGGCCGCACATCGGTATTGTTGATGGACCGTTAGAGTATCTGACGATGGCCGGGGTCAGGCTTCCGCTGCCGTTCACGACCCGGATGACTGTCGTGCAGCTCGCCGGCGACGATCTATTCCTCCATTCGCCCATTGCATTCAATGCTGAGCTAGCCCGACAACTCTCATCGATGGGCAGAGTTCGGCATCTCGTATCGCCGAACCAGTTCCATTACGCCCATATCGGAGAGTGGTCCCGCGCGTTTCCGGACGCGATCACCTGGGCCTCCCCGCATGCACGCCAGCGCGCACGTACACGAGGCATCGAGGTGCAATTCAAGAGAGACTTGAGCGCGCAAGTATCTTGCGAATGGCAGAATGAGATTGATCAGACGACGATTCCGGGCGGCATTTTCGGAGAATTTGTCTTTTTCCACAAGGAGTCCAGTACGCTCATACTCACCGACACCATAATCAACTTCGAACTCGACAAGCTCGCGCAGCCCTGGCGCTTCGCCACGCGTATGACGGGAATGTACTATCCACACGGCCGGATTTTTTTCGGCATGCGCCTTCCGCTTCTCCTGCAGAAGCGAAAATCAAAAGCCGCCGTCGAGCGGATTCTTTCGTGGCGGCCCGAGCGTATCATTATCAGCCATGGGCGCTGTTTTGAATCGAACGCCGGTGCGGTTCTCCAGCGGCTATTTGCTTCGCTGCAGTGAGCGCCTGATATGCCGCGGCCGATGAATAGAAAGGGTGTGTCAGTCAAGAATCTTTCGGCCTTTTACGAACCCCTGAACGAGTATAAGCCGTTCGGGGCAGGCATCGGCATCGCCGACGGGCCGTTCGAGTATGTGTCTGCTCTCGGAATCAGGTTGCGGTGGCCGTTCACCACGCGGATGACTGTCGTACAGATCCAAAACGGCGATCTGTTTCTGCACTCGCCGATTGCTTATGACGCCGGGCTGGCAAAGCGGCTCGAAACCCAAGGCCGAGTTCGCCATCTTATCTCACCGAACCGCGGACATTATGCGCACATTGGGGAGTGGGCGCGAGCGTTCCCTGACGCGATCGCCTGGGCTTCTCCGCGGGTGCGCGAGCGCGCGCGCTCACAGCGCATCGACATCCATTTTGGAAGAGACCTCGGCCCGAGGGCGCCGGAGGAGTGGCGCGATGACATGGACCAGGCGATCATTCCAGGCGCAGTCTTGGACGAGGTCGTATTTTTTCACCGGCCATCAAAGACCCTGATCCTTGCCGACACGATTATGAACTTCGAGCTGGAGAGGATGCGACAGCCGTACCGCTCGATCGCCTGGCTGTGCGGCGTATATGCGCCTTCTGGTGGAATGCCGGCTGACTTGCGTCTTGCGCTTTGGCCGAAAAGGCAAGAGGCGCGGCCAGTCTACCAAAGAGTGCTGGCCTGGGAGCCGGAGCGCATCATCCTCAGCCATGGACGCTGTTTCGAGACCAACGGCACGGCAGCAATCCGGCGTGCGTTCAGTTGGGCGCTCTAAGCCGCAAGCAGCGAGCAATGCCGCGCGAAGCGGCGTCGCAGCTACGCCTTGTCGATATGCCTGGCGATGACCGGAAAATACGCGCCGCCCGATCCGGCATCGATCGCTTCCTGCAGCACCTTGCCGACCAGTTCGGCGCCCCGAAGCTTCAGGCCGGCATCGGCGGCAAGCTCGAGCGCGTAGCCGAGATCCTTCAGCGCATATTCGGTCGAGAATGCGCGTTCCGGAAAATTGCCGGGCACGATCGCTTTCATGCCGTGATTGCGCAGCGCGAAGCTGTCAGCCGAACCCTTCGCCAGCGTATCGAGGAGCAGCGCCGGATCGACGCCGCTGGCCTTCGCCACGGCGACCGCCTCGGCGAGCGCCTGAACGGTCTCGAACAGCACCATGTTGTTGAGGATCTTGGTCACCTGGCCGGCGCCGACGTCGCCGCAATGGGTCACATCCGTGGCAAAGCAGCGGATCAACGGCTCGATCGCGCCATAGAGTTCGGGCGAGCCGCCCACCATCACGCTGAGCGTGCCCTCCTGCGCCGCCTGTCGGGTGCGCGCGATCGGGGCATCGGCCCAGGAGGCGCCCTTCGCCCGCAACTGCCTGGCGAAATCGCGGGTCTGACCGACCGAGGAGGTGCCGAGATCGACAATGATCTGCCCGTTCCGCACGTTGCCCAAGATGCCGTCGCCTTCGAACACGGCGCGCACGTGGCTGGCACTGGGAAGACAAAGGAACAACAGTTCGGTTTGCCGGACGACATCGGCGACGGAGCCTGCGATCTCGGCGCCTTCCGCGCGCAGCCGCTTGAGCGGCTCCGAGGCGAGATCAAACGCGACCACGCGCGCACCGCTCTTCCTCACGAGATTGCGGCAGATCGGCTCACCCATCACCCCGAGACCGATGAAGCCGATGGTTTGGAGGGAGGACATGGTTTGACCTCTACTTCACGAAAGAGCGCGACGGCGCGCTGTGCAGGGCGAAGGCATCGACCTTGTCGCTGGCGCGCGGATAGATTTCGGCCACGATCGGATCATGCCCGGGGATGAAGCGATCGGGATGTCCGGCGAGCCGCTCGACGATTTCCCAGCCCGTCGCCATGTCGCCGATATTGTAGACGATCGGAAACGGGCTCCTGCGCTGCAGGTTGGCATAATAGTGCGCGGCGTCCGAGGCGAGCACAACCGGTCCACGCGCAGTTTGCACCCGCACAACCTGCAAGCCGTCGGAGTGGCCGCCGACACGGTGCAGCGTCACGCCGGGCGCGACTTCGCCGTCGCCGGAATGAAAAGTGACCCGCTCGCCATAGACATGGCGGACCATCTGCGTGACATGTTCGACCGAGAAGGGATGGCGCAGCATGCCGTTGCACATGCAGCGTCCCGTTGCGTAGCTCATCTCCCGATCCTGCAGGTGGAATCGCGCGTTGGGAAAGCGGCCGAGATTGCCGGCGTGATCGTAGTGCAGGTGGGTGACGACGACGTCCCTGATGTCTTCGGCCTTGACCCCAAATGCAGCCAGCGCATCGACCGGATTGAGCGTGAGCTTGCGGGCGCGCAACGCCGCCTCTTCCGCGTTGAAACCGGTATCGACCAGGATATCGCGGCCGCCGCCGCGGATCAGCCAGACAAAATAGTCGAGGTCTTGCGCCGTCGTCTCGTGCGGATCGGGCAAGAGGAAGTTCATGTGCGGGGTGCGCGGCGACATCCTCGCATAGCGAAGGGCATAGATCTCGTAGGCGTTTTCCATCGTTTTCCCTCTTCCCTCTTTATTCTTGGCATTTCTTCGCAATCTTCCGGTCACACCAAGCCACCGCCATCCGCGAACGTCAAACACGCGACCGTCACGGGGGACGCCGAGAGGGCATCAATGTGAGGCTAATCACACTAATGGCACCGCCGGCAACTTTCGCGTTGCGGTGGCAAGGCTCGCAACAACAGCGACTCGGCACCAGCGGCGCCCACTGTTCTTCCGCGACCGGGCATAGCATTATCCTCGACTCTGCAAGCCGTTGACGGTCGCAAGGACGGTTTGATAATGCCCTGTGTAAGGTCGCCGAGGCGAAAGCCGGCATCGGCGCCGTTTTGGCCGGACCGCCCAGTGATGAAAATTCGCTTTGCACTGCTTCTGGCATTGATTTGCTCGGTCGTCCCGACCGCCCCGTCGTCCGCAGCAGCAAACCGATACGCACTCGTTATCGGCAACGCAAAATACCCCGACGCGGACGTCCCGCTGAAGGAACCCGTCAACGACGCTCGGGACGTCGCCGACGAACTCAAGCGCGACGGCTTCAAGGTCAGTATCGGAGAAAATCTCACCGGGGACGGGATGCGCCGCGCGTTCGAGCGGCTGTACGCGAGTATCAAGCCGGGCGACGCGGTCCTGCTTTTCTTTAGCGGTTTTGGCATCCAGTCCAATCGCCAGAGCTACATGATCCCAGTCGATGCGCAGATCTGGGTGGAGTCGGACGTGCGTCACGACGGCTTCAGCCTCGAGACGGTGCTGAGCGAGATCAACAGTCGCGGCGCGGGCGTCAAGATTGCGCTGCTCGATGCGTCCCGGCGCAACCCATATGAACGTCGGTTCCGCAGTGTCTCGGCTGGGCTTGCGCCGGTGATCGCGCCGAACGGCACGCTGGTGATCTACTCGGCGGACCTGTCGTCGGTCGTCTCCGACAACGGCGGCGATCACAGCCTGTTTGTCCAGGAACTGCTCAAGGAGATCCGTGTTCCGAACCTGCCGGCCTTTGCGACCCTCGACCGCACTCGCATCGGTGTCAGCCTCGCCTCGCGTAGAGAGCAGAATCCCTGGATTTCCTCTTCGCTGGCGGAAGATTTTTCCTTTAGCCCGGAAGTCGGCGGCGCGCAGCCGCAGGGCCCGGCCGCGGCTCTCCCACAGCCAACTCCTGCTGCGCCGCCGTCGCCGCGGCCAGTTCCCACTCCGACACCGCTTGCCGACGTTCGGCCGCCGCCGTCACCGCCGCCAGTAGCTGCACCGGTCACCCCGCCACCCGCGCGGCCTCCGGCTCCAGTGGCAGCTCCGGCCACCCCGCCACCGTCATTGAACAAGCCGGCCGAGGGCGGCAGCGCGAACCAGCCCGCGCTGGCGGACGACCCCACCATCAAGAGCCTGACCGCCAAGATCGCCGCGAATCCAGACGACAGCAACGCGTTGTACCGGCGCGGGCAGGTTTATGCCAGCAAGGGGGCCTACAGCCTCGCGCTCAAGGATTTCGACGACACGATCCGGCTGAATTCGAAGGACGTGGAAGCCCTCAACAACCGCTGCTGGGTCCGCACCATCATCGGCGACCTGCAGGCCGCGCTGAAGGATTGCAACGAGGCGCTGCGGCTGCGGCCCAATTTCGTCGACGCGCTGGACAGCCGCGGCCTCGTCAACCTCAAGGGCGGGATGACCAAGAACGCCATCGCCGATTTCGACGCGGCGCTCAAGATCAATCCCAGAATGACCTCCTCGCTCTATGGACGCGGCCTCGCCAAGCAGCGCAACGGGTCGATTTCCGAGGGCAATCTGGATATAGCCAATGCCAAGGTCCTGGACCCCAATATCGTCCAGGAATTCGAAGGCTACGGCGTACACTGACTGATTGGCAGGATCAGCGCCTGTCGATCCTGCAAGACCGCGGCCGGGACGCATGTGACAGATAAGTAAGTGTCAGGTGGGCTTCCCCCGGTCTATGGAACCTCATCTTGTTTCGCTGCAGTTTCGGCCGCTTGATATCGCCAGCTGCACCGTCCAAGGTTCCTCACGCCACCTGTTTGGATTGATCCCCACGATGACGCTCTCCAATTATCGCAAGCCTGCGCTCGGAGTGGCGTTTTTTGCCGCTCTGGCAGGCGTATACTATTGGCTTGAGCACCGCTCGCATCACGAGGAGAAGGAAAATCCAGGTCAGGCCCTGGTCGTCGTGACGAAATCCACCGAGGCCTGTTTCTCCGACCTGGTGCGGGTCACCGGACATTTTGTGCCGCGCCGGGAGGCCGTGGTTGGGGCCGACCAGGAGGGCTCGAGAGTCACCGACCTTTTCGTCCACGAAGGCGACATGGTGTCCGAAAATCAGGAGCTCGCGCGCCTGAGCGCACCGCCGCAACTGCCGGGCGCGCCCTCGGCCAAGTCCGGCCCGATCTCGTTGCGCGCACCGGCCGCCGGCCTCGTCACCGAGGTCAGGACCATTGTCGGCGCCCCCGCCTCGCCGCAGGCCGGTCCGATGTTCCGCATCTCCATCAACAACGAAATCGAGCTGGACGCCGAAGTGCCGGCGGCCCAGTTGTTGAAGCTCAATCCGGGCGCCACCGTGCGGATCAGCCGGGATGACGCGCCGGACATGGTCGGTCGCGTCAGGCTGATTTCGCCCCGGATCGACCGCGCCACGCAGCTCGGTCGTGTCCGGATCTCCGTCACCAACAATCCCACGCTCAAGGTCGGCATGTTTGCCCGCGCCAGCATTGACGCCAAACGGAGCTGCGGCGTCGCCATTCCACGCACCGCCATTGACCATCTGACCGTCCAGGTGGTGAAAGGAGATACGGTCGAGATGCGGAAGGTCCGGGTTGGGCTGGTGTCCGACACCAGCATCGAGATTCTTGAGGGTCTCGGCGTCGGCGAAACCGTCGTCGCGGACGCCGGCAGTTCGCTGCATGACGGCGACCGGATCAAGACCACCTCCGCCGATGACCTCGATCAACGAGTACGCTGATGGCACTCAATATCTCGGCATGGTCGATCCGCCACCCGCTTCCCTCCGTCGTCTTTTCGATCATTCTTCTGGCGCTGGGCTGGATCAGTTTCACCCGGCTCGCGGTGACACGCCTGCCCTCGGCCGACATCCCCGTGGTCTCGGTCGCGGTATCGCAGTTCGGCGCGGCTCCTGCCGAGCTGGAGTCCCAGGTAACCAAGATCATCGAAGACGGCGTCTCCGGCGTCGAGGGCGTCAGGCACATTTCGTCCTCGATCACCGACGGGTTGTCGGTGACGACGATCCAGTTCGCGCTCGAGACCAACACCGACCGGGCGCTCAACGACGTCAAGGACGCGGTGACGCGCGTGCGCGCCGAACTGCCGCAAAACGTCAACGAGCCGCTGATCCAGCGCGTCGACGTGATCGGCCTGCCGATCGTCACATACGCCGCGATATCGCCGGGCAAGACGCCTGAGCAATTGTCCTATTTCGTCGACGACGTCGTCAAACGCGCGCTGCAGGGCGTTCGCGGCGTCGCCCAGGTCGAGCGTATCGGCGGTGTCGAGCGCGAGATCCTGGTCTCGCTCGATCCCGACCGGCTGCAGGCCTCGGGGCTCACTGCCGTCAATGTCAGCCAAAGCCTGCGCGGCACCAATGTCGACCTTGCCGGCGGCCGGGCCGAAATCGGCAAAAACGACCAGGCGATCCGCACGCTCGCCGGCGCCAAGACGCTGAACGACCTCGCCGGCACCATGATTCCGCTGTTTGGCGGCGGCGAAGTGCGGCTCGACGATCTCGGCACGGTCACCGATACCATCGCCGACCGCCGGACCTTCGCCCGCTTCAACGGCGAGCCGGTCGTGGCGCTCGGCATCAAGCGCGCCAAGGGCGCCAGCGACGTGGTGGTCGCCGCCGCCGTACAGAAGCGCATCGACGCGCTGAAGGTCGCCTACCCCGACGTCGACCTCAAGCTGATCGACACTTCGGTCGAATATACCAAGGGCAACTACGAAGCCGCGATCTCGACGTTGTTCGAGGGGGCCATTCTCGCCGTCGTCATCGTGCTGCTGTTCCTGCGCGACATCCGCGCCACCGTCATTGCCGCGATCTCACTGCCGCTATCCATCTTCCCCGCGTTCTGGGCGATGGACATTCTCGGGTTCTCGCTCAACCTCGTCTCCTTTCTCGCCATCACGCTTTCGACCGGCATTCTGGTCGACGATGCCATCGTCGAAATCGAGAACATCGTGCGTCACATGCGGATGGGCAAGACGCCGTACCGCGCGGCGCTGGAGGCCGCCGACGAGATCGGGCTGGCGGTCATCGCCATCAGCCTGACCATTATCGCGATCTTCGCGCCGGCAAGCTTCATGTCGGGCATCGCTGGGCAGTTCTTCAAGCAGTTCGGCATCACCGTGTCGGTGCAGGTGTTCTTCTCGCTCTTGGCCGCGCGCTTCGTCACGCCGATGCTGGCGGCCTATTTCCTCAAGCACCATACCCATGACGAGCCGCCTCCGGGACGCGTGCTCAATGCCTACAATGCGGTCGTCACCTGGTCCGTGAGACACTACTTCGTCACGGTGCTGATCGGCTTCGCCATCTTTGCCGCATCGATCTGGAGCATCAAGCTGTTGCCGCAGGGCTTCCTGCCGGCGCAGGACAGCGCGCGCTCGCTGCTCGCGATCGAGCTGCCGCCGGGGACCCAGCTCGGCTTCACCGAAAAGGTGACCGAGGACATTGTCGCGCGCCTGCGCAAGCGGCCGGAGGTAAGAAGCGTGTTCGTCGACGGCGGGCGCGTCCCGCCGGGCACGCAGGAAGTGAGGCGCGCCGCGCTGATCATCAACTATACGCCGAAGCGACAGCGCAAGATCACCCAGCGCGAGCTGGAGCTTTCGATCAGCCAGGAGCTCGAGAACATTCCCGACATCCGCTTCTGGTTCCTCGACGAGAACGGCCTGCGCGCGATCTCGCTGGTCGTCACCGGCGCCGACAGCAACATCGTCAACAACGTCGCCAGTGAACTGGCCTCGCAGATGAAGCGGATTCCGATCATCGACAACGTGATCTCGGAAACCGCACTCGACCGGCCGGAGCTGCGTATCCAGCCGCGCGCCGACCTCGCTGCGCGGCTCGGCGTCTCCACCGAGAGCCTGTCGCAGACGATTCGCGTCGCCACCATCGGCGATGTCGGTCCGGCGCTCGCCAAGTTTGACGCCGGTGATCGGCTGGTGCCGATCCGCGTGCAGCTCGAAGACGCCGCGCGCGGCAACCTGAGGACGCTCGAGCAGTTGCGCGTGCCGCTCGGCGAGCGCGGAGAAAAGGGCGGCGTGCCGCTCTCGGTGGTCGCCGATATCAAGCTCGACCAGGGCCCGACCAGCATCAATCGCTACGACCGCGAGCGGCAGGCCACCGTCGCCGCCGACCTGGTCGGCACTGCCGCGCTCGGCGACGCCACCGCGAAGATCAAGGACCTGCCGGTGATGAGGAGCCTGCCGAAGGGCGTCAGAGTAAGTCCGTCGGGCGATGCCGAAAGCCTGAACGAGCTGTCGGAAGGCTTCGCCACCGCGATCACCGCGGGCCTGATGATGGTCTACGCGGTGCTGGTGCTGTTGTTCGGCACGTTCCTGCAGCCGATCACGATCCTGTTCTCGCTGCCGCTGTCGATCGGCGGCGCCATCGGCGCACTGCTGCTCACCGGCAAGCAGCTCACCACGCCGGTATGGATCGGCATCCTGATGCTGATGGGCATCGTCACCAAGAACGCGATCATGCTGGTGGAATTCGCCATCGAGGCGATCCGCAACGGCAAGCCGCGGACCGAGGCGATGATCGACGCCGGCATGAAGCGCGCCCGCCCGATCGTCATGACGACGGTCGCGATGATCGCCGGCATGATGCCGAGCGCGCTTGCGGTCGGCGCCGGGGGCGAGTTCCGCTCGCCGATGGCGCTGGCGGTGATCGGAGGCCTGTTGTTCTCGACCGTGCTGTCACTGGTGTTCGTGCCGGCGATGTTCATGGTGATGGACGACATCGGCTCGCTGATCTGGCGGTTCGGCAAGCGGCTCGTGGTCTCCAGCGTCGATGCCGATCACGATGCGGGCGACCATCGCGACGACACGCCGGCCGAGGGACCCTCAGCCGAGCGGCCCCCGACCAGGGTGCATTCGCCGGCCGCGGAGTAGGGCGTGCGCGGCCTGCCTGTTTTCACGATGTTCTGGAAGCAGCCTTAAGACCCTGCCCGAAATGCCGGATGCCCTGACCAGTCCTCGTTCTCGATCAGGACGTAGTCCTTGGGCAAGAGAGCGCCGCCGCCCAGCTGGTCCAGATGCCGGCTGAAGTAGACCGGGAACTTGTCGTCAGAATCCGCCGAGATCGAATGCCGGCGGGTTTCGATCGCAACCCGGCTGGTCACGCCGCTGCCGGCGAAGAAATCCAGCACCGTCGATTCCGGCCAGGACAGCGCGCGAACGAGCCGCTCGATCAGTGTCTTCGGCTTCTGTGTCGGATGCCCGACCCGCTCCTTAGAATTGCCGTTCAGCCGCGGAATTCTCCAGACATTGGTCGGATTGATGCCCTTGTCGAGATTGTCGGGGTTGAGCCGCTTGTCGCGCTTGTAGATCTTGAGCGTCTTTGGATCGAGCCGGGTGCGCACCGCGTCGAGATCGAAATAGTATTTCGGAGTTCTGGCAAACCACGCAATCTCTTCGTGCCGGTTGGCGAAGAAGCGCTGCGCGCTCATTCCGTTCGGATAATTCCAGATGATGAGATTGGCGAGCCGCATCTTGCTGTGTTGCCGCATCCAGTCCATCAGGCCGAGCAGATCGCCGCTTCCCGCTTCGCCCTGGTATTGCAGGCCGCCGAAAATCACGAAATTGCCGGACGGCGCCAGCACGCGTTCGACCTCGCGCATCCATTGTCCGGCCCAGTCGACATAGTTCGCAAACTCGTCCCACGAGGCCATGTTGATGTTGTAAGGCGGATCGCAAATCACCAGCTGGATCGACTGCGAGGGAATGCTGCGCAACAGCTGCAGGCAATCCCTGACCGCGATGATATGCGAGGTGGGATTTGAGGTCGGAGCAATGGCGGCGCGCAGCGACGAATGGGATCGCCCGTTCTTCCGCAAGGCGTTCATTCCGATGTGGCCGGCGTTGCGATGAGATCTGTTCGACATTTTTCCCGCCGCAGACCGCGCCAGCCGCTTCTATTCGTTCCGCGCAATCGCGGTCAGCCGGGTCAGGTTATGCAGCAGGATGCGGCCGCGCTGCAGATCAAGAATGCCGTCCTTGCGCCAGCCCTGCAGCTGGCGGTTGACGCTTTCGCGCGCGGCGCCGACGAACACCCCGAGTTGCTCCTGCGAGATATGCACCTCGGCGCCGAAATCGACGGCGAGCGCGCACAACCTCCGCGCCAGGCGGACCTGCAGCGGCTGCAGCACCGATTCCTCCATCCGCTCGCTTTGCCAGCGGATGCGCTGGCACAACAGCATCATGATCTTGATCGTGACCTTCGGCTCGCGCTCCAGAAAGTCGAGGAACGCATCCCGCCGCAGCACGAACAATTCGGTGGGCTCGCCGGCGGTGGCGTCCGCCGTGCGACTCTCGCCGTCGAGCACCGCGACCTCGCCGAAGAGATCCCCCGGTCCCATGAAATTCAGCGTCAGCCGGCTGCCATCGGGAGCGCCGGTCTCGATGCGGATCTGCCCGCGGCGGACCCCGAACAGGGCATCGCCGCGATCCCCCTTCTGAAACAGCACTTCGCCGGGTGCGAGATGCTGGGTGTGGCAAAGGTTCGAAAGCCGTTGCAGTTCGTCGACACCCAGGTCCGCGAACATCGGATTGATCTTCAAAATGACCGCAAATTCGGCCTGTTTGCTCATTGCAATGCCCTTAACTGCCCGAACGGCATGGCAAAATTCTCCGTGACGCGAACTGTGCCATAAGTCACACAACTTTACAGCACCCCGAACTACTTTTGAGGCCTTTTGAGAGCTTTTGCGTTTCCGGAATAAGCTCGACCGGTCGGCTTCGCGGGACAAAGCCCATGACTTCTGTTGGAACTCCGCCATGAAAGCACTGAAAATCACTGGCGCCATGGTCGCTGCCATCATCGTCGTGGTGGCGCTGCTGCTGGCCGTCGGAATCCCCTCGGGGTTCCTGCGAGCGGCGATCCAGAACCGGGTCGAGCGCGACACCGGATACCACCTGACCATTGCGGGCGCGATCACGATCAGCCTGTGGCCGTCGCTCAACGTCACCATCAACGACGTCACCCTGCAGGACCCCAGGGATCACGACGGTTCCAATCGCGTGACGGTCGGCAGCGTGCAGGCCGATATGACGCTATCGAGCGCCTGGTCGGGTCACCCGCATATCAGCCAGCTCATCGTCACCAGGCCGGTCCTCCACGTTCCCTTGCTGCGCGAACGCAAGGCGGATGTTGTACCGGCTTCCCGGCCTCCCGGATCGACAGCCAAGGCCGATGCGGTCGCGATCGATCGCGTGAGCGTGAAAGACGGTGCGATCGTGTTTTCCAATCGGCGCGACCGGGTGGAGAGACGCATCGACGGGATCGAGGCCGATGCCACGGTCGGCGCCAATCGCAAGATCGATCTTCGCGGAACCGCGCGCGCAGGCGACCATCCGCTCAAATTCCAGGTCGTGGCGCAGGCGCCCGCCCCGCCGATCGAGCGGCAGATCATCCCCTTTGAGCTCAAGCTCGATGCGCCCGGACTTCTGCACGCGCCGCTGACGGCCCGGGCCGAAGTCCAGCTGAACGGGTCGGTTGCGGTGATCAACGGCGTGAACGGAACGCTCGGCGATAGCGCGTTCAGCGGCTGGGCGTCGGTCGATGTCGCCAGCAAGCCGCTGGTCAAGCTCGATCTCGACTTCCGGCGGCTCGATATCGCGGCGTTCAAGTCGCCGCCCACGGCGCCCGCGCAATCCTGGAGCGACGCGCCGCTCGATCTCACCGGATTGAACTATGTCGATGCGCAGGTCCGCCTGTCCGCCGCCGAAATCAACGTCGCCGACGCGCATTTCGCGCCAGCCGCGATCGACGCCACGCTGGCGGCCGGCGTGCTCAGGGCCACGGTCTCGAATCTCGGCGCCTATGGCGGCCAAGCCAGCGGCGAGGTGATCGTCGACGCCTCCAGCGGCAGTCCGAACTATGCCATGCACTGCGACCTCGTCGGCGTCCGCGCGCTGCCGCTGCTCACGAGTCTGGCCGATTTCGACAAGCTCGACGGTAAATTGCAGGCCAAGATCGCCGCGCGTTCCACCGGCAACAGCGCGCACGCCATCGTTTCCAATCTCGGCGGCTCGGTGTTCGCCAATTTCCAGGACGGCGCCATTCGCGGCCTCAACGTCATCAGGATGATCCGCTCGCTGACGTCGAACCCGCTGTCCGGCTGGCAGGAGGGAGCTGAGCAATCCACCGACCTGACCCAGCTGTCGGCGTCGTTCAAGATCGACCGCGGCCAGGCCACCACCACCGACCTCAACCTGGTGGGGCCGCTGGTCAAGGTGACCGGCGGCGGCACCATCGACCTTCCTGCAAAGTCGATCGCCCTCCGCGTCGAGCCGAAACTGGTGATGACGACCGAAGGCCAGGGCCGTGCCTCCGACCCAATCGGGTTCGGCATCCCAGTCATGATCGAGGGTCCCTGGACCGAGCCGCGCATCTATCCGGCTGTAGCCGGCATTCTCGACAATCCCGACGCGGCCTACGCCAAGCTGAGGGACGTGGGCGCGGGTCTGTTCGGGCAAAATGGCGCGAGCATCGGCGGTCTTCTGGGCAACCTCCCCGGTCTCGGCGGCAACTCGGCCAATGGCCCAGGCGGCGATGGCGCCAATGGCGGAAGCGCGCCGTCCGACCCGCTCGGCGGCAAGCTCGGCGAAACCCTGGGCAACCTGATTCAGCAGGGATTGGGCCCGCGCAACCGCGGCATTCCTTCCAGCTTCCCCACCCAGCCTCGAGCGGCAGAACCGCAGCCGTCACAGCGACCGGAGAATGACGCCGCATCGGCGCCGTCCCAGGACAACCAGCAGGAAAACCAGCAGGACGGCCGTCCCATGGACGACGTGTTGCGGTGGCTGTTTCGCCGGTCTGCGAATTAGGTTTTCCCCGCTGGCGCGAGGAGCTTCGGTGGGACGGCGACCGAGGCAAGGCGAAAGACCTCTATTTCGACAATCAGAGCTACAGGCGGGTCAGGCCATGATCGGCGAAATCCTGGTTGAGGAATTCATGAAGCCGATCGGCTTGACGCGGGCTGCGCCGGCCGACGCCATGGGCGTCCAGCGCAGGCACATCGACGGGCTGTGCAACGATCGCCGCAACGTGACCGCGCCGCTGCATCGACACGCGCCTGCCAATTGGCTTCAACAGAGGCGTTCTGGTATCGATTACGGTGTAAAACAAGCCAGAAATGCCGATGCCGAGATTCGCTGCGCGCTCATTTTCGCGAAGGTTGTTACCCCAGGTTGCCCTCGCCGCCGCCTGCCTCGCCGCGGCGCCGGCGTTTGCCGCCAACCAGCCCGAGCCGTTGCCGAAGGGCGCGGCGGTGACCGTGCTCAAGGCCGCGCGGTCCTGCTTTCCCAATATTGTCGACGTCTCGGGCGTCGTGATCGCGCGCGAGGAGACCGCGGTGCGGCCGGAGCGGCCGGGCCTGAAGGTCGCCGAGGTCATGGCCGATCCCGGCGACACCGTCACCGCGGGCCAGGTGCTCGCCCGCCTCAATCTGCCCGAAGGTGGCTCGGTGAACGTGCAGGCCGCGGTCGCCGGCGAGATCTCCGCATCCACCGCCACCGTCGGCGCGCTCGCCTCGCCCCGCGGGGAGGCGCTGTTCAGCATCATCGCACGCGGCGAATACGACCTGGTCGGCATGGTGCCGACGGGCGACATCGCCAGGCTCGCCGTCAATCAGCCCGCCAGCATCCACATCTCCGGCGCGGGCGATCTCGAGGGCGTGGTCCGCCGGGTGGCGCCGACCGTCGAGCCAAACAGCCAGCTCGGCCAGGTCTTCATCGCCATCACCGGCAAGGAGCGACTCCTGGTCAATTCATCGGGGCGGGCGCAAATCCGCACCGGTCAGAGCTGCGGGCTCGCCGTGCCGCTCACCGCGGTGATCTACGGCAACGCCGGCACGGTGGTGCAGGTGGTCAGGCGCCAGCGGGTCGAGACCAGGCGGGTCGAGGTCGGCCTGATGTCCAACGGCCAGGTCGAAATCCGTTCGGGGCTGAATGAGGGCGACGACGTGGTGGCCCGCGCCGGCGCGCTGCTGCGCGAAGGCGATCCGGTGCGGCCGTTTTCCAGCGAGGGCGTGGAGATCAGGTAGCAGCAGGGCTAGCTTACCCTCCCCTTTAGGGGGAGGGGGTAGGTTAACTGCCTTGGTTGTCGGTCGCGCCGGGGCTGCCGAAGCGGACGTCATCCAGAAGCGATGACGACACCGAGGGAACCTGTTCGCCTTCAGAGGCGCGCGAAATCGCCACCCGCGTGTTGTTGAACACGGCCTCGGCGCCGGCGGCCTGCGCCTTCAAATTATTGAGCAACTCGGCCACCAGCACGCTGTTCTGGCCGGCCGAATCGTCGACGACCTGGCCCGGAGTCGCCGAGGTCATGATCAGCGCGTTGTCAGGCGCGTTGATCGGCGCCAGACCATGGGAGAAGGCGCGGAAGCGCCGCTCATAGGGGTTGCGGCGGGAGGCGTCGACCACGACCAGCTTGGCGCGGGCGCCCTGCGCCTTCATGACGTCGAGCACGGACTCGATGCTCACCCCCTGGCGGCGCACGTCACGTTCGTTCCAGATCGTGGCATCAACCGGGATCATGTAGCTCTCGCGGCTGGACTGCACGCCGTAGCCGCCGAAGAACAGCATCACCACGCTGTCGCGCGTGATCTTCGACTTCAGCCGGTCGATCGCGCGGGTCATGTCGTCCTTGCTCGCGTCCTCGACGACGTCGACGTCGAAGCCATCGTGGCGCAGCGTAGCCGTCAGCGCGCGCGCGTCGTTGATCGGCTGGGTGAGCGGCTCGCTGGCGTCGGGATAGTGGCCGTTGCCGATGATCAACGCCAGCCGCGCCGTCTTGCCGGGCAGCGCCGGGCTCTGCTCGACCGCCACCGGTCTGGCGGCGTCGAGCGATCGGACGCTGAGCGCGGCATGGGCGCCAATCGCCAGCGACACCGTGCCGAGCAGCGCGGCGGCAATGGCCAATCCGCGACGAGAGGTGCGAAGCTGCGTGACTTCCATTACGTTGGTTCCTGCTCACTACGCCGGCGCGCGCGAGACCTTTGTCGCGCCGAATGTGCCTAGATTTTAGGGAGCGTCAGCCCAGCCCCGATCCGTCGTGTCGCCCAATTGTGCTCGATTTGCGGCACCGCAATAAGGGCCGCCTTAGCCCGTCAGGGGTTCTAGGGCAACCAATAAACGTGCTTGACGGATAAGACATTGAAAGTAGTCATCAATTGTGGGCGGGTTTGGTCTATCCCGGCCGCGCTGGCCGCCAGCATTTGATTCATATTGTTGCTAAATCCTTCCTGCTGGGGTGCTCCCGGCCACATTTGTGTTTCCCGGCTGTTCGGATAGCCTTTCAAGAGTTTGCCGGAATCGTCAGGGGCAGGTGGGCGCCGCTGGGGTCGCCTTGAAAAGCCGACCAAGGCAAGGGGCGAAAGAGCTTTCATGAATTTGCAGTATTTCGCCGGTGCCGCCTTCCGCGCACTGACGGCGGCCAAGGACGGCCCATCGCTCTACGATGTCTGCGATCCCGTGCTGCTGTCGCACCACAAGGGCGACGCGCATCTCTCGAAATTCTACAGGACCGCTCTGCGCAACCCGGCGCTGCGGCCGCTGCTGGGGCGGGCCGGGCTGCCCGAGCTTTCCGACACGACCCGCTTGAAGACGCTGCGCGAGGCCTTGCTTCAGGCGCGCGACGAACCGTCCCCGCACTGGGAGGCGGTCGCGCAGCCGGTCGCGGCCCTGCTCGACACCGTCAAGCTCGCCCATCCGAAGCCGCCGCGGCTGGCGGGCTCCGCGCCGGCGCCGAGGCTTCCCGCCATCGAGACCGCGATCCGCGCCTGCGCCGACCATCTCCTGCGCTCCTGGCGCAGCAACGGCTTTCTCCCGACCTATGCCGCCTTCAACCTGACCGGCGACCCCGACATGGGCGGGCGCGAACTGACGATGGCGCTGACCGGCCTCAACTCCCGCGGCTACAAGAACTCCACCCTGCTGTTCAACCTGGCGCGCGTCTTCATCGCGCGCTCGCCGATGCGCGCACTGCTCAACCCGCCCTGGAAGGGGATCGCCGAACCAATGTGGGAGCCGATGCAGATCCGCCATCGCTCCGCCTATTACGACGCGTTCTTCACCGAGGCGCTGCTCAGCTTCATCGAGACCGGCCTCGCGCAGCCGGCGCAGATCGCGGCCGCGCGCGGCGCGATCACCGACATGGTCGATTTCTGCCTCACCACCAGCCGGGAGCAGGTGCGCGGCGCCGACGGCACCCTGTTCGACGTGGTGACGGCGCTGGCGCCGCCGCCGCACCCGCGCTTTTCCCGCTTCTTCGCGCAGATCAAGCAGGAGCTCGGGTTCGGCATCTACGTGCCCGACTGCGACACCACCGCCTGCTCGTTCTCGGCGGCGACGCGGGCGGGCTCGGCCGACCCGATCCTCAACCAGCCGCTGCTCGACTTCTATGCCGGCTACCAGGTGCGTGCCGGCGCCAACGAGCCCAAAGTGACGGTGCCGCTCAACGACAACATCGACTTCGAGGGCGGGGTTGCAACCTGGATCGACAACCTCGCCGGCGAGCGGCCCTACGGCAACGATCTCGATCCCACGCTCAATCTCGACATTCTCGAGGTCAGCTTCCGCAATCTCGCCCGCTGGCAGATCCTGCAGACCCCGCAGCGGCTGGACACGGTCAGGCGCATCGTCGGCTTCCAGAGGCGGCTTGCCGAAAGCGCCGCGTTCGCCAATCCGCGCTCCCACATCTATTACCTGCCGGAGCTTTATTGCGCCTATTTCGGCCGCTGCTACGCCGCGTTCATCGCGCTGCCGCCGCCGGCGCGGGCCGCGATCGATCCTGACGGCGCCTTCGATGTCATCCGCGCGCGCGTGCTCGCCTATGTGCAGAACGAGATGATCGGCTCCGAGATGAACCCGTTCGACGCCGCACTCGCGCTGATCGCGCTCGGCCATCTCGGAGCGGATCGCGCAAGCTTCGCCCCGGCGCTGAATTGCATCATTGCCTCGCTCGGCGAAGGCGGCCGGCACGGGCCGTTCCGCGCCTACGAATGGAACAAGATGAAGACGCCGACGCGGATCCTGGTCGGCGGGCCCGAGGTCACATCGGCCTTTGTCCTGATGGGCCTTACGCTGGCGCGGAAGGCGATGACGGCGCCGGGGTAGCCCACCCAAAGAGCGTCGTCCCGGACAAGCAAGCTCCTGGCAGCGCGGAAGCCGCTGTCCAGGAGCGCGCGTAGATCCGGGACCCATACCCACAGAGCTTCGTTATCGGAACAGGTGGTTGACCAGCGTGCCCCACAACTATCTCCTGGGGCTATGGGTCCCGGGTCGCGTTTCGCTTGCCCGGGACGACGGAATATCGCGCGAAGTTGAAGGCAGGCATAACCTCGATTGTGCGGTTTGGATTTGACATTCGCTATGTGGACCCGCGGAAATACTGAAGCGAATGTCAAATCCGCCGCACCGGGTCTCCAATTTTTCAGATGGCCATTCATGTCGATGAAATTTGCCCTTGCGATTGTTCTCTTGCTGCTGCCGTCGCTGGTACAGGCCGCCGAGATCACCGGCGTGCCCAAGATCCGCGACGCCGATCTGATCCACATCGGCAACAGCCGCATCCGCCTGTCCGGCATCGATGCGCCGTCGACCGATCAGCTTTGCCTCAACACCAAAGGCGAGCGCTGGACCTGCGGCCTCGCCGCGCGCGACGAACTGATCAAGCACACCGCAAACAAGAGCTGGACCTGCCATGTCAGCCGCACCGACCGCCGCGGCAGACAGCTTGCGCGTTGCCAGGTCAACGGCGAGGACATCCAGAAATGGCTGGTGAGGAACGGCTGGGCACTGTCCTTCGCGCGGCATTCGCACGACTATGACGCCGACGAAGCGGCCGCGCGCGAGGCCAAGGCCGGCATGTGGCAGGGCGCCTTCATCGCGCCGTGGGACTGGCGCGTCCGCAACAAGAAGACGGCCATTCTCGGCGCCGTCAAACCTCCCGAAAACGCACATGCGATCCTGCTGGCATCGGCTTCGGGGCCGGTGGCGCCCTCGCCCGACTGCACCATCAAGGGCAATGTCAACAGTTCCGGCGAATGCATCTATCACAAGCCGACCAGCCGCTGGTACGCCCAGATCAAGATGCAGATCAGCAAGGGCACGCGCTGGTTCTGTTCGGTCGAGGAAGCGGAAGCGGCGGGCTGCCGCGAAACCCGGCGCTAGCCGCGGGATGAATTTGGTTTTCGATCTATCCGCGAACTCGTTCACCTCTCCCGCTTGCGGGGGAGGTCGCCGCGCTTGAAAAAGCGCGGCGGGTGGGGCGAGCGCGGCACAAACTCATCGGCATGTTCTCTCAGGTTCATGCCCCCTCCCCAACCCTCCCCCGCAAGCGGGGGAGGGAGCGCACTTCCGATGCCGTTCCCGAATTCAGCCCAATCTGGTTTTTTCCCGGCTTTGGAGTACACGTCGCTCAACCTGGTCAGTGAGCGCGCACCACCGTGATCGACCATTCGTTTGACGCGCAATCCTCTACGGCCAGCCACAGGCGGCTGGACCGCGTGCTGTTGACCTTGTTGTCCGTCATCCTCGCTTACACGGCGATCGCCTATGTCGTGCTGCCGGCCGTGTGGACTCACTATGAGCACCAGAAGGATCTGATGAATTTGCCGATGGTGACGCGAACTGCGCAGGGTATTCCCGGCGATCCCATCAATATCGGACTGATCGGCGACAACAGGGAGGTGCTGTGCGCCATGAACGCGGCGGGCTGGCTTCCCGCCGATCCCGTGACCTTCAGGTCATCGATCGAAATCGCCGGTAGCGTGCTGCTCGACCGCGCCTATCCGGATGCGCCGGTCTCGAATCTTTACTATCTCGGACGCCGCGAGGACCTCGCCTTCGAAAAACCGGCGGGCAAGAGCGCCGACCGGCGCCATCATGTCCGCTTCTGGAAGGCGCTCGATCAGGGCCAGGAGAACCGGCCGGTCTGGCTCGGCGCGGTGACCTTCGATAAGGGCGTCGGCGTCAGCCATTTTACCGGCGCGATCACCCATCATATCGATGCCGATATTGACGCCGAGCGCGACCAGCTCGCGACCGATCTGGAGGCCGCGGGTATGGCGACCGCCAAATACCAGGTGACCGGTGTCGGGCCGACGCTGACCGGGCGCAACGGCGGCGGCGATCTCTATGTCACCGACGGCGAGGTCTGGATTCTCCGCCTCGTCGAGGCCTGCCGGCCACAGGCCGGACCGGTGAAGATCCTCCCCAGCCCGCCGGCGACCGAGTTCAAGGATCAAATCTGGCGCGACATCGCCGAGGCGCTTCACAAATAGTGTCGCCACCTTGAAATTCCGCTCGTTAACCTGCATCCATGCCCCCGGACCACTAGAGGGGAAAACCGACTATGACCGTTCGCGCGGGCCGGGAATTTCTGGCCATCCCCGGGCCCACTACCATGCCTGACGAAGTCCTGCGGGCAATGCACCGTCCCGCACTCGACATCTATTCGGATCAGATGATCGATCTGACCGACAGTCTGATGCGCGATCTGTCAAAGCTGTTCGCGACCAAAGGCAAATCCTACATCTACATCGCCAACGGCCACGGCGCGTGGGAAGCGGTGCTCTCCAACGTGCTGTCGCGCGGCGACAAGGTGCTGGTGCTGGAAAGCGGCCGCTTCGCGGTAGGCTGGGGCAATGCGGCGCGCGCGATGGGCGCGGACGTCGAGGTGCTGAAGGGCGACTGGCGGCGCGCGGTGCGGCCCGACGAGGTCGAGGCGCGGCTGCGGGCCGACAAGACCCACGAGATCAAGGCGATCCTCGTGGCGCAGGTCGATACCGCCTCCGGCGCGTACAACGATATCGAGGCGATCGGCAAGGCGATCAAGGCGTCCGGTCATCCGGCGCTGTTCATGGTCGATGCGGTGGCTTCGCTCGGCTGCATGCCGTTCGAGATGGACAAATGGGGCATCGATGTCGCGATGTCGGGATCGCAGAAGGGCCTGATGACGCCGCCCGGGCTCGGTTTCGTCGCCGCCAACGACCGCGCGCAGGCCGTGCACAGGACCGCAGGTCTGCGCACGCCCTACTGGGACTGGACCGAACGCGAGGGCGAAGAGCACTACCGCAAATATGCCGGCACGGCTCCCGTGCATCTGTTGTTCGCGCTGCGCCAGGCGATCGACATGCTGTTTGCGGAAGGGCTCGACAACGTCTTTCAGCGCCACCGGCTGCTCGGCGAAGCCGTGCGGCGTGCGGTCGCGGTGTGGGCGGAGGGCCAGGTGCTCGGCTTCAACATTGCGGAGGCCGCCGAGCGATCGAACACGGTGACGACCGTGCTGGTGGCCGACGGCTATGATCCGGGCAAGCTGCACCGCTATTGCAAGGAGAAATGCGGCGTGGTGCTCGGGGTCGGCATCGGCGACCTGCAGGGCCAGGCCTTCCGGATCGCGCACATGGGCCATATCAACGCGCCGATGATCCTCGGCACGCTCGGCGTCATCGAGGTCGCCCTCAACGCGCTCGAAATTCCGCACGGCAGGGGCGGAACAGAGGCCGCCATCGACTGGCTCGGCGAAAGTGTAAGCGCCTGACGCCTTTTCGCGGCGTCATTTTTTTTGGTGATGGCCGTGAACCGGATTCCGATGTTCGACGCCAGTGCAGGCGCAAGGCTGCGCAACAACCAAAGCATGCGCCGATCACGTTGCAGCTGGACGAGTATCTTCAACCAGGTCCGTCATTTCGAGGAGCGCGCGCCTCGATCCGCTCAGTTCGGCGGCTGCTCTGGCGGCTTGTCCTGAGCGTCGCACCCTGTCCCATGTTCAGTGGCCAGGGCCGTAGAACTACCGACACCCGCCGGGAAAGTCTGCGCAAGATTTTACAATTCGTTCGCCATGCTCTGCGGATGGTTCGGCGGCTTGCGATTCGGCCGCGACCGAAGATGCGCGCCGTTGTACCGCAGTTGGCGCGGCCGCGCGGATTCACCGGCCGCTTGCGCGTGGCTGCCGCGAGATCGCATTGTGGGTGTTGAAAAATTTCTCAAACAGCGGGCTGTCAACATCGCCGTCGACGGCAGCTACACTCTTAGCCGCTGGTATGGTCCCGACGGCCGGCTGAGAAGCTTTGCCTGCCGGACCAGGCGGGTGTCGCCCTTTCGCATGATCGTCGACGTGCCGGTGGTTGGCCGCAAAGGCGATTCCCTGAGCGTCTCTTTCAGCGAGTTCGGGGAGTTCGAGGGCAACATCACCGACACGATGCAGGGCAGCTTTCTGCTTGAGCTGGAGATGACTCGGAAGCAGCGAGCGCAGCTCGCGAACAAGCTGACCTGGCTGGAGAAGAAGCTGAAGGACCCGACTGTCAGGGACGGACGACAAGACGCCCGCTTCATTCCGGAGGCATCTCACTCGACGCTGACTTTGGCGGACGGCAGTGTTCACAGCTGCTTCATCATCGACATGTCGTTGTCCGGCGCTGCGGTATCGGCCGAGCTTCAGCCGCCGATCGGAATGCCGCTCGCAATCGGCGCCTGTGTCGGCCGCGTGGTCCGCAATTTCGAAACCGGCTTTGCGGTCAAGTTCGTTGAAAGAAGGAATCTGGACGACCTCACGCGCCTGATCGTGCGCATGGTTGAAAAGCAAAACGGGTCGGCGAAGTCGGAGCCGGTATCGAGCGGGCCCTGACGAAACTAGAGCAGCCGCCGAGCTGAGCGAATCGCCGGGCGCGCGCCCAACCTCCGCCGTCATTGCGCGCGAAGCGAAGCAATCCAGACTTTCGCTACGGCTGTCATTCCGGGGCGATGCCAACGGGTCCGCGCGAAGCGCGGCCCGATGACAAGCCCGGCATCGAACTATGGTGCGCAATTGCGCACCTGAGAATCTCGAGATTCCCCGATGCGCAATCGCGCATCTGAGGTCTGGCCCTTCGGACCGTCCCGCAATGGCCGTTTAGATTGCTTCGTCGCTTTCGCTCCTCGCAATGACAGACCCGCGTAGCGCGCATTCAGTGCCGCGCGAGCCAGCGACGTCCTTCGGCATAGAGCTCGTCGACTTCCTTGCCGACCAGCATCGGCATATCCATTTTCACCTGATAGCCGATGCCTGCCTGCAGGTAGGCGAGATGCCGATAGCCCTCTGGAAATCGCGCAAGCTTCTCACGATCCAATCGGGGCACCGCGTCGGGATCGATCGGATCGATGCGGTCTTTCTCGTAGATCGGCTGGCGCCGCACGATGCCCCACTTGCCTGATCGTTTCTCGAGAAAATCAAAGAAGCGCCCGGTGCAAACGACGTCGCACGCGACGTCGTGAACTTTCGCACGCTGGGAAATCGTCATCTTCGTCTGCGCGATCGCGCGATCCTCCACCACTTCGATGCTGCTTCCGCCAAGGAAATGAAGAATTCGAACGCCGTTCCGCCATCCCTCCTGGCTCACGCGAATGAATTCCCTGGCCGACCCCTGAAACCAGGTCGCGGACATCCACCCATCCTCATGCCAGACCGTCGCGAAGCGGTCCCAGTCGCCGGAGTCGCGCCACACCACCCAGTTCTCGAGCAGTTCACGGATGGCCAGCTTTTCGACGAGTTGCGGATCGGACATGGGGTGAACTTCCACCTTCGTTCAGGGTTGAGAGTTGGCGAGCTTACCATTGCGCGGGCTCGCGTTGACCCCTAATCTGTGTCGGCATTTCTTCGCTTGTCGTGCAGCATGGGGCTTGGACCGTGACCGGTTCGAGTAGGAAACCCGGTTCATCTGAC
>Ga0265339_10000333_pt1 | contig 38080 bp, 35 predicted proteins | sample 4CB219metaG_FD_202085 | JGI IMG/M metagenome (GOLD analysis project Ga0265339, IMG submission 202085) | Rhizosphere microbial communities from Carex aquatilis grown in University of Washington, Seatle, WA, United States - 4-CB2-19 metaG | ecosystem: Host-associated > Plants > Roots >... | reverse complement strand
ATATCCTCAGCGTAACTCATTTGCGCCTGCTGGGCGCACGCTTGTCGGAGTGGTGGCGAAAAGGATGCCCCGGTTATCGACAGCATACCGACGGCAACGCTGGTAAGAACAAGTTTTGATTTTCGCATGAGACTTCCCCAATATCGGTTATCCAGTACTCTGATAAGTCTAGAAGTCGATGCGCGGCTTGAGATAGATCAAAGCCTCCGAGTTTGCATCAAAACCGGACGCTGGCGCCGATCACTTCCCTTCGCCCTTCGATCTTTCGTGTAAATAGTCGTCGGTGGTACGGACATGGGGCCGCGGTGGAGCACCGTGAGGATCAAACTCATCTTCTGTAACGGCCGCAATCCGGCAGGTATCGCACATCTTGATCAAGTCAAGACGCTTTGACCCGCCCGGGTACATCCAATGTTGACCAGCGAGCTTCGCGCTTACGCGTTCGATGGTGCTTTTGACGCCGAACGGTTTGCCGCACTTGATGCAGGTGAATGGCTCTTCCCGCTTGAGCACACGCGCCGGAGCGTTTGCAACGTGAAAATCAATGCGCGGTACCAGAGTAATGACCTTTTCGGGACAGGTCGCCGCGCACAGACCGCATTGCACGCACGCATCCTCGGTGAAACGCAAAACCGGCTCCTCGGCGCTGTCGTTCAGCGCTCCGGTCGGACAAGCCGTCACGCAGGCGAGACACAGCGTGCAGCCTTGGGCGTCTATTTCGACGGCACCGAGCGGTGCGCCCGCCGGCAGCGAAACAACGTCGGCCGACGTCGGCGCTGCGCCGTGCAGCGACCGCAGCGCCAGTCGCAGCACCTCGCGCTTTTGGCCGACCGGCACAAAGCTTGCCGGCTGTTGTGACGGCGCCTGTGCATCGATCGCGCGAAGCGCGTCGCCGAGCACGTCCGGATCGTCGGTTTCAATGATCGCGATGGAGCCGTATCCCGTCGCGCCGAGGATCGGCTCGGCCTGCGCAATGGTCTGGCGCAGCCCGGCAATATCGTGTCGAGGCTTTCCGCGTGCGAGCAGGCGTACGTCGCTGGCGCCGTAGGCGAACGCCGCGACGATAGTTTCAAGCCCGATCTGCGTTATTTCGTTGACGGCGACCGGCAGAACATTTGCCGGCAGGCCGGCACCGTGGCGCGCGAGTGCGTCAACCATCGCGCCGCCATGTTCGCTGTCGTGAACGGCCAGGATCGGGTTTCTGCCGCCGGCTTCGCGATAAACCGTCAACAGGGCGCGCAATTTTCGCATGAGCGCGTCGGACGGCGGCAATGCGTAGGCGGCCGCGCCAGTCGGGCAAGCCGCGGCGCATTCCCCGCAGCCTGCACAGATTGCCCCGTTGATTGCGACGCGGTCGCCCGCCGGCATGATCGCGCCGGTAGGACAGAGATCGAGGCACCGTCGGCAGCCAACGATGTCCGAGCGCGCGTGTGCGCACTGGTCCGCGGTGAACGTGACGTAACGTGGCTTATCGAAAGTTCCGACCAGATCGCGCGCCTTGAGCACAGCGCGCAATATTGCCGCCGGATCGCCGGGATCGGCGCGCACAAAGCCATCGCGCAGATCGGGCGCGGCAAACAGAGCCGGACCGCCGGATATGTCGAGCAAGATATCGCAATGTGATTTGGCGCCGTCACGCGGCGGGGCAAACACCAGCATATCCCGCGAGGATGGCGTGGAAAGCGCGAAGCCGTCGACGACGATATCGAAGTTGCCAAGATGGCCTGAGGCCGCTCGGATCGTGCCTTTAGCTATCGGAAAGTCGGCCACGCGAGGTGGCATGACATTGACCGGCCGGTTGAGCAGCACGGTTACATCGAGATGGTCCTTCAGGAGGAGTCCGGCCGCGATTGCCTGCTCGTCGCGGCCGTAGATCAGGATAACACCGGCGCTTTCCAGAAGGACGAGTGGCACGTCCGGATCGGGTTCGGCCGCGGCGGCGATCAGTGCGGCCATCTTCGGCCCGGCATCCGACGCTTGGTCGGACCAGCCGGCGGTTTCGCGTATGTTGACGAACGAAATATCAGCGGTGCGGATTTCGCCGGCCGTCTCTCGGAAAAGCGGCTCTTCCTGGGTGCAGCCGATGATAAGCGGCTTACCTTCCGCGATCGCGGAACGAAAGCGTTCGAGCTCGGCGCGGCAGAGCTGTCTTCCGGTTTTGACACTCGTGCCGGGGCAACTTCGCCGCACGGCGTCCGCGTCGATTGGCATCGTATCCTCACACGAGCAAAGCAGAATGTTTGGCAGGTTTTCGGTCATGGCTTGATCAAAGGGAAACAGCGGGGCATTTCGTTGCCACACAGAGTGCGCAATAACTATAGTGCTAGCGTATCACATGTCCTGCAAGATACCTTGCCTTTTATGAAAACTTGGCAGACGTCCGTTGAGGTTCGCAAGTGAGAAAGCCATTGTCGTCTATCGAAACATTTCTGCAGCGATGGTCCCGCCGCAAGCGGGCAAGCAAACCCGACGTCACACACGCCACGAGCAAGCCGCGCGATGACGGCGGCGCGGCGGCGCCGCAGGGCACGCCGCCGACAGTGATCCCTGATAGTTTGCCGCCAGTCGAGACAATCGGCGCTGCCACCGATGTCCGTGCCTTTCTTAAGGCCGACGTCCCGGCGGATCTGACGCGTGCCGCATTGCGGCGTGCTTGGGCGGCTGATCCGGCAATTCGAGATTTCATAGGCATTGCCGATAACCAATGGAACTTCACCAAGCCCGATGGCGTGCCGGGATTCGGTCCACTCAGGCTTACACCTGAGCTGGAACGCCTGGTTGGCGAATTGTTCGGCGATTTCCATACGGCACTCTCCCCGGCTCGGACCGAACCCAGGAAAGAGTCGCCTGATCCGACGGAGTTTAAAGACACGCTGCCGGAGGGGAGAATTGAGGAGTCGCGCGCCGCGACGTCGACCCGACCAAACGATCCGTCTAGGTAGAATCCCTTAGGCTCATGGCTCGGCACTACATGCTAAACATCAACCTGCGAAAGCAGTGGGAATGAGGCGATGTGAGGCCGAAGGTGCATTCCGATCACTCTGGCGCCATTATCGACGAAATCGAACGGGCTCGAGCGCAAGAATACGCACTGCTGGCAGCCTTGCTTGCCGGAGCGCCGAATGCCGATCTCCTCACCGAAATTTCTGATCTTACGGGCGACATAAGTCCCCTTGGTCAGACGCACGCTGCTCTCGCGCAGGCCGCTGCGGCAGCGGATTGCGAGGAGGTCGAACGCGAATTTTTTGATCTGTTCATCGGTGTCGGGCGCGGAGAGCTTATGCCGTACGCCTCCTACTACATATCCGGCACACTCCATGCAGCACCGCTGGCACGGTTGCGCGCCGACTTAGCGACGCTTGGCCTGTCGCGCGCGGAGCGCTGCAGCGAACCGGAGGATCATGCCGCGCTCCTATGCGAGACCATGGCGGGTTTGGTGGATCGACGTTTCAATACGTGCCCCGAAGCGGATCGCAACGTGTTCGAGAAGCATCTCGCGCCTTGGATTGGTCGCTTCTTTACAGACCTGCAAGCGGCGAAGAATGCGAATTTTTATCGCCGCGTTGGTGTCTTGGGGCAGCAATTCGTCGAGATCGAGCGTCAAGCCTTTAAGCTGGCGGACGAAGAAAATGGCAGGTGATTGGAGCGACGTAATGCGGAACAAGACGAGCAGCCGGCAGACTTTGCCGCGGCGACGCGACGTCTTGCGCGCGTTCGGTGCCGGTGCGGGTGCCGCAATAACAGCCTCAGTGCCCGACGCTGTGGACGCGGCACCTAAAAACGAAGACGAGAAGCGCAAATCCCGGTACCGGGCCAATTCGCCCGAAGTGCAGAGCTATTACCGCGTCAACCGCTATCCAAAGTGAGGCAAGAACGGTGTTGATCAGGCGAAGCGACCGTCGGACGCGCAAGGGAGGCTTGTTCGAGGACGCGCCTCCCGATGGCGGCCTCGACCGCCGCACGTTCCTACGCCGCTCCGGCCTCACCGGCGGGCTGGCTGCGCTCGGCGAGCTCTCGCTCGGCTCGGTACGCAAGGCCGCAGCGGGAGCGCCGCCGCCCGCGGGCGCAGCGGTAACGACGCGCAAGAGCATCTGCACGCATTGCTCGGTGGGTTGCACGGTTTTGGCCGAAGTCGCCAATGATGTTTGGATCGGCCAGGAGCCGGCCTGGGACAGTCCGATCAACCGCGGCTCGTTTTGCGCCAAGGGCGCGGCCGTACGCGAACTCGTTAGCGGCGAGCGTCGCCTTAAATATCCAATGAAGATCGTCAGCGGGCGATGGACCAGGATCAGCTGGGAGCAAGCCATCGGCGAGATCGGCGACAAGCTGTTGGACATCCGCGAAAAGTCCGGGCCCGATTCAGCCTACTGGCTTGGCTCAGCCAAAATGACCAACGAGGGCGCCTATCTGTTTCGGAAATTCGCGGCCTTATGGGGCAGCAATAACGTCGACCACCAAGCCCGCATCTGCCATTCCACCACGGTCACCGGCGTCGCCAATACCTGGGGCTACGGCGCCATGACCAACAGCTACAACGACATCCGCAATTCCAAGACTATTCTGATCTGGGGAGGCAATCCGGCGCGCGCGCACCCGGTGTCACTGCAACATATTTTGGAAGGCGCCGAGCTCAATCGGGCGAATTTGATCGTCGTGGATCCGCGACTCACGCGCACCGCCGCCCATGCTACTGAATATGTCCGCCTGCGCCCTGGAACCGATATCCCAGTGTTCTACGGGATGATGTGGCACATCCTGCAGAACGGCTGGGAGGACAAGGAATTCATTGCACAGCGCGTCTACGGTTTCGACGAAGTCCGCAAGGAAATCCAGAAATGGACGCCTGAGGAAGTCGAACGGGTAAGCGGCGTTCCCGGCGAACAGCTCAAGCGGGTCGCGCAGATGTTCGCGACCCAAAAACCGGCGACGCTGGTCTGGTGCATGGGCGTCACCCAGCATAGCGTCGGAACCGCCAACGTGCGCGCAGCATCAATCGCGCTTCTGCTCACCGGCAATGTCGGTGGCCCGGGCCTTGGCGCCAACATTTTTCGTGGTCACGACAACGTGCAGGGCGCGACTGATTGCGGCGTCGATGTGACGTCGCTGCCGTTCTACTACGGGCTGACCGAAGCCGCATGGCGGCATTTTGGGCGTGTCTGGCAGATCGATTACGGCTGGCTGCAGTCGCGCTTTGTTTCCAAGCAGAACATGGAGACGCCGGGGATTCCGATCAGCCGCTGGTTCGACGGCGTGCTCCTGCCCAGATCGCAAGTCGACCAGAAAGACAATGTGCGCGCCTTGTGGGCTACGGGCTTCGGCAGCAATGCCATCGGCCGCATTCCCGAGGCGATGAAAGGAATGGCCAAGCTTGATCTTTTGGTAGTGGTCGATCCGCATCCGACCACCTGGGCTTCGCTTTCAGTCGAGGCCGGGCGCAAGGACGGCACGTACCTGCTGCCGGCCTGTACCCAGTTCGAGAGCTCCGGCTCACGTGTGGCCTCGAACCGCTCGATCCAGTGGGGCGAACAGATTGTCAAGCCGCTGTTCGAGACCAAGGACGACTATGAGATCATCTATCTCATGGCGAAGAAACTCGGCTTCGCCGACGTGTTGTTCAGGAACATCGCCGTCGAAGGCGATCGGCCCGTTCCCGAAGACATTCTCCGCGAGATAAACCGGGCCGGCTGGAGCACCGGCTATACCGGCCAGTCGCCCGAGCGCATCAAACTGCACATGGCGAACCAGAAGGATTTCGATCTGGTTTCGCTACGCGCCGCCGAAGGCCCGTGTAAGGGCGATTATTACGGATTGCCATGGCCGTGCTGGGGTAAGCCGGAGCTCAAGCATCCCGGCTCGGCGAACCTTTACGATACCAGTCTGCACGTCATGGACGGCGGCGGCACGTTTCGCGCGCGTTTCGGTGTCCAATATAACGGCGTTAATTTGCTTGCCGAAGGATCGTATTCGAAAGGGTCCGACATCAAGGACGGGTATCCTGAATTTACCTATGCGGTGCTGAAAAAGCTCGGTTGGGACACCGAGCTCACTGCGGCCGAATTGGCGACAATTCAAACGATCGGGGGAACGAATCCCGATACCGTGTCGTGGTCAATCGATCTGTCCGGCGGCATCATCCGCGTGGCGCTCAAGCACGGCTGTGTCCCCTACGGCAATGCCAAGGCACGCATGAATGCCTTTGGCCTGCCGGATCCAGTCCCGGTGCATCGCGAGCCGATCAACACGCCGCGGCCAGACCTCGTCGCCAAATATCCCACCTATCCCGACGGCAAGCAGTTTCGTCTCCCCAACGTCGGCGCTTCGTTGCAAAAAGCTGGTGTCGATAAGGGACTGAGCCGCGTCTTTCCGCTGGTCTTCACCACCGGCCGTATCGTTGAGTACGAGGGCAGTGGTGAGGAGACCCGTTCGAATAAATGGCTTGCTGAACTGCAGCAGGAGATGTTTGCCGAGATCAATCCTGCAGACGCCGCCGAACGAAACGTCAAAGACGGCACCTGGATCTGGGTGACAGGGCCAAACGCCAAGGCCAAGGTCAAGGCGCTGGTGACCGAACGCGTGGCCAAAGGCGTCGTCTGGATGCCGTATCATTTCGGCGGCTGGTTCGACGGCAAGGATTTGCGCGCCAACTATCCGGCTGGCACGGACCCCATCGTGCTCGGCGAAAGCGCCAACACACTCACGACGTACGGCTACGATCCCGCAACCGGCATGCAAGAACCGAAGACGACACTGTGCCAGGTCAGCGCGGCCTAGGGAGACGACCAATGGCGCGAATGAAATTTTTGTGTGACGCGGACCGCTGTATCGAATGCAACGCCTGTGTCACGGCCTGCAAGAACGAGAATGAAGTACCGTGGGGCATCAACCGTCGCAGAGTTGTGACCCTGAACGATGGCGAGCCCGGCGAACGATCCGTCTCGATGGCCTGTATGCATTGTACCGATGCGCCGTGCGCCGCCGTGTGTCCTGTCGATTGCTTCTACACCACGGACGATGGCGTGGTTCTGCACAACAAGGACCTGTGCATTGGCTGCGGCTATTGCTTCTACGCCTGCCCGTTCGGCGCGCCGCAATATCCGCGCGTCGGCGATTTCGGTTCGCGCGGCAAGATGGACAAATGCACGTTTTGCGCCGGCGGTCCTGAGCCCGACAATTCGCCGGCCGAATACGAAAAATACGGCGCCAACCGGCTCGCCCAGGGCAAGCTGCCAATGTGCGCCGAGGTTTGTTCGACTAAGGCGCTGCTAGCCGGCGATGGCGACATCGTTGAGGGCATCTACAAAAATCGCGTGACGACGCGCGGCTATGGTTCAGGCGCCTGGGGCTGGAAAACTGCCTACGACGAGGACATACCGGGCTGAGCCCGGACCTGCCATCGAACGAGGAAGGACGCTCCATGACATTGCTTTCACGAGAAATCCGGCTCGTCCTCGCCGCAATCGGCTTTCTGATTTTCGCAGGTCTCGTCCCCGGCGCCGCACAGACATCGAGCGTCGTCAATCCGAACGCGCAGGCCGTCAAGGAACAGCAATTGCTGAAGGACCACTATATCATTAGCGGCCGGGGCACCATTGCGGACACGAAATCATATGTCATCGAGCAGCCGCTCGGCCGCACCTGGCGGCTGATTACCGGCGCGTGGATGCATTGGATCGGCGCGCTCGCGATTCTCGGTGTCGTGGCGCTCCTGGCTTTGGCCTATTTCACCCTCGGGCCCCTGATGATCGAGGGCGGCCGCTCCGGCCGCAGCATCCTGCGCTTTAATGGCCTCGAGCGATTCGTGCACTGGCTGATCGTCGTTGCTTTCGTGGTTCTCGCGGTAACCGGCTTGAACATCACGTTCGGCAGGGAATTTCTGCTGCCGCTCGTTGGGCCTGAAGCTTTTTCGCGTTGGTCGCTGATGGCGAAATACGCGCATGATTTTTCGAGCTTTCCGTTTGTGCTCGGTGTCGCCATTATGTTTGCACTGTGGGCCAAAGCGAATATCCCGACCGCCATCGACATCCGATGGTTCAAGGAAGGCGGCGGCATGATTGGACACAAGCATCCGCCAGCAGAGAAATTCAACGGCGGCCAGAAGGCGTTGTTCTGGTGCGCGATGCTGGGCACCGCCGGCGTAGCGATTACGGGACTGTTTTTGCTGTTTCCGTTTTATTGGACCAACATCCTCGGCATGCAGATCGCTCAGATTCTGCACGCGCTGATCGCAATCGCTTACATCGCGCTCATCATCGCCCACATCTATATCGGGGCCGTCGGTATGGAGGGCGGTTGGGAAGCAATGGCCGGCGGAGAGGTCGATTTGAATTGGGCGAAGCAACACCACTCGTTGTGGGCCGAGAAGGAACTCGGCCGTCAGCGCGATCACAAAGTTGGTCAATGTTCGTCGCGGCGCATTTTGTAATCTTCTTCGTCTTTCTTAAGCTTGACTTCTGCATCCAGAAGCAACTTCTCAAGCACTTGCCGCTGGCCAGATCGGTGGTGATCTTGAGCATTCCCCGATAATGCTCGATGTTCTGTCGTCGAGCAGCCCACGCCCGATTGTAGCTTTGCGCTGGATCAATGCATCACTTGGCGCTTTAAGCTGACTATTATCCAATAGAAAAGCATTGGCAGCCCATCGAGACCGCTCCGGCGAATGTCGAATTGGAGCTAAGTATATACGATAAAAACGAATATCACGCGTTGGCATTTCCATGTCGGCGCGATGGCTTGGGCTGGAGGGACGTGCGGGCGGGCCGTTCCCTGTTGCTGGAGCCGAGCCATTGGCGGCTCTGGGCGTGACCAGCGGGCGTTGAGCCTGGCCTCGACAAGGCCACCCGATACCGCGCTGCGTGTCCGTCTGCGCGATCTCGCCAACCAGCGGCGCCGGTTCGGCTATAAACGGGCAGCCATGTCCGATTTTCTCAAGCTCGACATCGCGCGCATCATCACGGATGAGACCAACGATTTGACGCCCGCGATACGGGCTCGGCTCAAAGAGCTTTTGGGAGGAGCTGAAGATCGTCGATATCAGACTCGCAGCCGTTTCCCGACAGATTGAAGTATTCGCAGCAAAACATGACACTGCCCGTCGGCTCATGACGATCCCCGGCATCGGGCCGATCGGCGCGACGGCGCTGATTACCGCTGTCGGTGACGACCGCCAATTTCGGAAAGCGCAGGATCTCGCTGCCTGGCTCGGTCTGGTGCCTCGACAATACTCCACCGGAGGCGACCGGATTGGGGTGTGGCTCAAGGCGACAGCTTGCGTGAATGTATCCGGCCTCTCGCGAGCGACTGCTGTTGCAGCCAGGCCATGATGAGATGCGCGCGCATCGTTCCCAACAAATGATACGAACACAAGGAGCTTGGTTTTTTGACAGGGCTTACGACGCGCCATCAACTGTTCCGACATCAGTCCTAGGACCTCGCAATTTAACGAACGTGAAGCTCAGGCATGGGCCGGCGCGATCCGTTCGGAGTGGGTGTGTGGGCGCCTAAGCAGGGCCCTCGCGATTTGAGCGATCTTGTTGGCCAGGGCGACAGTGGCCTTGTTCCGGTGCATGCGATCCGCTGGCTGCTGATTCACGGCGCTCTTCCTGCATGATCCCAGCACCAGAATTCGTCGTCACCTTGGCTACCTTGATCATACCCAATTTGGGTTCTATATATCCCAATATGGGTACGATGCGACATCCTGTTGTTGGCCTGTCCAACGCGCTGTTCTCGAAGGTCCAGCAGCGAGTCCTCGCCCTCATTTTCAGCCATCCCGAACGCAGTTTCTATACTTCGGAAATTGTAAGAACGGTACGTTCCGGCGTGGGTGCCGTGGACCGCGAATTGGCAAAACTCGAACGAAGCGGCTTAGTCACGGTCGAACGCATCGGCAATCGGAAGCACTATCGTGCAAACCAAGAGGCTCCGATCTTTGAAGAATTACGGGGGCTTGTTCAGAAAACGGTTGGGCTGGCGGAACCCATCAAGAAATACTTTGAACCATATTCCGACACGATCAAGGGCGCCTTTGTGTACGGGTCCGTCGCAAAAGGGCTCGACACGGCAAACAGCGACATCGATCTCATGGTCATAGGCAACGACCTGAATTACTCTGATCTCTATACGGCCTCCCAGAACATTGAGAGACTGATTCGGCGAAAGGTACATCCTTTATTTGTGTCGCCGGCTGACTGGCGACACAAGACGTCCGTCGCCGGATCGGTTTTCAGCAAAATTAGACGTTCGCCGAAAATTTTTATCATTGGCTCCGAAAAGGACTTGGGCGATGAGCAAGCGAGAGCTCGACAACCTCGTTGAAATTGGAAGCCTCAAGAAGGAAAGTCCTTCCCGCTACGAATATGATGGCATGATCAAATCGGCGCGCCGCGGATTGGCTGACGCTCAAAATCCAACCATAGAGACCGACAGCCAATTCGACTTGGCATACGAAGCGGCTCACAAATTTGCGTTGGCGGCCTTGCGCCGAGAAGGCTACCGATCCGAAAATCGGATTACAGTATTTCAAACGCTTGTCCACACGTTGGCTACGGACAAGGCGGACCTTCAAATCCTTTTAAAGGCTCACAACGAGCGAAACTTGGCTGCCTATGAGGGTCGTGTGGATATTGATCGAAAGCTCCTTGCGGATCTCGTTGGAGCGACAAAACGACTCCAGAGTGCCGTCGGCAGGCTGTCACCTCCGAAGTAGTTCAGCTACGTCCGTTTCTAATAATCCTTGACGGTGTTGGATGCATAGCGCGCGCCGCTATCGGCTTCGGCGCGAACGCCGGGAGGCGGCTCCTGCAGATGCGGCACGACGACGATGCGGTTGACCTCGCCGCGCCGGAACGCTTGCAGGAAGGCGTCATAGTGCTTGAACGACACGCAGCCGAACGATGCCCCGCTCGGACCGAGCATGTAGGTGTGCGCCAGGATGCCGTCGCGGCCGTACATCTTGCTGTCTTTGACCGGATTGAGGCGCAGCGCCTGGACGCCGTGAAACAGGCCGGAGCGCAGCGTCAGGTCGTAGACATTCGGCGGCGTCGGGCCGCGCGCTTTGGCGCTCGCGTAGTGCGGGTCGTCGAGCATCCGGCCGAGCCCTGAATGCGCCTCGAGCCGTTCGCCGTCCGGCATGTAAACGACGTGTGCGACGATGTCGTAGATCGCCGTGTGATTGTCGCGTGCCGGCACGTCCGGATTGGCGTAGGCCAGCGCCGGCGCTGCCGGCTTCGCGGGCGCGGCAGGCGTGAGGCTTAGCGGCGACTTGGTGGCGAGGCCGATCGAGCCGGTGGTCGCCGGCGCTACTACGTCCGCGGGCGCGAGGCTGTACGTCGCCTCTCCGCTGTGCGGGCGGCGTGGCGCTTGCTCAACAACGCCAGACGGGGGCACTACCTCGGCAGACGCCAGGCTATAGACCGGCTCCGCGCTTTGCGTCGAATGCGGCGCTGGCTCGACGACGCGCGGCGACGACGCGGCCGGAATTGAAATGACGCGCACGACGCGCGGCCTCGCCTCAGCCTCCAGTCTGGCTTCCGCCTCCGGCCTAGTCTGGACATCCGCGAATTGCATCGGACGCGCGCGCGGCGCCGGCGCAGCCGGCGGCGGGGAAACTACATCGGCCGATGCGAGGCTGTAAACCGCTTCGGCATTTTGCTGCGCAGGCGGCGCCGGGTGCTGCGCTGGGGCTGGGGCTGCGGCTGCGACGTGCGACGATGGCGCGGCGGGAGCCGACGCGGTGCGCACGACGTGCGGTTTAGCTTCGGCCTCCAGCCTCGCCTCGACCTCCGCAAATTGCATCGGACGCGCACGCGGCAGCGGTACGCTGGCGAAAGCCGCAACCCGCCGCTTCCTCTGCGGCAGCGGCACGGTCTTAGCTGCGACTTCGGGCGCTGTGGTAGACGCAAGCTTGGCCGCGCCGGCCGCCTCCGGTGCATAAGCCGGATTGGCCGCGGCAAGCGCACCGCCGAACATGTCCGTGGGTGCCGCGAGCCGCATCTCCGGGTGCGGCAGTCGCATGCCCATTGTGATCGGCGCGCTGGCGCGGAACTCGGAATTGTTTGAGAGCAGGCTGGACACCATCCAAGCGGCGGCGACGGCCGCGGTGCCGGCCATCATCGCGGCGGCGCCCGCGCCCCCCAAGCCGAGGACGGCGCCGCCGACAATCGTGCGGCGATAATCGCGCCCGGTATAGGGACGCATGCGGAAACTGGAGACGTCAGGAAACGTCGCTGCCCGAGACGGCATAATACGCGCTACTCGAACGGGCACGTTTAACGGGCGGACAATGGCGGACGTTGCGGGCGCTTGGCGCCAGCCGGTTCAAATCGATACGCGCATACGGATTTTGCCGTATTCATACTCATCCCCATCTCACCACACCCGAAGGGGATAACAATGCAATGTTTAATCTTAAGCGGCTGTAAACGGCACGCGCGCCTGCGGACCGGCGCCGCAGGGGCGCCGGTAAACGTGGTTACTTTTTTCTTCGCTTGGAACCTTGCGGGCTATTTCAGTTGATCGGCCACCTTGTCGATGCCGGCCTGCGAACAGACATCATCCTGGCCCGGAGTTCCCGAAACGCCAACGGCGCCGATGGTATCATTGCCGACCTTGATCGGCAGCCCGCCGCCGAGCGCCAGCACGCGGGTATATTGGATCGAGCCTGCCGTTTCCGGACGATCATGCAGGCGCTTGACGAAATCGGCCGATGGCGCGTGGAACGCGGCGGCGGTGTAGGCCTTGCGCTCGCTGCCTTCGCGCGTGTTCAGGCCGGCGCCATCGTCGTACATCATGATGACCGGCTGACCGTCACGATTGACGACCGAAACGGCGATCTTGAATCCCATGGCGCGGCATTTGGCGAGCGCCGCGTCGGCGATGGCGCGCGCCAGCTCGAGCGAAACATTTTTCTGCGTCAGCACGCCTTGTGCGCCGGCCGGCGTAGCCAGCAGTGCGGCCACGGCCGCGCCCGCGAGACTTTTGGTAATAGGCGACATTCAATAACCTCCCTCGTTCTGAAACGTGTGAACGGCATGCCGACGACCAGGCAGCGTGCCCCGTATCTTCGGACCTCAGTAAGAACACCGGATGACCGTTGATTGTAGCGTCGGCGCGATCGAAAGTCCCACGCCTGCATTTTGTCGAGCCATGGCGACACAGTGTAAGAGTATGGCGGGCATACCGCCGCGAGGGACCAACGCAGCATGTTCGGCTGGCGCAAGCGCATCGGCTATATCGGCCCGACCGTCATGGAAGTCGTGCCATACGAGTTCTACAAGTTCGCGCCGGATGGCATCGGGCTGGTCGGCATTACCTGCAATATCGACGACTGGAGCGCCGAATGGTTCGACAAGGCGCTGGCGCAGGTGGCGGAAGCCGCAAAATATCTCGGCTCGCGCGGTGTCGACTTCGTCCTGCACGGCGGCGGCCCACTGGTGGTGGCGCGTGGTGAAGGCTTTGATGAGATCATCGTCCGCGACATCGAGCGCGCGTCCGGCGTTCCCGCCTCGACCGGCGTGCGCGCGGCGATGGAAGCGCTGCGCCATCTCGGCGCCAAGCGAATCGCGATCGCATCGCCTTATCCGGAGCGTCACAACCGCGCCATGGCGGACTATCTCGCCACGCACGGCTTCGACATCGCCACTGCCGAAGGCATGGATGTGCCATTCAAACGACTGCAGGCGGTGACGCCTGCCGACATCAGGGCGTTTGCCGACGGCGTGCTGCGCCGCGCCAAAGACTGCGACGCGCTCTATCTACCGTGCCCGCAATGGCAGGCGTCACAGATCGTCGACGCCATGGAGCGCGACGCCGGCATCCCGATCGTCGCCTATTCGCACGCCAGTTTTTTCGTCGCCTTCAAGGCGCTCGGCATAACTGATCCGATCAAAGGGCATGGCCGCCTGTTGGCGTCGCTTGCAGTCCAATAAGATCGCAAGCTTTTAGGCGCGCGGGAGGCGGCATGGCGTTTTCGAGTTGGCGTGGGACCGTCGGCATCGTGCGGCCGACTTTGCGTACGGGTGGCTTCGAGGATCTGGTACGCATGCTGCCGGAGGGGATCGGCGTCATTCCGCTGATCCTCAACGTGCGCCGCGGCGCGGTCGACGAGTTCAAGACCGTCATTCCCGCCTACGAGGAAAAAGTCGCGGAGCTGGCGCAGGCCGGGTGCGATGTCGTCAACCCGTCCGGCGCGCCGCCCTTCATGGTGCTCGGCTACGACAAGGAACAGGCGCTGATCCGCGACTGGCAGAAGAAATACAACACCCGCATCTTCACCTCCGGCACCAGCCATGTCGATGCGCTGCGCGCGCTCGGCGTTCGCCGTTTCATCGGCGCCACCTATTTTCGCGGCGACATCAACCGCATCTATGCGCGATATTTTGCCGACGCCGGGTTCGACTGCCTCGCCATGGCCGGCATGGACGTGGATTTCGACAAGGCGCAGGAACTGTCGAGCTTCGAGGTCTATCGCTTCATCAAGAGCGAGTTTCTGGCGCATCGCGGCGCCGAGGCGATCTACATGTTGGGACCGGCCTGGCGCACACTCGACATCGTCGACATGCTTGAACAGGACCTGGGCGTTCCGGTGGTCCACGCCATCCCGGCGCAGTGCTGGGATATTCAGCGCCATCTTAATGTGCGCCAGCCGGTCCAGGGGTTCGGTCAGCTCGTGGCCGAGATGCCGGACGGGCCAACCATGGCGGTGCAGCGAACCGCGCCAAAACGCGGTGCGAAGAAACCGCGCCGCAAATAAAAGGGGGCGATAGCTTTGCGACGATACCTGCTCCCTCTCGCACTTCTTTTCGTCTCGGCTTTTCCGTTCGCCGCCTCACGGGCCGACGATTTCTACCGCGGCAAACAGATCACCATTCTGGTCGGCTTCTCGGCCGGCGGCACCTACGACGCGACGGCGCGGCTGTTCGCGCGCCATCTTGGCCGGCACCTCGCCGGCAATCCAACCGTCATCGTGCAGAACATGCCGGGCGCGGGCAGCATGGTGGCGACCATGAATCTGTTTCACACCGCGCCGAAGGACGGCACGACGCTCGGCGTGATCGGCGGCGGCACCGTGATCGAGCCGCTCCTCGGCAATCCGCAGGCCAAATATGACGCCCGGCAATTCGCCTGGATCGGCGGCCGTTCACGCGACGATTTCCTCTGCGTGGTCTGGCACACCGTTCCGGTCAACAGCATCGCCGACGCGACGACCCGTCAGGTCGTGGTCGGCGCGACCGGCCCGGGTTCGCGCACGCAGACCTATCCGCAGGCGCTCAACGATCTTGCCGGCACCAAATTCAAGATCGTATCCGGCTATCCGGGCGGCAACGAGATCACGCTGGCGTTGCAGAAGGGCGAAGTCGAAGGCTATTGCGGCTGGGCGGTCGGCAGTATCCGCCAGCGCGCGCCGCAATGGCTGACCGACGGCACCCTCAAGGTGCTGGTGCAATTCACCGCCGGTAAGCCCGATCTGCCCAACGCGCCGGTCGCGACCGACTTGGCAAAGACCAAAGAGGGCCGCGAGGCCATCCAAATCCTTTCCGCCGATTCCGTGCTGGCGTGGCCGCTGATGGCACCACCCGGTTTGCCGGCGGATCGCGTGCGCGAACTGCGAACCACGTTCAACGCCATGATGGCCGACCCGGCACTGCTCGCCGACGCCAAGAAAGCCAATCTCGATGTCGATCGGGTGAGCGGCGCGGAAATGCAGGCGCTGATCGACCGGCTTTACGCAGCGCCCGCGCCGGTGCTCGATTTGGTGCGCAAGATCAATGTAGGGAATTAAAGCGTCATTCCGGGGCGCGGGCGCAAACCCGCGGGCCCGCAATCCATAGCGATCGTTCGAGGGGGAATTCGACGCACCGGCCAGTCCCGCAACGATCGTGATTATGGATTCCGGGCCCCTCGCTTCGCTCGGCCCCGGAATGACGCTAAGATGCCACCCCAGAATAACCACGGAGAATGACGTGCTGGCGCCTGCTGCTTCGATGCAAAACCGCATCGCCATGTATAACGGTAATGCGCTCAAGATCGGCCTGTTCGGCGCCAATTGCTCGTCCGGCCGCTCGGCCACCAAGGTGCCGGAGCGCTGGTCGGCGAGCTGGGAGGATTGCCTGGCGCTGGCGCGGATGGCCGACGACGCCGGCCTCGATTTCATGCTGCCGATCGCCCGCTGGAAAGGCTATGGGGGCGACACCGATTTTCACGGCGTGACGCTCGAAACCATCACCTGGGCGGTTGGCCTCCTGGGCGCCACCAAGCACATGACGGTGTTCGGCACCGTGCATGCGCCGCTGTTTCATCCGCTGATCGCCGCCAAGGAATTCGTCACCGCCGATCACATCGGCCAGGGCCGGATGGGCATGAACATTGTCTGCGGCTGGAACGAAGGCGAATTCGACATGTTCGGCGTCCGGCAGCGCGAGCACGACGAACGCTACGACTACGCGCAGGAATGGGTCGACATCGTCAAACAGGCCTGGACCCGCGACGACACCTTCGATTTCGACGGCAAATACCTGCATCTGCAGGCGGCCCGCGCCTTTCCAAAGCCTTACGGCGGGACGCAGCCACTGATGATGAACGCCGGTTCGTCCGATGTCGGGCAGGCCTTCGCGCTCCGCAATTGTGACGCGTTCTTTGTCGCCACCGCGGGCTCGCGCAAATCGCTCGCCGGCAATGCCGCCAAGGTCAGGGAGATCAAGGCGCAGGCTCGCGGGCTTGGCCGCGAGATAGAAGTGTTCACCGTCGGCCAGGTCATCTGCCGGCCGACGCAACAGGAAGCCGACGATTATTATCAGCACGCCATCATCGACAATGCCGATTGGGGCGCGATCGACGGCATGCTGGCCAACAAAAGCATCACGCCGCAGACCATCGGATCCCAGGAGTATGAGAAAAAGCGCCGATATTTCGCCTCCAACGCGGTCGGCGGCTATCCGTTCGTCGGCACGCCCGACAAAGTCGCGGACGAACTGGCCACCATCAGCCAAGCCGGCGTCCGCGGCATCGGACTTTCATTCGTCAATTACCTCGACGAGGTGCCGTATTTCTGTGCCGAGGTTCTGCCCCGCCTGGAGCGTGTCGGCGTGCGTGTGAAGCGCTGACGCGAGCGCTCAATCCATCAGTTCGGTGACGCCGGGCATCACCAGGCGATCGGCCGTCAGCGTCGGCCCGATATTGCCGGCGCGCCGCTCCTCGTTGATCAAATTCTGCAGCTTGGCCCGTGAGACTTTGCTGGTCGGCTCGAAATAGCGGACCCGGCGCAGCATGTCATAACTCGCCGCCGCGTCTTCCTTGGTCGCGTGTGCCGTCTGAACCAGAAGGTCGACGGCTTCGCTGCGGTGCGCCGGATCCGCGAACCAGGCGATGCTGGCGTCGGTCGCCGCCAGCACGCGCTTGACTATTTCCACGTGCGCGTTCGCCCACGGCTTGAACACCGCCATGCCGGTAAACGGCAGGTCCTTCACATAATCCGGCGCGAATGCGATGGTGACGAAGCCCGCCTTCTCGGCCTGAAAGTTGACCGGCGGTAGCACCACGGCGGCATCGGCGACGCCGGCCTTGAGGGCTGCATAACGCGCGGCGCCAACGCCGGCGGAGAGGACGGTGTAATCGCCGTCTTTCAGGCCGCCGGCAGCCGCCATGCGCTTGAAATAAATCGTCGTCATGTCGGCCGCCGAGCCGATGCAGACCGTCTTGCCTTTCAGGTCGGCGATGGTTTTGAGGCCCTTCTTGCCGATCAGCACATAGGGTGCGGCATTGCCGACGATGCGGACGATCGCGACCGACGCACCCTTGTCAATCGCGTGAATCGGATCGTTGATGCCGACGCTGAGCGCGACATCGAACGAACCGGCTGTGAGCTGCTGGGTGACCGCGGCGCCGCTTTGCGCGAAGCTGATTTCGACGTCGAGGTTTTGCGCCGTGAAGAAGCCCTTGTGGGCCGCAATATAGAACGGCCACAGCGGCGCCTGGCCGCCGAGCGTGCCAGCGGTGACCTTGTCGGCGGCGAAAGCCTGCCGCACCAGCGCGGCGGCACCGGCGAGGCCGATGAAGACCCGGCGAGGAATTGCCATACGAGCACCCCGGAAATTGCAAGTCCGCAGTGTCGGCCAGCATAAATGATCTTGCCGATGCGCACAGCGCCGGCCGGTGTGACATGATGTGCTGCCCGGGTGTGGAACGCGCCGCACCCATGAGATATCGTCCGTGTCACCCCACCGCCAATCTTCACAGGAATGCCCCCATGAACACCCAAATCCGCCCGCCACGCATCGGTCCGCAGCCGTGGGAGGCGGTGCGCGGCAAGCTCGACCAGTCGCTGCCGTTCGCCAACATGCGCGACACGCCGTACTACCGCGATGCGGTGTGGGAGCAATTCTCCAAGGCCGAATACGAGCGCCGCTATCGCGCGCTGCGCGCCAAGATGCGCGAGGACAAGCTCGATGTCGTGATCGTGCCGGGCGGCCCGAGCCACTGGAGTTTCGGCGGCGGCATGCTGTGGCTGACCGGTCACTGGGAATGGCACGCGCTGTCAAGCTACGTGGTGGTGCCGCTCGAAGGCGAGCCGACCATGATCTATTCGATGGGTGGGACACACGCCGAAGCGGTGCGCCGCCAGGTCGAGGTCGCCGTCAAGGACGTGCGCCACAGCCGCAGCGGCCGCTACGCCGACATCATGGTCGAGCGCATCCGCGAGCTTAAGCTGGAGCGCGGCCGCATCGGCTTGATGGAAATTGACCCGCGCCATGGCGACTACATGCCGGTCAATCAGTACCACGTGCTGCGCGACAACCTGCCCGACGCCGAACTGGTATTCACCAAGGGCTTCCTGCACGAGCTCCTTTCGATCCACAGCGCCGAAGAACTCGACTGCGTGCGCAAGGCGGGCGTGCTGTGCAAGAACGCCATGGACGCCATGGTGGCGCGCGCCGCGCCGGGCGTGAAGGAATATGAGCTGCGCGCCGCCGCGGGCGCGGCGATCCTGGAGGGCGGCGGCGATATCGACTTTCTGATCATCGGCTCAACGCCGATGGACAATCCGGCGCTGATTTTCGGCAATCCGCGGCCGTCATCGCGTGTGCTGAAAAAGGGCGACATCATCAACATGGAGCTGGCTGCGGGTTATCGCGGCTACACCGCGCAGGTCGGCTCGCCCATTTGCGTCGGCGAACCGACCGAGATGGTGAAAAAATTCTGGCACGACGTGACGCTGCCGGGTTACCGCCGCATCGTTGCCGAGATCGCGCCGGGCAAACCGGTGGAAAATATGCGGCTCGCCAGCAAGTTCTTCCGCGACAATGGCTACCAGTCGCGGCCGACGCAATGCCACGGCATCGATCTCGTCACCGACAAGCCCCACGTCGTCGCCGAGCACGTCGCCGCCGAAGACTTCGAGCAAATATTGAAAGCCGGCATGGTGATCATGGCCGAGCCCAACCCGATCACGCCGGACGGCCTGTTCGGCATTTTCCTCGGCCACACCTTCATCGTCACCGACAAGGGGCACGAAGTGGTCGACGAGTTTCCGCTTGAAATCGCAGTGGCGCGAAGTTGAGCGGTGCGGCCACATCTCGTCGCCGAAGGCATCACACAGCAATCAAGTCAAACAAGGGACGCCGAAAGGCGACCCTTGTTTCATCGCTTGTCACCGGTCTTAGTGGCCGCCGTCCTGTACTGCCGGCAGGAACACGGGAATTGCCGAGACGGTGTAGCCCTTCACCTGAAGGGTCCAATCGGAATCGATCGCCGTCAATGCCCCCGCATACGGCAGATACAGCGTCAGGTTCGACACATAAAGCGTGCGTCCGTCCTGACTGAACGCTGGGCTCGCCGGGAACAGAAAGCCTTGCGCGATACCGTTGTGGTCGATGCCGTAGAAATCGCCGAGCTTGGCGATGACTTTCGGCACGGTCGCGCCGGAGATCGGATTTTTGGCGTTCGGATCGACGACGACGATTTCGTCCTCCTGATTAGCGCAAATCCAGATGTTGTCATTGCGGTCAACCAAGATACCGTCGGGCGCGTTGATGCCCGTGATCAAGATCGACGGCGTGCCGGCGACTGCCGTGCCGAGATTCAGCGTCACCGGAATCTGGATGATCTGATGAAACGCCGTATTTGCCACGTACATCGCGGTGTGCTCGTTGTTGAACTCGATGCCGTTGGCGCCAAACGGAGGGGTGAGACCCGTTCCGGGACTGAACAAGGGACTGGAACTCCACGCCGTGTAGGAGCCGCCGTGCGGCGGAACCTGCCAGATGACGCCGTTGAAAGAATCCGACACATAGCCGTTTCCGGCCGGATCGAAGGTCAGCGCATTGAGACCGGATTTGGCAATTGGGCCCGCCAAAATGGTCGACGAACCATTCGTCGGATCGACTTGAAGGACATTGCCCGCCCCAAAGTCGAGCACCCACAGTGCATGGGTCACCGGATTGAAGGCGAGCCCGAGCATGTGCGGGCTGGAGTTTGCGATCGTAACCTTCCGGATGATTTTGCCTTGGGGGCTTATCACGAAGAGTACGGCGTTTCCGGTAAGACCGCCCTTGGTATTAAAGCCAAAAGTCGGAACGTAGATGTTGCCGTCCGGGCCAACGGTGAGGCCCTCAACGCTGCTCTGCACGCCGGGCGTGACGTCAGGCAGCACGGCGAGCACATCCACACGCCCGCGATCCCAGGCATTAGCGGGCAATGCACCGAGAAACCCGGCCACGAGCCCGAGCATGATCGCACTTACTTTAAGGCGTTTCATCATTTCCTCCCCTCTGATTTGATCTCTCGAAAATTTTTTTGAAAGTGCGCGTCAAACATAGCATTTTACCGGCGACATCGGAAGGCACTCCTCAGGCGCGCTGGCATTTGAGCAACAGCCGGCGCTGAAAATGATGGTTGACGCCGCGACCACGTGGCTGCGGCGTCGGCCTCATCCGGGCAGACCGGGTGACGTTCTTCTCTTTAGGAGACCGCCCGAATACCAGTTCGCGTAGAGATCGAGTTATTTACGCGGCAGCCTCGGTATTGACGGCAGATCGAGCACTTCGGTGCGATCGTTGTTATAGAGCACCGCTTCTCGCTCGCTTACTGATCGTAAAATCCAACCGTTTTCACCTTGGCCGGTCTTAAGCCGCACGACGTTTTGCGTTATCGTATCAATGAAGACGGCGTATCCTTCGCTATTGCCCTCTACCGTCCCGACAAGGCTCAGCCTCGGCCTGAAGGCGCCGATGGCCTGACGGCATTGGCCGCTTTGACCGGTGGACTAATTACCGCCGCCGCAGGCGGGCGACGTAATGGTGAAAAAAGCGGACGGTCGCGGGTCACGCTCAGCACCCGAAGCGGTATGCCCCACAATGGATTTGTGCCCAGGTCCTGATCGCTCAAAATCGCCTCGACCGCCATCGGCAGATCGGGCGCTGCGTTTAGCGTGCCAGCCCGATCGAACGCACCGCCGCTACCAAATCCCGAGGAGACGCGCTCGGCGGACGCCGGCCCGCAACCGGACGCGGCGACCCAGCACATCGCCGTAGCGGCGATAACGGGGATTCGCCGGCCGTTCATTTTCCGCTCCACCACTGCCCGGACACGGCGAGCACTATCCTCATGCGATTGGCGCTTGCCCCGACCGTCGGCGTCTGAACGACGAGCTGATCGACGAACAGAAACGGCATGCCCGCCTCGATGTCGTACAGCAACGGCTGCAGCGAGGCTTGCTCGATCTCGCAACTTACCACCAAACCGGCCCATCCTTGCTTGGCACGGGCGTCGTTCAGATCGACCTGCGAAGAGAGCACATTTCCGTTCACACGATGAACGGCTGCGCCGACGCGTTGCAGCAGGCTGGCAGCGGCCACGTTGAGCGTTTCACCTTTCAGGAAAGGTGAACCGGCAGGAGCGCCCTGGAGCGGCGAGAACTGGTCTCGACGGCCGACTGCTGAACGTCCTTCCAATTCGGCCAGCATTGTTTCGGCCGCAGAAACCGATGCACGCTGGTCGTTGACTGCGGATATGGCGCTCCAGGTAAAGACAATGGCAGCTCCCACCACCACCACATAACCGGCGACGGAAGCGGCCTTGAATATCGACTGCCGATTGGCGAGCTGGCTGATCTTCATGGCGTGATCGCGAAATCCGGCTCCATGCGCGCTTCAATGCTGAAGCGATCGCCAGGCTCCGAGGAGCTGTGGGTGATTGGAGCAAAAAACGTAGCTTTGCTGAAATGATGGCTCTGCTCGATCAATCGAATGAGGTCGGGCGCATCGCGGGTAATCCCCGTCAAACGGACCTTGTCGGAGTCGATCCGTAGCTCGGTCAGATAGGTATTATCCGGCAGAATTCGCGAAAGGATCTCCAATGCGATGACGGCAGAGGGAGTGTCGTTCCTCCGACGTACCAACGCTTGTTCGGCAACGACCTTGGGATCGCGGGGCGCATTGCGCGACGCAAGCGCCCTGGCACGGATCTGTGCGATTTGTCGTGCGAGTTCGTCTTGATGCGCCTGCAGACTGTGAACCATCATTGCGGAGGCGATATTGGCCGCTGCCGCGACAAACAGAAATAAAGCCAATCCGGCAAGGGCAATCCGGCGGGCCAGGCGAACGTCGAGAATGCCGCCAACGTTCTTCTCGACAACGGCGATTGCCGGCGCGTCGAGCGCTGCTTCGATCGGGCGCGTCGAAATCTTTACTGCGCAAGCGCCGAGTCCGGTAAACGTCTGCACGTATGGATCAAGCATCTCCTTGGCCGTCGCCGCAACGGTCACGGCGATCCGTCCCGCACCGATGTCGACCGGCGCGCTGACTCCAAATGCCGCGTGATCGGCGCTCCACGGTGTCAGTCGATCGATTTGAGAGCGTACGACGCCGCTCAGGAATTCGGCCGCGCGGGACGGGAGTTCCATTATTTTGAAGATAAATCGCTCCGGCCGTAGATTTAGCTCGACCCGGCTGCCTTTGATTGAAAGCGCCAACGGGGATGGCGAATGAGCGCCAACACGAAGATCACTCAGTTGCAACGCGGTGTCAGCTCCGGCAATCGCCGCTACCTTACCGTCGGTTCGAACTGAAAAGCGCCCCTCGTCACCCTCAATCAGGGCGATTGTAGGTATGGACTTGAAGCGGATCACGGCGGCGACCATCGCTTCGGCCACATGATCGAGCCAAGCCGAGAACGTCTTCCCGATGGCTTCAAACGCCGCCATGGCACCTCAACATCCTAATTCTCATCGTCAGGGCACATCGCCGTGCCATGACAGAATGCGATATGGATCGGCATTCCTGGGCGTAAGAAAAATTACAGCCTGGGTGTTCATGCGCTGACCCGATTGGAACTTCACGTCAATCGTGATTCTGTTCGCCCTGCTGGGTTCGACAGTGATGTATGAGTTCGTACCGCCGAGTTGCGCTTGCAAAACATCCCGGGAAGCATTGGCGCGCATATCCAGCACTGTCTGTAGGCGATCGGGGGTCATCCCCGGCAGCGCGGCGAGCACCTGCGGGGGCGCGGAAACGACATTGACCGCCGCCTTCCCACTATAGACCGTGAAATATGGCAGCACACGGCCGACCACGGCTTCGGGAATGCCGGTTACCAGGCCCAACTCATTCGGGTCCTGGAATGGGCCGTGGCGCGGCCCATAGGTTTTGCCGGCTGCTGCATAAAGGGCCGCCTCGGAATCAGTATCTCCGGCACGCAATGGTGTCCGCCACGCGATAATGCGGTCGGCAAACGCCAGAGCATCGTCGGATTGCACCCCGATGCCGGTAAAAAAGCCGGCCAGCACCTCTTTGGGCGCAAAATTCAAATCGATAAGGGAATTTTCGCAGCGGAAATTTACGGCCACCAATGCGCTTCCCTGACGGAAGCTGAAGGAACCCTGGGACGGTGGCTGGTTAGGCTCTTTGGTGAGCTGGTAGGCGGCAAGTTCAACTCCCGATTCCGCCAGCGCTTCAGTCTGAACGTGCAGATCATGAGTGACGAAGTTGAACGCCGCCTCGCGGACATAGAGCGAATAGATCAATGCTAATGTCGCCAACGCTGCCAGAATCCACAGGACTGCAACGATGATAAAGCCTTGGTCACGGCGATCGCTACGAGGATGGGCCATGCCTAGCGGCCCCCGTTGCTGTTGGCGGGGGCTGTCGTGTTTTGAGCTGGTTCGCCTCCGGTAGGACAGCCTGCGGCCGTCGTCCCCCAGCTACATCGCGCCGCAAGCTCAGCATGAATCAAGGTGCTGGTGGATACCGCCAGAAGGTCGGATGTCGCGTTGTCCCGCACCTGGACGCGGACCGCTCGCGGCAGCTCCCGCTGCGCATGCCAATTGTCCCGCCAAAGCCGGTCTGCTCCCGCATACGAGAACGACACGCGATAAGGCGCTCGGATGACAACCACCGGATCGGAAAACATCAGATTCGCGCTGTCCGCGGACTGATCGGGGCCGATCGGAAGCGTCGCGGTGCTGCGCACCAGAGCCGGACCGTTATCCGAGCTTGTCTCAGCAAGCCGGACGACTTCGATGCCGGGGCCGCCATTGGGCGCAAGTCTGGTGCGGACGAAAACAACCGAGAGCTCGGAGCCGTCAAACAGCGGAGGACCAATACCAGGCCCTGTCGTGATGATTGCAGCTTCTGCCAGATCGTCGGTAAGACGGTCCAACCCTGCCGCCGTCAGCTCAGTGCGCTGCAGTCCCGCCAAGCCCCGGTTCCAACTGGGAACCCACTGCCCGGTGACGGCCCCTAACGCGGCCAGGATGAAGCCCATCAACAAGGTTGCCACCAAGGCTTCAACGAGCGTGAAGCCGGCATTCGGTGAGCCAGCCGCTGCGGGCGTCACGGCCGGTCCCCTGCGGCAGACCTCAGGCGGACGGTGTCCACACGCAACTCTTGCCCCGTGGGCGATTCGACCCGGATGACGACAGCTTGCGGCACCCATTGAGTAGCCCGCGACGGATCGACGAAATCGGCCCGGAACGGCAATACATCGACGCGCCAACGGTTATCGCCGATCTGTCCGCTGAAATCGCCTAGCGCAAGGCTGCTGCGATCAGGCAGTCCGGTAAGCGCACCGCGGGCGGTCTCCACCACCGAGAGCCGGTCGTCAACCCGGCGCGTTGCACGCACGTTGCTGGCTACAAGCGAACCGATGGCTGCGAGGGAAATTGCGATGACGCCGAGCGCAACCAGCGCCTCGATCATCGTGAAGCCGGCGTCCGACTTCCGCTCGTCCCCGTCATCTGACTGCCACAACATCAGCTATCCCCGTCAGCCAGTTCACCCGCACCTGGAAACCCGTTCCGGATCGCGTCAGCGTAAGGACACCTCCACATGACAGACCCGAGGGAAGATAGCGAATCGTTGCGCCCGCAGCGCGGTTATTGCAGCGGGAAGCAAACATTGCCTGAACGGTAACGTCGGACGGGAATCGCAAGAAGCGGCCGTTCGCGCCCGATTGAATGATGCGAGATGGCGCATCAATCAGTGTTGCGATTTCTTGGTGCCGCCCTTGTGCCGCGGCGTGGTCGGCGTTCAACAATGCGGCAGCCTGGGTTGCATAGCCGCTCAACTGCGGCATGGACGTGCCGCGCGGAATTGCCGGAAGCACGATGGCCGCAAGCATCGCGATAATGGCGAGGACACAAATGACTTCCAACAAGGTAAACCCGGCGTCCCCGCCCTTGTCAGTGTGCCCAGCTAACGATTGCACTGGTGCTACCCAATCCGGCCCTTTCCCCATCGGGCCCGTACGAGAGGATGTCGTAGGGACCATGCTCACCGGGTGACCGATAAACGTAGGACCTCCCCCAGGGATCGTTTGGAACATACCCTCCCTTTAAATAAGGACCGTTCCAGGTCGGCGAGTTCTCGGGACGTTGCACCAGGGCAACGAGTCCCTCAGAGGTCGTCGGATAGTGCCCCTCGTCGAGATAAAACAGATCAAGGGCACTTCCCATGCTTGCAATCTGGATTTTCGCCGCCTTGATCTTGGATTCCGACAGGTAGTTCAGCACACGCGGCGCGACCAACGCCATGATCATGGCGATAATTGTGATCACCACCAGCATTTCAACGAGGGTGAAGCCGGCCTCTCCGTCGCGTTGGAGCCGCTCACGGCTGAATGAAAGCCGGCGTGTTGTTCTCAGCCGCAAAAATCCCGTCATGCAACTCACCTCACGATGCCACGATCTGACTCACGGATAGCAACGAGGTCATGACAGAGACGATCAGCCCGCCCACAACGACGCTGATTCCGATGATTGCAGCCGGACCCGCGATTCCGATTATGCGATCCAAACTGCGCTGCAGCTTTGCCTCGTAGAACTCCGCAATGCGGCTGCTCAACGCTGCAAGCTGGCCCGTCTCCTCACCTAACCTTAGCATGCGGACCGCCGTCGCCGGAAGAGCCTTGGCATCCGCCAACGCATCCGAAAGCTTGCCGCCGTGGCGAACGTGATCGGCGACGCGTGCCCACGCCTGAGGCTGGCCGCGGCGGTTAAGCAGGTCGGCCAAAATCCGCAGCGCGGTCGACAATGTCATGCCGCTCCCGAGCAGTAGCCCGAGATTACGGCAAAACATTCCCGTCGTATGAAACATCAGCAGCGATCTCAACAGAGGAAGGCGTGCCATGGTATTCCACACAGCTCGCTGCACATCCGCGCGGCCGGCAACCAACCAGCCTGCTGCCAAAACAATGACGGCAACAACGACGATGATGCTGCCATGCGCACGCACAAAACTCGACAACCCAAGGAAGAATCCGACAATGGGATCTAATTGAGCCTGAAAGCCACGCAGCACCTCAGCAAACTGCGGCAAGACGAACAGGAGAAAGAATGTGAGCACGCAGCCCGCCGCGAACAGGATGAAGGCCGGGTAACGCGCCGCTTCGGCGAGCTTTCGGCGCAGTGTTTCACCGCGTTCGCGCTCCGCCGCCAAAACCTCAAGAACGTGGTCGAGCGTTCCAGCGGCCTCACCGACCCGCACCAGCGCGACGTAAACTTCCGGAAAAGCCGTTGGGTGCTGAGAAATCGCTTCTGCCAAGCTCTCGCCCGCCAGAATGCTGGATCGCACTTTGCCGATAATCGGCCGCAACCGTCCAATGTCCAGGTCATCCGATAAAAGCTCGAGCGCCGCGTCGATTCGGGCGCCAGCCTTGAGCAAAAGCGCAAGATCGCGCGTAAAAATGGTGACGTCTTCCGACCGCGGTTTATTGAGAAAAGTGAAACTCAGTTGTGACGCGGCCGTCCGGCCGGCGTCGTTGACTGTCTCGATGGGAACGAGACCCAGATATTCCACCTGGCGGATGACTTCGGCAGCAGTCGGCGCCGAAATTGATCCGCTGACGATCTCGCCGCCCTGGGTCAGTGCACGATAGCGAAAGCTTGCCACGGCTTCACCGCAACGCGACGACGCGAAGGGCTTCACTGGGAGACGTGATGCCGGCACGGCATTTGGCAACGGCGTCGTCCAGCATCGTCGTCATACCACCCCGCAGGGCGACGCGCTCGATGTCGCCCGCGTTATAATCCCGACCGATCAGGCCACGAATTTCTTCGCTCGTTTCGATGATTTCAAATACTCCATTACGCCCTCGGTAACCGGTGCCGCCGCATCGTTCGCAGCCCTTGGGTTCATAAATTTCCTCGCCGACACGAAAGCCAAGTGAACCGTAGCGTGGGTCGGCGGCAAGGGTTTCGGTTTCAAGCTGCCGCGTCCGCTTGCAGCGATCGCAAAGCACTCTGACCAGGCGCTGCGCAATGACCCCTCGCAGCGTCGACGCCAAGAGGAACCCCTCAACGCCGAGATCGAGCAGTCGCGGGATTGCCGAGGCGGCCGTCTCAGTATGCAGCGTCGTCAGCACGAGGTGGCCGGTCAGCGCCGCGTGGATGGCGATGTGGGCTGTCTCGGAGTCGCGCACCTCTCCAACCATGATCACATCGGGATCGTGTCGCAGAAACGCGCGGAGCGCTGTTGCGAAGGTAAGTCCGATGGCCGGTTTGATCTGCGACTGGTTGATGCCTTCGATCTCGTACTCTACCGGATCTTCGATGGTCAGAATTTTGCGTGAACTGTCATTGAGGATGCTGAGCATCGTCGCCAACGTCGTCGTCTTGCCACTGCCCGTTGGACCGGTGACGATGATCATACCGTGCGGCAGCGCCAGCAGACGGCCGGCTTTTGCTTCGTCCGCACTGAGCATTCCAAGCTTGCTGATGTCCAGCAATCCGCGGTTCTTAGCCAAAAGGCGGAGCACAGCCGCCTCGCCATGCTGCGTGGGAACCGTTGCCACGCGAATATCCAGGTCAACGCCGCTAATCTGCTGGCGAGCGGCACCGTCCTGGGGCAGGCGTCGTTCGGCGATATTCAGCCCGGAGAGAATCTTGACGCGCGAAATGAGCGCCTGCGGTGGCGCGCCGACCGGCGTCGGCACCACGCGCAGCAGCCCGTCGACGCGCATGCGCACGACCAGCCCCGATGCAAACGGCTCGATATGGATGTCGGTCGCCCGCGACTCGACGGCACGTTCGAGCAAATCATTGAGGGCGCGCACAACGGGGGCTCCGCTTGCCAGATCGCGCAGGCTTTCCACATCGTCGTCGACCCGCCCCAAGGATGCAGCGCTCTCACCCGAGGCTGCGGCGCTTTCATCCAGTCGTGCGGTCAGCGTTGTCGCAATATCCTCAAACGAGGCGATCGCGATTGGCAGCGGCGCTCCGAGCACCAGTTCGGCCGCACGAACCGCCGCAGTATCAGTCGGGTCCGCGACAACAACGCGAACCTGTCCCGTGTCTCCCGCGCAGGGAAAAATGCAGGACTCGCGCAAAAAGCGCGGTGAAAACTTCGCCGTGCGCGGCGCTACAGAAATAAGTTCGGCAAGGCTAACTCTCGGTAGTGCGAAAAACCGGGCGACCTCATCGGCATATTCGCTCGCCGATATTTCGGTCTGTTGCCACAATTTATGGAGCGGTTTGCCCGCGCGTTGCGCCTCGCTGATATTGAAGCGGTCGGCCGCCGCGCCGATCAGCAGATTGTGCTTCTGCAAGTGATCATAGAATTCCTGCAGCCCTTCGCTGCTGCGCGAAACGTCACGGCCGTGAGCACTGCTTTTTGAACTGGCGGCGATATCCGTCATATCCTTGAGCCGGCGCGGAAATTCTCTCCTTGACGAGGGCCGCACCTAGTCACTAGACTTGACATCATTAACCGACATGACGTGAGGATGCGGCGGGCTAATTGTAGGTCGGTGACAGTAGCGTGGTCAATCATCGCCGAGCAGTTGGGGCTTGCCTAGCCATCGGTGCGGTGGTCGCATTGCTTTCGGGCTGCGATCTGACCACGCTGTCGGAACAGAAGCAGCACGTCCCCGATCCATTCGATCAGGTCCAAAATTCCGATCTTAGTCCGCGCTTTCCGCAGTCCATGGCGCAGCAAGCGGGCGGAGGAGCGGCGGCCCAAGGCAGCAGCTATTACGGTCAGGAACCGCAGCGCAATGGAACCGCCGAGCCGAACGAAAACCCCGGCGTTCAAGCGGCCCCGTCCGGCGAAGGTTATGAATTAAATTTCGAGAATGCGGCGGTTTCTACGGTCGCCAAAGTCGTTCTCGGCGATATTCTCAAGGTCGGCTACATCATCGACCCGCGCGTGCAAGGCACAGTCACGATCGGTTCCGGCCGTCCGGTTCCGAAAAACCAGCTAATCCCGGTGCTCGAGAGCGCATTGCGGATGAGTAACGTTGTGCTGGTACCGGATAGCGGCGGAGGCTATCGCTTGATACCGGGGGGCGATGCCCAAGGCGCCGGCGGCGTGCTCAGCGGCGGCAATGGCACTCAGGCGGGCTATGGCATCAGCGTCATTCCCCTGCGTTACACGTCTGCCCAGACGATACTAAAGCTCCTCGACAGTTTTGCTATCAAACCGGGCATGGCGCGAGCCGACACGGCACACAACCTGATTTTGGTTCAGGGTGACGGTCCGGAGCGCAAAGCTGCCGTCGAGACAATCCTGACGTTTGACGTTGACTGGATGCGCGGCCAATCAGTCGGCATCTACCCGCTCGAGAACGCCACTCCCGATGAAATGATCAAAGAACTCAACAAGATCATGGAAGATGGCGAGGGCGGCCTTAATCAGACCCTGGTCACGCTGCAACCGGTGCCGCGCCTGAACGCTGTCCTGGTCGTGAGCCGCAAGCCTGTTCTGCTGAAACAGGCTGCATTGTGGATCAAGCGTCTTGATAGAGCCAATAACGCCGGCACGGCAGTTCACGTCTACCGACTGCGCTATGGCGATGCACGCCAGATCGCGCGAGTCTTGGGCGATCTGTTTGGCAATCGCCAGCAAGGTCTCAACTCGCCGGTCAACCAGATTGCGCCGGGTGCCGGTGTGTCCAGTTCCTCAAGCAGCGGCGCTCCTGGTATCGAAAGTCCAGGCGGCACAGGTCAAACGCCCGGCGGGGCAACGACCGGAGTTGGCACGGCCGGCGCAGGCGCGGGCGGCGGTGCGAATGCCGGCATCCAGCTCGGCAACATGGGCAGCGGTTTCGGCAACGCGCAAGGCCTTGGCGGCCCCCCCGGAGGCGGCAATTCGGGCGGCAACATATCGGCCGGCGCCTTCGGCGGCACGGGCCCAAAAGGCGAGACTTTGGTCGTCCTGCCGGGAATCAGAATCGCAGCCGATATCGCCAACAATTCTTTGGTCATCTACGCCAATCAGGCGAATTATCATCTGATCGGGCAGCTGCTTGAGCAGCTTGATCGGCCGCAGCTGCAAGTCGCAATCCATGCCACAATTGCCGAAGTAACGCTGAATAACGATCTGCAGTTTGGCGTTGAATATTATTTGCAGGGCAACAACGGCTCAGCCGGATTTACCACGTCACTGGCGACGCAGGCGCTCAGCGCCGTGCTTCCGGGCGGCAATTTGTTACTCGGTCCGCTGTCGAATCCACGGATAGTGGTCAATGCGTTGCGCAATATCACAGATGTGAAAGTGCTCTCTTCACCGTCTGTGGTCGTACTCGATAATCAGGCCGCTACCCTGTTGGTTGGCGATCAGGTACCGGTCGAGACTGCGAGCGCCAACGTCCTCGCCGCGACGACCAACACCTCGAGCACGGTTGTCAATTCCATCAACTACATCAATACCGGAGTGATCCTGCGCGTGCTGCCGCGGGTGAACGCAAATGGTCACGTCATCCTAGACGTCGAGCAAGAGGTCAGCGGTGTTGTGGGCACCGGTACGTCCGCGCAGTCGCTCACGCCAACGGTGTCGCAGCGCCAAATCAAGAGCTCAATTTCAGTAGCAAGCGGACAAACGGTCCTGCTTGGCGGCTTGATCACCGAGACGCAGCAACGCACACGCAGCGGCATCCCCGTTCTTGAGCAACTGCCTGGAGGGGTTGGCAATTTGTTTTCGAGCAACGACCGTTCGACGACGCGGACCGAGATTATCGTTTTCATCCAACCGGAGATCATTCGTAACAGTGTTGACGCCTCAAAGGTCGCCGAAGAGCTAAGGGCAAAGTTGCGGGGCTCTGCCGATGCCACTTTCCAGAAAGGTCCGTCGCTCTTTGGGGATCCGCGATTTGCACAATGAATTGCAGGACATGGCGGTGACCTCCATCCTGGAGAGGAACCTCTGCCTCCAATAGAGCCTCGGCCATGGTTTGCAGATCAGGGCCTTGCAGCCTGGGGCGCCGCCGCTTTGTGCGCATTTATCGCCAGTGTGGCGGCCGCCCCCACCCTGTCTGGTCTGCTGGGGGGCGGCCTTGCCGTCGTGATGGTCGCGATCGCCGCAATCGACGCACGGCAGTTCGTTATCCCCAACAAGCTCGTGCTGGCGGCTCTGGCGTTGGGTCTTCTCGAAGTATCCCTCGCTCGAACGGGACCGACTGTCGCGAGTATCGGCAGTTGCGCGCTCCGGGCGCTCCTGGTCGCTGCGTTATTTCTCGGTTTTCGACTGGTTTACCGAATGATCCGGGGCTTCGACGGACTGGGGCTTGGTGATGTCAAGCTTGCCGCAGTCGCCGGTCTATGGCTCGATTGGTTTAGTGTCGCCATTGCAGTCGATATTGCGGCTTTGGCGGCGCTGACAGTCGTGCTGGCCGTCAGGGCACGAGGTCAGCAGATCACCGGGAAAACGAAGGTGCCATTCGGGCTTTTCTTCGCGCCTGCGATTTGGCTGTCGTGGCTGTTTGGCGCAATCATCTCGCGGATGGGATGACCGCTCAGCGTACGTCGTGAAGGACAAACGACGTTTCGATGACATTCCACGCTTTCCTGAATGCTGCTTGCGGCGTAAACTCGTGCCGAGAACGCTCCACCCACACGCCATAGACCGCCTTAAACTGGGTCCATCAATTTAATTTGGCCCACTTGAGCGCCAGCTGCTGGGCGGTCAATAACTGCCGCGGCGTCATCTTGCTTGCGATCGCATCGCGCAGCGTCGTCTTAAAGTCGCGATCTGCTCCAACCGCTTGGGCGGCGGACAGATTCAGCCACAGATAGGAGAGGACGTAGTCGCGCGACACGCCTTGACCCTTGTTGTAGGCCATCCCGAGTGCAAACTGCGCATCCGCGTTGCCGTGGGTCGCGGCGCGGTAAAACCATTTCGCGGCTTCGGCATAATCTTGAGGCACACCGCGTCCGGTCGAGTATAGCCAGCCCAACCGCGTCTCCGCGGCCGGATCGCCGCGCCGAGCGCGGGCGAGAATGACAGTGATGGACTGCCGGTGCACCGAAGCGTAATCGAGTGCGCGCCCGGCGGCGGTTGCATTTGAAATCGCTCCACACGAGACCCCGAGAACGACGGCAATGCAAGCTGTGCCATTCTTCAGTTTGCGGCCTTCAACGAACCGCAAAAGCTCCAATGCGAGCCTGGCAACAATCGCAAAACACGGGACACTGAAAACGCTACGCACGTTCAGATCTCTGCGAGAGCGGCCGTGACTCGCCGCGCTAAACGTCCATCGCCGCGGAAGGGTATAGGCCGGTGAGAAACTCCGCAACTTGAATCTTCGTGCGCCGCGTGACGACTTGCACAACGCCACGTCCGCGCCGGCACTCTGCGGCGGTGATTATCGTCTGGGCAGCCTCGATTGCCAGCCGGCGACACGCTCGGTGAGCGTTCTTCTTTCGCTGGAAGGATGCTGTTCTGTGTCAGTAATCGAGGCAGAACGGGACCAAAGCCCAGACCACCACCCCTTTTCGTGTCATCACACGTTCCCTGGTCCAAACGCAGGCCGCGCCATGGTAGCCAGCGGGAGCATCCTTGAAGTCGGTGACGAGAGGCAGCCCGTCCCCCAGGCGGGGGTGAAACTTGTAAGCGCGCCCGATCGGATAGCCCGGACCGTAATCGCCAGGGAAGCATGCCTCGTCGTGGCAAAACCATTCATGTGCCGTGGCTTGCGATACGCCCGCTATCGCAGCGACAATCACCAACACGATCTTGAATAAGCGCAACATGCGAGTATCGCCTTCACGGAGCCTGAGATAAGGCAACGGCATAGAGGATCGTCGCGGAACCGGCCTGATGTCAACCATCCAATTCTGTCTCGGACCACGAACCGCGCTCAGGCCAGACCGCCCCTCGCAACCCCGGCGGCCGGTCGTCGCGCAACAACACGAAGGGGCACGCAACCGAGGTTGCATGCCCCTTCGCGGAAAGTCAGCTTAATGTGTGAACGAATCGGCGTGGTCGAACAGGTCTGATAGATCGGTTGCGGTTGCCGCGCCACCCAACCAGTTGAAATGATGCTTCGGGTCGACGTCAAAAATCTCCTGCATGGTGCGCAGGAAGGATGAGTGCGAATATTGAATCGCGTTCGAATACGGTACTCCGTTGACGTTTTTATGCACGTCCTTGGAAATGATTATGAACGGAATAGTCCTGCCGGGGTCATCTCCGCCCTCCGTTTCATCCCACCACAGGACGATCAATCCATGGTCCTTGTAGGCGTCCGAGGCCATGATCAAGGGCACGATCCGAGACACGAAATTGTCGCCCTCTGCGACGGCGGCTTGATCGCCCGTGAACTGCCCGTACCCTTTGGTGAGCGACGAGTGCTGCTCGTTGAACTGGTCCGGCGTGATCCAGTTGTAGTCGGCCACTGTATTGTTCGCTAGGTCGAGCGCCAATTGCTGCAGCGGCGCATAACGCAGCCTGAGGAGATTCGATGGGGTGGTATTGCATCCACCGTTGGTATCGGCGAACAGCGCCATGGGATTGTGCTTGGTCGCGTAGTTATATTGATTTGAATAGTTGTACGCATTGACTCCAGGAGCGGCAGTAAAAACGCCGCTGTGGCTGAAAATTGGAACGGTCCAGGCACTCTCCGGAAGCACCGTATTGCTTGTGAGGTCTACGTCCGTATCCTCCTGATACGACTTCCACGACTTTCTGGCCACGGTTAGAAACGCGCTCAGATGCTGATTGGTGGTCTGGACCGTATCCGGAGTGCAATCCGCTGCGTGGTAAGGGTCGTCGTCATTATTCACGCCGAAATTGGTGCCGGCTTCTGCCCAGAGATAGTTGGGCTCCGACGGATGATCACCCACCGCCGCGTTGATGTACCCCCTCGCGTAGGCGACTTGGTTGCTGATGCCGGACGTGCCATTCACCAGGCTATTGAGGAACGGCGCGGCAATGTTCTGAAAGAGCTGCTGTGGGCTGGTTTGAGTACCGGGCTGCGTCCAGTTGTGATTCTCCATCGCGATCACGAATACCTTTTTCACGCTATGATCGCTATCATGATCGTCGTCCGCATGAACGGGGATCGTTCCGCACCCCACTGCTCCAGCTAGTGCTAAAGCCCAAACCGCCCGTTGAAATTTTGGACTAGGCATAATTTTCTCTCCTCGCGAGCATCGTTGGTCGATGCCGCGCAAAGGTGTCAGGCCAATATTTCGCCGCGATGGCAGCGGCATGACAATGAAGGGCTATGGCAAGCTTTATGATTCCCCCCAGCCCAGGACATGATCGTCGGCACCGAATTGGCAGCCGCCGAACGAATCCACGTGAAGCCGGTAAATTCCCCCGCGGCCGGCGCTCATCGACACGGTCGGCCTCTTACTGGTAGCTTTCGGTATCCAGGCAGGCGCTGATTTGGGCCGATCTATCGGACCTCGCGGGGCAGTTCACTTACGGCGAGAGAGCTATGCGCGCAGCTTTATTGATCCCTGCCCTATTCGTAATGGCCGGCGTGGCGAACGCCCAGGTCGGGCTGACCGATCAAGAGGTCGAAGGATGGCCGCCGGTTCCGCCTATCAAGGACCAGTCCGCCATCGGAAGCTATTGCATCCACCGCAACCTGCTCTACTCGATGGGTGATGTTCTGTGCGCAGGAGGGCAAGGCCTCGTGTGCGTTCCGTCGGCCGGTCCCGGTACTGGAGGACGAGCGTATTGGTCTTCCGTCCCGGTGAGCCGGGGCGACGTCAATTGGACACCGCCTGCTCATTGCGGCAAATGAGGCCGGCGGCCGGTTAACGCGGCCGCCAGTCCGCACCTTCAGAGTGTGCTCAGGAAATTCACCAAATCCTGTTTTTGCCGATTGGTGAATCCGATCTTGAAGCGCTGGTCGTAGAAGTTGACCACGTCCATCAACGTGGCTGCAGAGCCGTTGTGGAAATACGGTGCCCGCGCCGCCAAACCGCGCAGAATCGGCCCCTTCAGCTTGCCGATGTCGGCGCAATAGCCGCTGATCATCGCACGGCCCGGATCTGTCACGACGAAAGTCTGGCCGGCAAGCGGGCCCGCGATGCATTTCAACGTGAACACCGGCAGGCCGGAGATGTCGAGCGCCGGAGGTGCGTTGGCGCCGGCGTTGGCAATGCCGATGTTCAGTGGCGCCTTGACCGAATGGTCGCCCACGTTGGGCGTATCGTGACAGGTGCCGCAAAATCCCGAGACGTTCTGCTGATTAAGCACGTCATTGATGCCGGCCACACCCGTGATGTTGATCGGGGTATTGTTGAACACTTCCTCGCCGCGCGCGATCGATTCGCGATCCAGCGTTTCGAAACCGCGGCCGGTCAACCCGAGCCACGGCTTGTAGACATCGAAGATCGCCGGGGTAAAGGCCGTGCCGTGCGGATTGTTCCCGAATGGATCATTCACGCCGATGAAGAAATTCGCAAGCTGCAGCGAGAGCGCAACGGGACCGCCAGTCGCGCCGTCGTCATGCAAATTCTGCGCTATCTTGTCGAATTCCTGCGCGGTAAATATGCCGCTCTCGAAAGCCACAATCTCAGCTACCTGAGCTGCAGTTGGCGCCGCATTGGCCTGAGCGTGACCGAGCGTGGCGTCCGTCGCCTGACTCGCCAGACTCGGCTCGCGGCCATCCCACATGATTGTCGACAGGAAGCCGAGGTTGGTCGATGGCAGCGGCCGCCGATACATAGACATGATACCGGCCGTGGGGCTGGTGAGGCCAGTTTCCGGATTTGTGGTGCAATTGTACGGATCGGCCACACTCGTCACCTGGAACTGCGACCCTGACAGGAGGGGCAGGCCAATGCGAATTAGACCCTTCTCCAGCAGCAACTTGTAGGCCCGCAGTTTGGCCGCATATGTCGAAACATTGTCGGTCGGACAAGTGGCGCCATCGACCAACCTGAAGATCGGGTCACTGCCGCTGCTACGCGCAAATCGTGCTTGGACGCTTGCAGCACTCACCCCCCAGCCATTTGCGGGCTGATGACACGTTAAGCACGTGCGGTTGTTGGTCCCCAGATTCTGGAAGAACGCGTTATTTGACGTGATCGTGGCCCCGCCGGGCTGGAACGTGCCGACAGCGCCGCTGGGGTCGGCGTCCAACTCAAATCGTGGAATCATCGGCGGCGTCGGTTGGCTGCCATTGTCAGGGTCCGGGTACCTGCGCATCTTTTGATCGTGGCCGATTGCGCCCGGTTGCCAATTCAACGACTGGCTTGGATCGACCATGCCGGCTACTTGCGCCGTGCCGGCAGATTGCGCCAGAGCGATGCGTGGTACAGCGCCCAAAACACACGCAAGGGCGACACGGGAGATCGTGAGGAGCGATGGACGGAGGCTAGCGGCATGCGATGTCTTCTGCATTTGACCCTCCAATTTTTCTATCGTCTCGCCATTCAACAAACTCGCAGTACCGCGTGCGGCCACGACGGTCGCAGGTCCTGCTCACTGTCCGCAATGTTAGGGAATTTGCCTGCCGACGACACGCTCGCTGCCAATTCGCCCCTCGGGATATCCGGCACATCCCGCTGGCAGCTCTCTGGGTAGACTAGCGTTAGCCGAACTCCAATCCAAGTGGGTTGATGACCCTCGGGATCGCCGCAGCGTTTTGCAGTGCAAACATCTTTGCGAATGTGTAACGACACGAGCATGCCCCTCGCACCCGCGGCAGTTCGGCCCTGCCGCGCATGGGTGGCATTAGGTAACGCAACTTTTCGGCAGTGACTGTGACGTACGACACACGTCCGTCGCTGTGAGCATACGGCGACGCTCGCCGTATCATGCGGACGTTATGCCAATCAGTATCGCACCTGCGGCGGAGAAATAAGCTGCCCGTCGCCATCGACCCACGTGGCGGCCGCCGGCTGGACGTACGGGGGGCTTGCCGCGCCATTGGCATGTTTCGGCGGGGTCGTCAGCTGACCATCACCATCCACCCAGGTGCCAGTGGGCAGCGCCTGCGTCGGATTGGCAGCGAAATTGGCAGCATTGCCTTTGAGGCCTGTCGCCGGCAACGCAAGGATTGCTTTCCGGCGGCGGTCGTCGAAGACCGCGTCGCGTTTGTGAATCGCGCGCAAGGTCCATCCGTCGCGGTCCTGGCCGATCCGAAGACGAATGACGTTTTTGCTCGCTTGGTCGACAAATATGCCGATCGAGTTACGCCCGCCCACGACAGTACCGACCAGCGTCAACGCCGGATGATCGGGCGCTACCGGGGCAGGCGGTCTTGGCGCAACCACCGGCGCCGCGACGACGGCGGCGGGAGGCGGCCGGCGTGATGGGGAAAACAACGGCCGGTCACGTGTCTCGTTCAGCATCCGCAGCGGAATGGCCCACAGCGGATTGCCGGCCGGCATGCGCGTCAGCGGACTTTCAGGTCTGAC
>Ga0265339_10000331_pt1 | contig 38104 bp, 26 predicted proteins | sample 4CB219metaG_FD_202085 | JGI IMG/M metagenome (GOLD analysis project Ga0265339, IMG submission 202085) | Rhizosphere microbial communities from Carex aquatilis grown in University of Washington, Seatle, WA, United States - 4-CB2-19 metaG | ecosystem: Host-associated > Plants > Roots >... | reverse complement strand
AATCTGGCTAGCACGCCAGAATAGAGGCTAAATTGTTATAACGAAAAGAGATAAATGCCGCAAAGGCGGTAAGGGGGTTTGCAGGCCCCTCACTGAGGCCGGGGAAGGGGCTGCTGGTATCGGGTCCGCCCACCTTGGACCGCACGCCCGCTCATCGTTCGCCGCGGCGAACGATGAGCGGGCACATCTTCGAGAGCGGTTGAGCGGGCCACCTGCCTTCAGGGGAGTGAGCGTGATCCGTGTGGTTACGTTTGGGTACGGGGGGGGAGCGGGCGACTGGTGCCGCCGCTCATTTCAAGGTCCGGCTGGCCGGTCCACCATCCGTGAATTTGGGCTCGCTGAGAGTCTGTTACGGCGTCGCGAACGCAGATCGGTGGACGGAGGACGTTTGCGGAGTGTGGCCGGTGTGAGGGTGCTTTTGGGTGAACGCGACGGTTTTGCACATTAAAAGGTGCAAATACGGATAAAAATAGTCAAGTTGGTCTATTTGGCGTGGAAAACGATGATTTAAATGCACTTAGGTTTAGATTTGGGGTCCGAGCCGGGGTCTGGACTGCGGCGGAGGCTTCCCAGGTACCCAAAAGCGAGGGATCCGGGGGCACCAACGCCCAAAAGGGATTCCAAGTGTGACCAATTCTGCACCTTTAATGGTGCAAAAATGGGAAAAACTAGTTGAACTAGTTGATTTCGAGCTTAACTGACTCTTAATAAAACAGATAAGCGTATCCACGCGGGCAAGAGGACGAAGCGGCGAGGGCCAGGTCTTGGGAGCACATCCGGGGGTATGGTCGCGACCTTGCGGGTCGCGACCATACCCGGACTTGTTCGGGTTGGGTTGTTCCCCGGGTTCCGGGCGTTCCTTGCGCAACGCTTCACCCGGGTCTACTTTCTCGGTGCCCCTGGAGGGGCTTGCACGGCGGCGACGCGGACGGGGAGTGGGCCCTTTCTCAAAACCGGGATTCGGGGCGCGCAAGCACTCGCGAGAGGATTGAGATTGAGACACGGGCCGCCCGCCCCGGGCCTCGGTGAATCCCAGGTCCCAACAACGGGGACCCTGGGGCACGCGATCATCGATGGTGAATCCAGCAGCCTGGGACCCGGGCCACCTGCCATCAGGTCAGTCACGGTTCTTGTCCATTTCCGCTCTCCATCTCTCGGCATCCTCCTTGCCAGCTCGCATTTCTAGTTCCGCCCAACGGCGTACAGCGGGAATAGGGTGATGTATGAACTTCTCGGCGTCGCGAGCCTCTTGCTCTTTCTGGCCTGCAATATCGCCGACATAGGTCTGAAGATTATGAACACCAGCAACGAATTGTGTGAAAACAGACTCATCGTCGCCGAACCGTTCAAGCAGTAAAGCTGTTAGTCGGGGTAAGATCGGCTGTCCATTGTCATCGACCCTTGGAGAAGGCACATGTCCAGCGAGTGCCAAAGCCCCCTTTACTCCAACGTTGTCCAGCCATGCAGAAATCACTTCAACCGGCAAAGACAAGAAGAGTCCACTGCGGCCCACAGCAAATTTCCAACCGTTCTCGCTGAGAATCACATCGCCCACCGCCGCGAGCACTTCCGCGGGGTGTTCGGACGCGAGCTGCCCAAGCAATTCATCGCTGATTTCGCGAATATGAAAATTGTCTCCCGTTATGCCACTTACGAGCAGCTTAGCGGCTCTCTCGGGGCCGACAGTCGGCATCGCGCGCCTGACAATTTCGCCCCACCAGAATCCCTGGCCAGCAGATTCTGTAATCGTCTCCGACGCCACCGACCATGCTAGTTCGTCGAACGCTGTATCGAGCTTCGGTGCTTCCGGCCTTGATTGGCCGTGGTATTGATACGCGACGAATTCAATCATTGCTTCAGCGCTGCCTCGGGACGATTCTTTGACAAACGGACGGAGCACCTCCACGGCGGCGGCGACCTCATTGAGCGTCATTCGCCGATTGCCAATCCACACCGTGAAATTCTTCAGGAACAGAGGAGAAAGCTGTTTGGACGCGACCATCTCTAGCGTCCTCTCGAAAGCTCTCCCTCGGTCCCCCAAGACCTGAGCGATATAGAATGCCATCGTCGGATGGGCTGACTGTAGGCTGTCCAGCTTCTCATTTAGCCAGGCAGCATTATTCGCAGACTTCTCGACGCAGCCCACCGCTAGACCGCGGATGAAATCGGCTCTATCCGACCCGAGAGCGTACTGGAGCCCCTTATGAAATAGCGCCTGAGAGTCATCCAACTTTCCAAGCTCAAACCCGAAATCGAACGCCCCGCGTGCCTTTTCGGTATGGAGCCAGGACAAAACCTCATCGAATACCGGATCGCCGGCGCCATAGGCATTTAGGGCCTCTTGCGCGAGTTCCGCCAGAGAATTACGCCACGGTGCTTCTTTCTCGTAGTGGTCCCAAGAACTTGTGCTCACTTGAATGATCAGTCTTCCGACGAGATCGAACGGTGGAAACCCATTGAGCCATTCGGCAATCTCTGCGGACTTATCATCTTTTGCGAGGGCCCGCGGCAGCCCAAATCTTTCCGCTCGCCCGAGGAATAACGTAAATCGAGAATGGAGTTCAGCCCGAACAGAAGCAGGCAGACTATCTACAGGAATGAGTGCCTTAACCTCTGCCAAGAACCCTTGACGTACAAATGCTTCGATCGCATTCAACAAGAGACCATTGGCCACATCAGTGTCAATCCCCGCCATTCGTTCATTGGCAATCTTGAACAGAAGAGCCAAAGTCGACTCGATGTACCGTGAGACATCGCACTGTGTTCTAAATCGCCACTCAGAGTCTGGGATTTTCCCGGCGAAGAGCGCCGAACCGACAAGCCGACTGCCATGAAAGTCATAAAGATCTTCGAGCACTCCGCGAAACAATGGCGGAAGCGGCTCGTGAGACGTCGGCAATCGCGCTTCAAGCAGCTTCAGACGCTCTTCGAAAGGCAATGGGGTCCCAGATAATTGCGGGCGGAACAAACGCTGCCACGTCTTCGTGGCATTGTTACCGATGTTCGGTTCGTTCTCACTTTGAGCTAGGCGGAACAGCATCGCTTCCGCGCCCGGAAAATAGCTTCGGAATTGCGCAAGCTGGTCGGCGATATAGACAAGTTGCCGTCGGGGTTCCGAGCCAAGCCAGTTGCGCTGGGACGATGCGAGCTGTTCATCTGACGCCCGAATAACAGCGTTACTCAAAAAAGGAAAATAGAAATCCGGGTCAACTTCGATCAAGGTTCTAAGCTGAAGAACCTCTGCGAGTCGTCCCAGACTGTCTCCAATAAATCTCTGAGCAAATGACCGAAAAAAGTTGCGTACAATCTCCCGCACCTCCTGGCTAGCGCTACGGGACACGCGAGTGAGGAAACTCTTCTGCAGTTCTTCCGGCAAGGTCTGGATTTGGGATAGAAACTGCTCCTCGCGGCCGCTAGCCCACTGTCTCCACGCATCATCGAACGCTTGCATCGCGATCAGTTCAGGAGTAATGCGGTAGTAGATCGCCGAGCGCTGTACAAATCCTGGGGAATCTTTGAGGGCAGCAAAGGCACGCTCGACGCGTTGGCGATCGAACGTCAGCCATTTACAAAGAGCATCAAGCTCCTCGGAAACTTCCCCCTGTCGGCCCACCCTGGTAAAGAGGGCTAAAGCGCTGACGTATTCCCGGTCTGCGCCAACTCTCTCTTCGTAGTACATCCTCGCATCTAGCTCTGCAGGAGTTAAACCTTGGGCTTGGACGATGGCGCTGTCATGTTCGCAGAGGTCGATAGCCAATCGGAGGTATCCATCGGATAACTGAACGTACGCGCGCATCCGTTCAGGCGCTACACTCGGATAGTTAGCTTGCATGATCTTTTCGATCTCTGTGTTGCTGTAAGGGTCAACTGCGATCTCCGGCGCAACCTGCCGCTCATCTCTCGTTTCGTGTTGAATCGTAAGAACCCGGACGCGCTTCTTATGTCCAGCTAGATTTTGCTTGAGGCGGAATCGTGTCGCCGATGAACAGTCGTCCACAACGAGAATCGCCGCCGAACTTGCAGTATTTGCAAGAAGCGTAGCTATTCCGGTCGCGACTTGCTCGTTGTCGATGTAGAGCACCAATCCTGGCGCGGCCTTTAGGGTAATCAACGCCTCATAAACACAGCGAGTTTTGCCGATGCCAGATAGGCCGATGATGGGGAGGACTGGGTCTTGCGGTTCATGCGAAGGATCAATATGGGCGAGAATCCGGTCTCGATACGATTCGTATGCGACATTGGGAATGAAAGTCTTCGTTCGAGCAGTCGCGGTTTCACCCCATACGCTAAGAGTGGACGTACCCTGCTGCAGTTCCACGCCGCGCATTGCCTGAACAAATGATGGAAAATGACCCGCCATGTGCGCCACGTCCGCAGCCGAAAGCAATTTCGGCGCGGGAGCGGTCTTCAGAATCGCTTCCACTTCAGCCTTGAGCCATCCTTCAATTTGCGTCCGTGAATCTTCTGGGATATGAGCGCATACACAAAGGCGGTAAGCATCGCCCGCCAGGATGCATCCCTTGGCGAACGGCTTATTGACCTCCTTCTTTATAGACACTTCGGTAAGTGTTGCTTCATTGGCGGCTTTGTACTGCCAGATTGACCGCGCCTGAAGGTAACCCGTCCTGTCGGCCGGCGACCCCGCCATGACGCGGGTATCCACGCCTCCATCAGGAATCTCGGTTCTCAGGCACGTTCGCACATCGCTCTCGGGAATTCCCATTTGCCAACACGCGGCCCATAGCAACTCGTTGACGAAGCCCACCCACCCGGCACCACCGGGCTGGCGGAAGCGCTGTACAAGCTCATTTTCGTTTACTTGGAGCATTAGGTTTTCTCGACTCTATAAAGATATGTCCTCACTGCCTCTCGCGGTGGCATTTTTCTCATGGCGATAGCTCTCCCCAGGGTTACTCCCCAAAGTCGGCCAGTCTTGAGGGATCTGTCGCCTGCGTTTTTAGAGAACATGCGCGGCCGTTCTTCGAACGGGGCGCGGGAGCCGGCCTCCTACATTCGATTGTTTGCGGCGGGGCGGAAGAGCTTGATGAAGAGGCCGGGTCTGTCTTCTTCCGGGGGAAAGAACATCTCTTGGGGGGATGAAGAGACTGCGTGAGAACTGCCGCTGCCGGCTGAGGGTCGCTCAAAGGGGCCTGTTTCGTGGACAAGAGCGGCGAGTTGGCGTCGCTTCGCGACATGGCAGGTTGGCGGGTTCGCGGCGCGGATGAACAGCGCGCGGAAAAATGGCGAGAAGGCGATACGGGAAGGAGGGATTCCCTCGGGGCTTAACGGGCTGCGGAAAAAACTCCGAGAGTGCGGGCGGTTTGGAGCAAAGAACCGCCGGGGCTGAAGCCCAAGCCCTTTATTTGGGACTTTCCGGCGGGACTGGAAGTCCCGCCCCTTCGCGTTATCAGCTTCGTGATCGAGTTCTTCCGCAGCGTGTGAAGTCGTGCCCTGACACGTTTCCCTGCGGCGACAGGAGTTCTTTGGCAAGCGGTAAGGCCCGCGTCTTTTTAGCGGTTTCGCGGCGCGGACGAACAGCTTGCTGAAACAGCTTTGTGCGGGGGTTGAAATTGCGGGGGGTGAAACGCGGCCGAGAATCCTGAGTGCGGCGATGGGCGTGGTAGACTCGACGCAAGTTTTCCTGGCCGCACAGTTGCGCTGAATTGGCGGATGCGCGGCTTACCCGTTCTAGCTCTCTGAGTGTGGTTTTTTTGCACGGCGGGAGGCGGGGTTGACGGGCGGCGGCGCTTTCAGATGAGAAACGAACGGAAGATACTGGTTACGGGCGGCGCCGGATTCATTGGAGCGAATTTCGTCCAGCATGCGGTGGCGGCGGGCGACGCTGTGGTGAACGTGGACCTGCTGACGTACGCCGGCAACATGGAAAACCTGGCCAGCCTGGAAGGGCATCCGCGGCACAGGTTTGTGCGCGCCGATATTTGCGACGGAGAGGCGATGGCGGGGGTGTTTCGCGAACACCAGCCGCTGGCCGTGGTTCATTTTGCCGCGGAGAGCCACGTGGACCGGTCGATTGTTGCGCCGGATGCGTTTATCCGCACCAACGTGCAGGGCACGCTGACGCTGCTGGAGCAGGCGCGGCAATACTGGAGCGGCCTGAGCGAGATGGATCGCGGCGCGTTCCGGTTTCTGCACGTGTCAACGGATGAGGTTTACGGATCGCTGGGGGCCGATGAGGCGGCGTTTACGGAAGATCGGGCGTACGCGCCGAACAGCCCTTATGCGGCATCGAAGGCTGCGTCCGATCACCTGGTGCGGGCTTATCATCACACTTACGGACTGCCCACGCTGACCACTAACTGCTCGAATAACTACGGCCCGTACCAGTTTCCGGAGAAGCTGATCCCACTAATGATCCTGAATGCCCTGGAGGGCAAGCCGCTGCCGGTTTATGGCGATGGGGGGAACGTGCGGGACTGGCTGTTTGTGGGCGACCATTGCGCGGCGATTCGCGTGGTGCTGGAGCGCGGGCGGACGGGCGCGACGTACAACATTGGGGGGGATAGCGAGCGCGACAACCTGGACGTGGTGCGGACGATTTGCCGGCTGCTGGATGCGATGCGGCCCGATGCGGCGATTGGGGACAGGAGCAAGCTGATCCGTTTTGTGACGGACCGGCCGGGACACGACCGCCGCTACGCGATTGATGCGGGGAAGATTGAGCGGGAACTTGGGTGGCAGCCGGCGATGGGATTTGAAGACGGACTGCGGCAGACGGTGGCGTGGTACGTGGAGAACGGCCGGTGGGTGGACGATGTGCGCAGTGGAGCGTACCGGGAGTGGATACGGCAGAACTACGAAGAGAGGACGGCGCGATGAAAGGGATCATACTGGCGGGCGGATCCGGCACGCGTCTCTACCCCGTGACGCACGTGGTTTCAAAGCAGCTATTGCCGGTGTACGACAAGCCGCTGATCTACTACCCGCTGAGCACGCTGATGCTGGCGGGGATTCGGGACATACTGGTGATTTCGACGCCGCAGGATACGGGGCGGTTTGCGGAATTGCTGGGCGATGGCGCGCGATGGGGACTGAACCTGAGTTATGCGGTGCAGCCGCGGCCGGAAGGACTGGCGCAGGCATTTCTGATTGGCCGCGAGTTTATTGGAGGCGAGGCGTGCGCGCTGGTGCTGGGGGACAATATTTTTCATGGGCAGTCGCTCTCGGGGCAGTTGCAGCGGGCATGCAGGCTGCGGCGGGGCGCGGTTGTGTTTGCTTATCGCGTGCATGACCCGGAGCGTTACGGCGTGATTGAACTGGATGGGCGAGGCAATGCGGTGAGCATTGAGGAGAAGCCGGCGCATCCGAAGTCGCGGTTTGCGGTGACGGGGCTTTATTTCTACGACAACGATGTGGTGGAACGGGCGGCGTCGCTGAAGCCCTCGGCGCGCGGCGAGCTTGAGATTACGGATTTGAACCGGTTGTATCTGCAGGCGGGAACGCTGACGGTGCAGGTGATGAGCCGGGGCATGGCATGGCTTGACACGGGGACGCACGACTCGCTGTTTGAGGCGTCGACGTTTGTGCAGACGATCCAGCAGCGGCAGGGATTGAAGATTGCGTGTCCGGAGGAGATTGCGTACCGGAAGGGTTATATTTCGCGCGCGGAGCTGGAGGCGCTGGCGGAGCCGGTTTCAAAGAGCGGGTATGGGCAGTACCTGATGGAGATTGCCGCCGAGCCGCTGCTGGACGGGATTAGCGAAGAATGAAGATCACCCAGACAGCGTTGCCGGGCGTGCTTATCCTGACGCCTGAGGTTTACCGCGATGCGCGCGGCGCGTTTTATGAGACGTGGAACCAGAGGGTGTTTGCGGAGGCGGGGCTGGGCGCGGAGTGGGTGCAGGACAACTACTCCTACTCCGTGAAGAACGTGATTCGGGGTATCCATTACCAGGTGATTCGGCCGCAGGCCAAGCTGGTGCGCGTGACCGAGGGCGCGGTGTTTGATGTGGCTGTGGACTTGCGCCGCAGCTCAGCCTGGTTTGGCAAGCATGTTGCGGTAGAGCTGAGTGCTGAAAACGCATTGATGCTTTTTATCCCGGTGGGATTCGGGCATGCATTTGCGGCATTGACGGAGCGGGCGGGCTTCTCGTACAAGGTGTCGGACTTTTACTGCCGGGAAGGCGAGCGCACGATCCGGTGGGACGACGCCGATCTGGCGATCGAGTGGCCGGTGGAGCCGGGGAGAGCGATCGTGTCTGAGAAAGATGGCATGGGGAGCGCGCTGCGCGATGCAGAGGTATTTGCGTGAGCGGGTTGGGCTGCATCCTGATTCTGGGCGCGGCAGGGCAGGTGGGCCGGGAGTTGCAGCGCTCTTTTGCCGGCGCGGGCCCGTTGATATGCCCCGGTATGGATGAGGCCGACCTGGCGCGGCCGGATGAGTTGCGCGCGTTTATGCGAAGCATCCGGCCGGACGTGATTCTGAATGCGGCGGCGTACACGGCGGTGGATCGCGCGGAGACGGAGCGGGATGTTGCGTATGCCGTGAATGCGCATGCTCCGCGGGTGCTGGCTGAGGAGGCGGCGCGCGGCGACGCGCTGCTGGTGCATTACTCAACGGACTACGTTTTTGATGGCGCGAAGCAGGAGCCCTGGACTGAAGACGACGAACCGGGGCCGCTGAGTGTTTACGGGGCCAGCAAGCTGGCGGGAGAAGAGGCGATCCGGGAGGCGGGGTGCAGGTCGCTGATCTTCAGGACCAGTTGGGTGTACGGTCCGCACGGGCAGAATTTTTTGCTGACGATGCTGCGACTGGGCGCAGAGCGCGACCAGCTAAAAGTGGTGAACGACCAGACCGGAGCGCCGACGACGTCGATTGAATTGGCAAACGCCACGCGCACGATTGTGGATGGCGCGCTGAGCGGCAGATATGGTCCGGCGGAAGAATGGGCGGGGCTTTATCACATGACGTGCGGCGGATCGACGACCTGGTACGGATTTGCGCGGGAGATTTTTGCGCGGGGCGGGGAGCTGTTGGCGAAGGCAGCCCCTGAGGTTGTCCCGATTGAGTCAGCGGACTACCCGACGGCGGCCAGGCGGCCAGCGAATTCCATTTTGAGCAATGAGAAACTTCGTATGCGATTTGGAGTGGCGCTGAAGGAGTGGGATGCGGCGCTGGACGAGGCGCTCGCAGAACTTTGCGCCAATCGCAAAGGCGGGACTTAGTTTGGCGGTGAAGTGGGCGGAGCGGTGTGGGCGCGATTGCCGCGTCATTGCACGACGAGGTTTACCGCGGTTGCGCACGTGACTTGCTGCGCAGCGTGACCACTGCCAGGCGATCCTCCGCAGGAGCCCAATGAGGCGGCCAGCGCCAGGGCGGCAGCGAGGAGCAAGGCAGTTCCCAGGAGGCGGCCAAGCCTGCGGCGCATCCGCGCCAGAACCATAAGACCGATAAGAAACGGCACGAGTCCGGCGAGCGAGACGGAAACTGTTTCAATGAATACGACTGTGACTTGATAGGAGCCGCGGGGCGTGGATGCGGCGGTGGAGATGGTGATGGCTTCCGTCGCCGGCGAATATGCGCATTGCGCGCCCGCCGGCAGATTGAGGCAACTGGCTGTTACGGCGGAGACCGCCGAAGGCAGCGCAACGGGATAGGTTGCAATGGAGCCGGCGGTTACGGTTGCCGTGGTGGAAGGAAGAAAGGGCGCCGGGGTTGACGACGATGAAGAATCCACTTCGAACTGAAGAGGATTGGAGATATTCCCCGCGCCTTGGACCGTGAGCGTCACCGCGCCTGGGTTGGCGATGGCCGCAGCAGGCACCTGGGCTTGCAGTTCGGTTGCGCTGAGTTGTTGCGTGGGCAGCGCGGAGCTTCCCCAGAAGACCGTTGAATTGGGATTGAAGCCGCTTCCGCCCAAGATGAGCGTAAATCCGGTTGCGCCCGCATGTGCGCTAACAGGAGACAGGTGGGCGATGGATGGCAACGGAGGCGGCGGCGCAATGGTGTATGCCGCGGAGACAACCGGGCTGGGCAGGCAACAGGAGGCGACGGCGATGGCCTGCAGAGTCTGGGTGACTGCAACCGTGATGGGGGCGGTGTACGCGGTTGAGGCAGCGGTGGGCGTGGAGCCGCTGCTGGTGTAGTAGATGGCGGCGTTGGGCGTGGCGTCAGCGATGGCGACGGTTTGCGCGGCGGTGTAGGTTCCCGACGCGATGCTGAAGGAAGGCGAAGCGGTTACGGGATAAGCGGCCGTTATCACCGTACTGCCGCTGGACGGAGCGTAGTTTGCTCCGCCGCTGTAAGCCGCGGTAACGGTGTTGGCTCCGGCGCTGAATCCGTTGGCGGCATTGACCAGGGTGTTGGCCAGTGCGGCGGTTCCAGCGGTGATGGACACGCTGCCGAGGGCTCGATTCTCCACCGTGAATGCGACCGTTCCGCCGGGGGTTCCGGAGGACGATGCCACCTGCGCGGAGAGATTTGCCGATTCACCCAGCAGCACAGTTGAGGGCGAGGCGGAGAGGGTGGTTGAGGTGGCTGGCGGCGTGCCGTGCCGCACCGCGCCAGACCAGGTGTCAAGCAGATTGGCGACATTGACCGAGCCGATGCCGGTGGCCAGATCGAAACCGGCTCCAGCGTCAAATCCCGAGAGAATGCCGGCAGAGCCCGGCTGCGATTGCGAGCAGTCTAGAGAGCCGCCGACGCAGGCGACGGCATTGGAGCCGGCGGCAACATCGTAGAAGGTGCAGGCGTTTCCGGGCGGGGGCGGGGCAGCGGCGTTGCATGCGGCAAGGCTGACGGAGTTGGCACCATTGACGCCTCCGTACTGGCTCGCAGCGAGCTGATAGAGCATGGCGTTGGCAAGGCCCTGCCGGCCAGCCAGCTTCTGGTTCAGCAGCGCCATGACGCCGGCAAACGACGGCGTCGCAGCCGAGGTGCCCCCCACGGATTCCATTCCGCCGCCGATCCAGAGGATGTATCCGGTGTGAACGGCGGCGGAGAAGGAAACATCCGGCAGATCGCGCGCGCCATCGTCGGGCACGCCGTACACTGCGCCCTGCCAATCCGGTTTGGGCCAGCCGCCGGAACAGGCCTTCACGTCAAAGGGAATATCGACCGTGGTACAGTTGCTGCTTCCGCCGGAACCTGCCCAGAGGGTTCCATTGGCCTGGCTCTCGTTCCACACCTTCTCAGGAATGTAGCCGAGCGCGGAGGTGCCGGGCAGGGGCGAAGAGCCGGATTGCGAAGACCACGCGCCGGAGGCGTCGTAGAACTCCGTTCCTCCCACGGCAACGTTATACGGAGTGGACGCCAGGCCATTCACCTGGAGGCCGTAACCGGCGGCGCCGTTCGAGGCATCGTCGCAGCCGGCGGAACCGTTATCGCCGGCGGCTACCACCACGGTGATGCCCTCCGCCGCTGCCTGCTGCCACAAGCCGGCAAAGAACTGGTTTTCCGACGTGCCGAGAAGTTCCTCGCACAGGCCATAGCTGAGGCTGACCACGTCGGCCAGGTCGTTGTCCACAAGGTACTCGGCGGAAAGATCGACGCCATCGGTTCCGTTGCTGGCCGAAACCAGCAGCAGGACGTTTGCATCAGGGGCCAGCGCGCCTGCCCATTCGGCGTCGAGTGTACTTTCGAGGTCGTCTCCCGCCACTGTTCCCGGATCCGGGCCGTTGACGATCTGCTGGAATTTACCCGCGTAGGTTGAAGTGAGATAGTTGGAGCGAAAGCGGGCCACGTCCGCGGTGGAAACGTCGCTGCGCCCGGCTATGCCGATGGTCACGCCTTTTCCGGTGATGCCCGCATCGATGGCGGGAGTGACGTTATAGATGGTCCAGAAATCGCCGGGAGAGAGATATTGCTGGGCGCCGTCAGCCAGTTCCGGACCTTGAAACCGGTAGGGGACCTCGGGTGGCCATCGCTCAGCCGGGCGCGCAAAGGACTGCTTGATGGAGTCGTGCAGTCCATCGAATCCAGCGACAACCGGCTGGAGAGACGCGGGGACTAAAGGCGCTGAAGCATTGGCGATGAGCGCGGTGCTTCCCACGCGATAGCGGTGCAGCTCGGTGGCGAATGCCTGGCGGATCTGGCCGGCGGTTGCGGAAAACTCGATCACCTGTCTTCCCCGCGAAACGCCGGCCACAGCGATTCCTTGCGAGCGCAGCCAGGCAATCACGCGGTCGATATCCTCCCGCGGCGCTCCGAAGCGGGCGCCGAACTGCTCCGGTGTGAGCCAACGGTGATATTGAGGCGAATGGATGTCCTGCTGTGCGCGAAGCAGAGCGCGGAGGCCGGATTCCTGTTGCGGAGTGCGCCTGAGGATCAAGAGCATGCGCGAGCGCAGGGTGCCGTTGGGAACCGGCCCCAGATCTGACGCAGCCCGGGCCCAGGGAACGCGGTTGCCCGCAAGCTCGATGGTGGGAGAGGAATCCGGCGGCGCCTGCGACGTGCGAGACGAGGAAGTGGACGGAGAGCTGAATGCCGCCGCCGTGAGGGGCCAGAACGGCAAAGCAAAGACCAACGAGACAAGCGGGGCAAGGCAAACAATTTTCCGCTTTTTGCGTTCGAAGCGAAGTGCGGGCGGCTGGGCTCGATACAGGAGTGCGCGCCGGGCGCCGGATTCCGCGCGCGGGCAATGATTCTCCCCGGCAGCCGGGAGCAAGGCGCGATTGCCGGAGACGCAGAAGCTCTGCATCGGACCACGCTGCAAGCCGAACCACCCCCTCCGCCGCTATCAAGCAATCAAGAGAACCATCGGCGTAGAAGGGTGGAAAGATGAGTCGAAAACGGGAGTTCGCGGAGAGCGGGTGGTGGGGAGGACGGGAAACAGCCAGGCCTGATGGGAACGCGAAAGGGCCTGATCATGCCCCTTACTTTTCCGGCGGCACTTATGTTCCGGTGTTATCATCGCTCGGAAAACAGCAGACACTCTCGCGACTGCCGGCAATAACCGCATACAGTCTGGCGCGAAGCTCGGAGGTAAGTCCATGAAGTCCCAGGGATGGATGGTACCCATGGTTTTTGCCGGCGCAATGATGCTGCCCGGTCTCGTCAAGGCGCAGAAGTTCCAGGAGCCCACAAAGGAAGAGTTGCAGATGACGGCCGACGCGAAGGCGCCGGGCGCGCCGGCCGTCTACTTCTACCGTGAAAAGATCACGGACAATTACAGGCACTTTAAAAGCGAGTATGCGCGGATAAAGGTGCTGACGGAGAAGGGCAAGGAATGGGCCACCGTGGAAGTGCCTTACTCCGGCGGCGGCGCGCCCCCGCGCATAGAGGGACGAACGATTCATCCCGATGGCACCGTGGTTCCGCTCACCGGCAACGGCCCCGAACTGCTGGTCCGAAGCAACCGCGAGGGACGCACCGACGTTCACGTCTTCACACTGCCCAGCGTCGAGGTCGGCAGCATTCTGGAGTACCGGTGGACGCTGCCCATGGGTGAGGGTAGCGTGCGCGGCGTAACCAACGATAACCAGGGCTACTATGACTCCGCCCTGGCCAGTTCCGATGATTACTGGGATGTGCAGAAGGCGCTTTTCATTCACAAGGAACACTTCTACTACGATCCTCTGAACGATCTGGAACGGAGCGTGGTGGGGAACCTGAATATAACGCACTACGTGAATGGCGAGATTGCCAGTTATCTTCTCTACTCCGATCACTTGCCTGCCGGCGCGAAGGTAACGGTCAGTCCGCGGAGAGACTACGACCTGGTGGTGCAGGATGTGCCGGCCATCAGTCATGAGCCATACGCGCCTCCGGAGATGGGCACCAGATACGAGGTGCGCTTCTTCTACTCTCCGTATCTAAGCGGCGACGTTTACTGGGAGTCGGAAGGGAAGCGCTGGCAAAAGGAGATTGACCACGCAGCCGATCCCAGCGGGGCCCTGAAATCCGCTGCGGCGGAGATGACCGCCGGCGCCGCTACCGACGAGGCGCGGGCCAGGAAGCTTTATGACGCGGTGCAGGCGCTCAACAACAGCGCGTTCACCGGTGGCGCGGTTCAGGTTCAGGTCTTCGGGGGCAGGGGCGAACGGCGCCCGGCGGACCAGGTATGGAGCGCAAAAGGCGGCACGCGCAACGACATCGCCATCCTCTATCTTGCGCTGGCGCGGGCTGCCGGACTGCGCGCCGATGCCATGGAGATTCCCGACCGCAGGGTGCGTCTCTTCGACCCCGGCTTTCTTTCGCTCTCCCAGCTCAATATCGATATCGTGATTCTGCACCTGGGGGATAAGGACGTATATGTCGATCCGGGGGAGAAGCTGCTTCCGTTTGGCCAGTTGCGCTGGTCGCACACGCTTTGCGGCGGGCTGGCGGAGACCTCCACCGGGGTGAGCCGCGCCCTGCTCACGCCGGCCAATCTGACAAAGGAGGCTATCACCGCGCATGCCGCCAACTTTGTCGTCGATCCGGCGGGCGGCATCTCCGGCACGGTGCAGCTGGTGATGAATGGCCCGGCAGCGCTCGAGTTGCGCCAACTGAATTTGACCGGCGGCGCGGGCGCGGTGAATCAGCGGCTGATGGAGGCGTTCCACCGGCTGCTCCCTCTTACGCTCAATCCGCAAGTGGCCGGCATCAAGGGCCTGGAGACCTCGGAGGGCTATCTTCAGGTGACCGCGAACGTGTCGGGAACCCTGGGTGCCGTCACCGGAAAGCGATTCCTTCTGCCGGCCTTCCCGTTCTCATCCAACGCGCGGGAGCTGTTTGCGTCCCAGGAGAAGCCCGAGTCTCCCGTCGACATGCACTATGCCGAGCAGGTAATCGATGATGTGGTCTATCACCTTCCAGCAGGCTATACGGTGCAGGGGGCGCCCCAGGTTGCGGAGATGCCCTGGCCGGAACACGCCGATCTGGTGATCAAGGTATCGGCAACCGCAAACACTTTGGACGTTCGGCATACCTTTGCCCGCGCGTTTGTCCTGCTGGATGCCAAGGAATACCCGGCGCTGCACGACTACTATGCGAAGCTGGCGGCCAGCGATCAGCAGCAGGTGGTGCTGGGGCAGCTGGCAGGCGGGGGGAATTGAAAGCGGGCGTTGGGAAAGCTGCGCACAAAAACGAAGGGTGACGACCGGGAATTCCGGCGCCACCCTGAAAAGTCACATAGCCAGTGATGAGCGGGCTATTCAAGAGACATGCTCAGACTATCGATCCGGTGGGTCCATGTCTTGAACCCAAAGGGTGATCCCGGCATCCATCCAAAGGATGATTACGGGACCGGTCCGGTTTTGGGAACCGGGCACTCGTCCTGGTTTGTTCCGCCGGCTCGCGGCTGGGCTTGGTTCTGCCAGGCATAGCCGTTGTTTCCTTCCCGCGGCCCGCATCTGGCAAACTGATTTCAGGCATGGTGCTTCATTTCCTCATCCGCGGCCGCGTGCAGGGAGTCGGATTCCGCTGGTTTGTCCAGCGCGAGGCCGGTGAGCTGGGCCTGCGCGGGTGGGTCCGCAACACTGAAGACGGCGACGTGGAAGTGCTCGCCGCCGGTGATGCCGAAGATCTCTCCGAGCTCCGCACCAGTCTCCGCCGCGGTCCGCGCGGCAGCCGCGTGGACAACCTGATCGAGCACCACCTGAAGGAATCTGAAGCCGCCGATCTGGCAGCGTTCCGCATCGATGGCGCCTGGTAAAGGCAGCGTTCGAGGGAGGGGCAGAGTCACCGATCCGGAGCGGTTCATGTTTTCAACCTGCCCGCCGATGAAGCACGTGTTGGCCAGATTGCACCGATTCAGGCCACGGAGGCAAGGCAACCGAGATGGCGACCCAGTATGCCGCGCAAAATTTATCACGCCTTTCCTCCGCGAGCCCCATCCTGGAGATGGAGCCGTTCTTCGAGGGTGAGGTAATCGCCGGGGTCAGCGCACCGTGGCGCAAGTTGCTGCTTCAGGCAGAGATGGCCGCGCCGCACGTGCAGGTGGCATCCATTGAAGGCGAGCCGGGCGTGGGCAAGCAGACGCTGGCGCGCCATCTTCTGAGCCGTTCGCCGCTCGCCGGGACGCCGTTTCAGCGCCGCGATGCGCGGGAGTGGCTGCTGGGCGAAGCTGAGGCGTCCGCGCCGGTTGGGTTTACTTATCTGGACCGTGTGGATCTGTTGGCGCCGCCGGGGCAGGGGCTGTTGCTGGGCGTACTGAAGGCGCTGCAGGATCGGCCTGTGGGGCGGGTACTCCTGGTGGCATCGTCGCAGGCGTCGCTGCGCCAGATGGCCGGTCAGGGTCTGCTGATGCCCGATCTTGCGTTCCGCCTTACCGCAGTCCGATTGGCGGTTCCGCCGCTTCGCATGCGCAAGGAGGACATTCCGCCGCTCTCGCAGGCGCTGCTTGACCGCATTTGCGCGCGCTACCAGCACCGGCAGGTGGAGCTTGGACCGGGGGCTCTGGCGCGACTTTTGCAGCACTCATGGCCCGGCAACGTGCGCGAGTTGGCCAGCGTGCTTGAATCGGCTCTGCTGGAGGCGTCGAACGATGTGATCCGCCCCGGCGACCTGGCGATTCCGCAGATGAGCGAGTTTGCCGTGCGCGAGCCTGAGCCGATTGCGGGTTACGGAGGCAGCCTGGCGCTCGACGACGTGATCCGCCGCCACGTGCAGCATGTGCTGGACCTGAACCACGGCAACAAACTCCGCACCGCCATGCAGCTCGGCATCAGCCGCTCCACGCTCTATCGCATCCTGGGTAATGAAGCGGTGCTGGCGCGGTAGCAGCGCAGTTGTCAGTTTTCAGTTTTCAGTTGTCAGATTTGCCGGCGATTACGCTGAGCCTGTGAGAAAACACCATTGGTGGCGGGAGCTATCCTTGAGCCTGCCGGCCGACGATGGAGCTGAATCCGTCTACGATCAAAGTGATACAGATTGATAGAAAGATCATCCGGTAGAATCCCGCCCCGAGGGCCCCGCTCCATGAAAACGAGAGTAAAGACTCTTCAGTCTATGGTTGTGCTTTTCGCCTCCTTGTACGTTCCGTTCGCTGCATTCGCGCAACCGGCTCGGGGCGGCCCCGACCTCGACGCCCAAGTGAAGAAGATCATGACCGAGACCCACGCCAACGGAATGGCCGTTGCGGTCATCGATCACGGCAAGGTTGGCTATGTGCACGCGTACGGCATCCGCAACGCCAATGGAGATCCGCTGACCGCGGACACGGTTATGTACGGCGCGTCGCTCACCAAGATGGTGTTTGCTTACACGGTGATGCAATTAGTGGATCAGGGCAAGCTGAAGCTCGACACGCCTCTCAAGGACGATCTTGACGAGCCGCTGCCGAGTTATGGAACTGATCCGGTTTTCCCAGACAAGTACGGGCCATAAAAGGATCTGGCCGGCGATGCGCGCTGGGAAAAGATTACGCCGCGTATGTGCCTGACTCATTCCGCCGGCTTCAGCAACTTCTGGTTTATTGAACCGGACCAGAAGCTGCACATCCATTTCGACCCCGGCACGCACTTCAGCTATTCGGGCGAAGGCTTCGTGCTTCTGCAATTCGTGATCGAACACGGCCGCAAGGCGCAGGGCCTGGGGCTCGATGTGGGCGATTTGACCAGGGCCAATTTTGACCGGCTGGGGATGACCCGCACGAGCCTGGTGTGGGCCAAAGACAACCCCGACCCCAATGTTGCCGATGGATGGAACGATCAGGGCCAGCCGCAGGCGCATGACAAGCGCAGCAAGGTGCGTGCGTCAGGCTCAATGAACACCACCATCTCCGACCTGCCCAAATTTGTTGCCGCCCTGGTCAGCGGCGATGGGCTCAGTGCGGCCTCCCGCGCGGAAATCACCAGGCGCAGCCTGCATATCGCCACTGCCGGCCAGTTCCCGCCTTTCCTGCCCGACCTGCCGGTAAGTGAGCAGCGCAAGGATCTGTACGCCGGATTGGGCGTCGTCGTCTTCGACGGCCCTCAGGGGCACGGCTTCTACAAGGGCGGCCACGACGGCCAGACTGCAAACACCGTGGTATGCATCGAGAGTGGTCAGCGCTGTGTCGTGATCCTGTCGAACGATGTTCGCGCCGAGGCAGGTTTCCCCAATCTGGTCAGGTTTATCCTCGGCGACACCGGGGTACCTTACGACTGGGAATATGGCGATCACGCCGGAAAATCGTGAGCCTGCGGTAAGTCTTCCACTACACTTTGGGAGGAGCAATTTCATCCCCGAGGACTTCTCCGTGCGCCTGCTTATCTTCCCCGCCCTGACCGCGACGGTGCTTGCCGCCGCCTGTTCCCTTCCCGCGCACGCGCAAAAGCTCACCGCAGGCCCTCCGCCGGCTAACGCGCCCGTGGCCGAGCGGCGCGACGCCATGAATGCGTACTTCCAGCAGTACTGGGACGCTTATCTCGAGCGCAACCCGGAGTTTGCCTCCGCGATCGGCGACAAGCGCTTCAATGACAAGATCGAGGACTACTCCGTAAAGGCGGTGAACGGCTGGCTGGAGCAGGAACAGAACTTTCTGATGAAAGTGGGAGCGATCGAAACCAATGGCTTCACCGACTCAGAGAAGATGAGCCACGACATCCTGCTCACCGAGCTGGCGGACGATATCGAGGGCTCGGAGTTCAAGGAGTGGGAGATGCCGGTCAACCAGATGGACGGCATCTACTCCACCTATCCGCAACTGGTGGCCGAGCTCAGCTTTAAAGAAGTGAAGGATTACGACGATTGGATCACTCGACTCCGCCAGATTCCCACCGCGTTCGGCCAGGTGACCGAGAACATGGAGATCGGCATGGAGGACCACCGGGTTCCTCCGAAATACCTGCTGGAAAAAGCGCTGGAGCAGGTGAAACAACTGGCGGACCAGAAGCCTGAAGATTCGCCGCTGGCTCTGCCGCTCAAGAAGTTTCCGGCGTCGATCCCGCAAGCCGACCAGGACCGCATCCGCGCCGAGATGCTGGGCGTGATCGCGAAGAAGGTGCTGCCTGCTTATCAGCGGTTTGCCCAGTTCATGGAGGTAAGCTACGTGCCGGCGGGGCGCGCGGAGCCGGGGATCGGGGGGCTGCCGGATGGAGCGAAGTACTACCAATATCTGATTCGGGAGACCACGACAACTGACTTGACCGCCGACCAGATTCACAAGATCGGCGAAGAGGAGGTAGCGAAGGACGAGGCGGAGATGCTGGCCATTGCCAAGAACCTCGGCTTTCAGGATCTGAAGAGCTTCCAGGCCAGCCTGAAGACAAATCCCAAGCTGCATCCGGCGTCGCGCCAGGCGTTGCTTGACGCTTACAAAAGCTATCTGGGGCCGATGCAGGCCAAGCTTCCGCAACTTTTCGGCAGGCTGCCCAAGGCTCCGTTTGAAGTGGTTCCGGTGCCGGATTACATGGAAAAGACCTCGGCCACGGCCTACTATCAACCGGGCTCGCCGGATGGAAGCCGGCCGGGAAGATTGTTTATCGACACCTACGATGCGACCAACCGGAATCTGAATGACGTGGAGGCGATTGCCTACCACGAAGGCTTGCCCGGCCACCATCTGCAAGTCTCAATTGCCCAGGAACTGACGGATATTCCCGCATTCCGTAAGTATGGCGGCTTCACAGCGTACCAGGAGGGGTGGGGACTTTACGCGGAACGGCTGGGCAAGGATGTGGGCTTTTATCAAGATCCGTATTCGGATTACGGGCGGCTGGAGGGCGACATCTGGCGCGCGATCCGGCTGGTGGTAGATACCGGCGTGCACTCCGGACACTGGACGCGGCAGCAGATGGTGGATTATTTCCATGCGCACTCGGCGATTGACGAGACCGATGTTCAGGCCGAGGTGGACCGCTACATCGCATGGCCCAGCCAGGCTCTGGCGTACAAGATCGGGCAGTTGAAGATACTGGAACTGCGCGACAGGGCGAAGAAGGAACTGGGCCCGAAGTTCGACATCCGCGCATTCCACGACGAAATTGTGGATGCGGGCGCCGTGCCCCTTGATATGCTGGACGCGCGGATTCAAGCGTGGATCCGCAGCAGGCAGTAAAACTGCCGCATGGGCACTGCATTGATGAGGAATTCCGCCTTCTTAACAGATCACAGACTGAATTTTGGCTCTTTCTGCCGTACTTTGCTCTCCAGGGAAGCTGCGCGTGAAATGGTTTGAGTCCAGGCCGGCGCTGACGGCGGCTGCCGCCGCAGCTTTAGTGTGCGCCCATGTGTGCCTGAAGGCTGCGTTTCCCCGCGCCGGCGATCCGATCTCCTATACGGCATTTCTGGCGTGTTCCATCTGGGCAGCGGTGGTGTGCGTATTGCGGGCAAGGACGGGCTCGCAACGCAAGCGGCGGATCTGGATGCTGGCCTCGACCGGATTTCTGTTGTATGCCGTGGGCACCGCCTTCTCCGCATACATCGAATTGATCGCCCATGGGCCTACGACCCTGGCCTCATGGGACGATTTCTTCTACTTCTTCTCCGGCGTGCCCTTCCTTCTGGCCATTTCATCGCCGGATGATTCGCGGCTGTTCTCATTGTTCTTCTGGCTGGATGCGGCCCAGGCAGCGGCGGTGGGGTGCCTGGCCTATCTGGCTGTATTCGGAGTTCTGCCCTTTTCCCGCGCGACAGCGCTGCCCATTTCAGTGGAGAGGCTTGTCTGGCTGTTCGCCATTGAGGCAATCGCGCTGGCTGTTCTGGCCCTGGGCCGATGGATTGCGAGTCCTGGCAAATCGCGCGAGCGGCGGTTCTACCGGATGCTGGCGATTTACCTGTGCCTTTCGGCAATCCTGCAGCCCATCTACAACTACCTGGTGCTGAAGTACAACGACGCAGGCGTATGGGATCTGCTGACGGATCTGCCTTTCTGCGTCTTCATTATTGCGGCCGCGTTTCCACGGCCGGACGACACGGTTCCGATTGAGCGGCAGTCGCGCCGGCCCGTATTGGTAATGGTGGATCACGCACGGCCGGTGCTGCTGGGCCTGGCACTGGTGGCTCTGAGCACGCTGGTGATCCGGCAGCACTTTGCGCTTGCCGCCAGCGTCATCCTGGGAACATTTCTGGTGTACGGGGTGCGTTCCGCGGTGCTGCAGAGCCGGTTCATTCAATCGCAAACGGAGCTGGAGAAGGCGCGGGACCGGCTGGAAGATCTGGCCCTTCTGGACGGGCTAACGGGGGTGGCCAACCGGCGATGCTTCGACCAGCGTTTTGCGGCGGAGTGGCGGCGGGCGCAGCGGACTCATTCGCCGCTCTCGCTGCTGCTGATCGACATTGACCGCTTCAAAAACCTGAATGACGCCTACGGTCACCTGGTGGGAGACGAATGCCTGATCGAGGTGGCGCGCACGTTGTCGGCGGTGCTCAACCGTCCGGCCGACCTGCTGGCGCGCTACGGCGGGGAGGAGTTTGTAGCGCTGCTGCCGGAGACCGGCGAGTCTGGCGCGCGAAATGTGGCGGTGAGGATGCAGCGGGCGCTGCGGGAGAAAGACCGGCACCCGGCGCTGGAGCGCGCCGTCACCGTCAGCATTGGTGGAACCACCTGGGAGTTCACGGAGGAATCAACCGCGGAGCAGATAGTGGAGTTTGCGGACCGCGCCCTCTACCAGGCCAAGGCGAACGGACGCAACCGGATTGAATACTGCCCGATGAACGCGCTGGAACAGGGCTGAAGCACAGAGCGGGATTGGGCGTGCCCGCCCAAATACGCGTATCCTGAAGGCAGCAGCAATTATCCTCATCAGAAACAAGGAACAACATGGCCGATATAGCCGTTGAGGCAGCGGAGACGCCCGCACAACTGCCCAATGTGACCGTTGCGCTACTGGGCGCGGGAAAGATGGGCGGCATCCTGCTGCAGGCATTTCTCAAGCAGAACCTGTTTGCCGCGGAGCAGATTCACGCCACGGTGGCGCACGCCGAGCGGGCGCTGGCGCTGAGCACGCAATGGGGCGTGGACGTGAGCACGGACAACCGGGCGGCTGCCGCACAGGCGGATTTGATCCTGCTGGGCGTGAAGCCGTTCCAGGTGCCGGACCTTGTTGAGGAGATACGGCCCGCGCTTACCACCGCCAAGACGCTGGTGTCATTCGCGGCCAGCGTGAAGACGCGCGCGATTGAGGAAGCGGCGGGGATGGAAATCGCGGTGATCCGCGCCATGCCTAATACGCCGTCGGCGCTGGGCGCGGGCGCCGCAGGATTGTGCCGCGGGCGGTTTGTCAAGCCGGAGCAAATGGAACTGGCGGTGCGCATCTTTGAGACGGTGGGGCGCGCGGTGGTGGTGGACGAGAAGCACATGGACGCGGTGACGGGATTATCGGCGTCTGGTCCGGCTTACATTTACATCGTGATTGAGGCGCTGGCGGAGGCGGGCGTGAAGGTGGGCCTGCCGCGCGATACGGCCACGCTGCTTGCGGCACAGACGGTGTTCGGCGCAGGCAAGATGGTGCTGGAGACCGGCTATCATCCGGCGCTGCTGAAGGACGCAGTGACCACGCCGGCGGGCTGCACGGTGGACGGAATCCTGGAGCTGGAAGAGGGCGGACTGCGCGTAACGCTGATCAAGGCGGTGATGCGGGCGACGGAGCGGGCCAAGCAGTTGGCGGCGGGGTAGGAGTCCGGCATGAACATCAAGGGCATGAACATCAAGGAGGGAGCGCGGCGGATGCAGCGCGCCGGCCGCGCGTCGGTCATCATTGCGCTGAGCGCGTTTGCCCTGTGCGCCATTGCCGCCGCCGTGTACGCGTTCCTGCCCTCTAACCAGCACCTGACCGAGGTGATCGGCGTGGTGCTGCCGTTGCTGCTCACCGTGATCTGGATCTGCGCCACTGCGACAGGGCTGGGAATGATCCTGTGGGTGGCCGGCTGGATCCTGGACGGATTTCACAACGAGTAAAGACACGCTGATTGAAGCCCATCGCCCAAGCTCCGCCGCAGCGCCCGCAGTGGCTGCCTGCCTACATTCCTGAACTGCAGGGCCTGCGCGGGCTGGCGGTGCTGGGCGTGGTGTTCTACCACTCGCGGCCGCGGCTTGAAGGGACGCCATTTTACGGCGCGGCGAACTGGGGATGGGCCGGCGTCAACTTGTTCTTCGTCCTCTCGGGATTCCTGATCACGTCCATCCTGCTGGAGTCGCGCGCCAGGCCGCATTACTTCCGCAACTTCTACGGGCGGCGCGCGCTCAGGATCTGGCCGGTGTACGTGCTTACGCTGGCGGTTTGCTACCTGAAGGCGGACTGGTTTGTGGGCGAGCCTGCGGGCCTGGCTATCCGCACGGCGCCGTGGTGGGCGTACATCTTTTTCGTGCAGAATCTATTTCATCTCAATCTGCCGCCGGGGATCGGCCCAACATGGTCGCTGGCGATTGAGGAGCAGTATTACCTGCTCTGGGCGCCGCTGGTTCGGTTCCTCAGGAAGCCGTGGATGCTGGGCAGCGTGCTGGGCGCGGCGCTGGTGGTTTCGCCGCTGTTCCGCATGACTCACTTTGCCTGGATCACGCCGACCGATACCGTGACGCATCTTGACGGGATCGCCATGGGCAGCCTGATCTCTCTCGGCTTGCACACACTGCCGCTGGCGCGGCGCACGTGGCTCCTGCTGGGCGGATGCGGCATGGTTGCCGGATTCGCGCTCGCGGCAACGGTAACCGGCGGTACGGCGTTTCTGGATTCGGCGCTGAGCTGCGGGTTTGGCGGGACGGTGCTGGCTTCAATTGCGTCAACCGGCGCACGCAACCCGCTGAGCGCAGTGCTACGGCGCGGGCCGCTGGCTTACTACGGCAAGATCAGCTACGGCCTCTACATGATTCACATCATGGTGTTCATTTATTACGGCTGGTTCGATCTGCGCATGGACAAATACGGAATGGCCGGGAACCTTGCCGTGATTGGCGTGCGGCTGGCGGCGTCCACGGCAGCGGCAACAGTGTTGTGGTACGGGTTTGAGTCGCGGATTCTGAAGTTGAAGCGCTTTTTCTGATGACAACGGCGCGGAAACGCCTAACCTTGGAAGTGCTGCGCCAATCCAAGTTCCCGGGGGTCTCCAGCCAAATGCGTTTTATGCGTCTCGCGGCGCTTGCAAGCGTCTTAATTACGGCGTGCGCTGCTGCCTGCGGCCAAGCCGCTACTTCCGTAAATTCCTCCGGAGCCGCGCAAACCGCGCAGCAACCGCTGGTGCGCACGGAAACCTACACCGTCCTGGTGGACGTGGTGGCAACAAAGAAAGAGCATGCGCTGGCGGGCCTCGACCGCAAGCAGTTTCACATCCTTGAAGACGGTCACGAACAGACCATCGGCTTCTTCGAGGAGCACAAGCCCATCACTCGCGTGCAGATTGTCCAGCGCCGCGCGTTGCCGCCAAACACTTACAACAATCTCCCAACGCAGCCGCCTGGAAGTGCGGTGAACGTGCTGCTGCTGGATGCGCTGAACACGCCCCTGGGCAACCAGGTGCAGGTGCGCAAGCAGATGATCCAGTTCCTGGAGACGATCAAGCCGGGAACCACGATGGCAGTCTTCACACTCTCCTCGCGCCTGCGAATGGTGCAGGGATTTACCAGCGATGCCGGCATGCTTGCAGCGGCGCTGAAGGGCGCGAAGACGGCGCCGTACCAGTCGCCGCAACTTGGCGCGACCACTGACGCCGGCTTTGACTCGATCGTCAGCGGGCTGCAGATGATCCCGAACACGGGCGCCGATATCGCCGGGATTGAGGCGTTCCAGGCCGATGTGACCGGTTCGCAGACCGACCGCCGTATCGAGATGACGCTGGAAGCGCTGATGCAACTGGCGCGTTATCTCAGCGGGGTTCCCGGGCGCAAGAACCTGATCTGGTTTTCGGGATCGTTCCCCATCCTGCTGGGGCCGGAAGCCCAGGGACCTGCTACCGGCACAGTTACCCGCGGAGATGCCGTGCGGAGTATCAGTCAAATGATGGCGGCGGCGCGCGTGGCGGTGTATCCGATGAGCGCGGAGGGTTTGGCAACTCCAGCCAATCTGGATGTGGCAAACAGCGGACTGGGCGAGGCACCGCGCGATGCAAGCCTGAACAACCGCTTCACGATGGAAACGATTGCCGCAGAGACCGGCGGCTTGCCCCTCTTCAACAACAACGGGTTTGCGCAGGCCGTGGCCAATGCCATTGACAACGGCTCGACTTACTACACCATCGGCTATGCGCCCGCGGACAAAAACTTCCATGGGCAATTCCGCAAGCTTAAGGTGCGGGTAGACGATTGCGACTGCCAGCTGGAATATCGCACCGGGTACTACGCCGATCCGCCCGACAAGCCATCCACCGTGGGAATCCCGCCGGCCAGCGTGATGGCCACGGCGACGCTGCATGGCGCGCCGCCCTCCACGCAGATTCTGTTTGAAGTGCGCGTGCTGCCGGAGACCGATCCGCTGATGAAGGACGTGCATCTGCCCGCACAGCCCATCGGCGCCATGGCGGAGAAGATGAAGAAGCCCTACGCGCGATTCATAACGGACCTCGCCGTGGATCCGCGAACCATTGCTTTCGCCTCTGCCGCCGACGGCACGCGCGAAGATTCGATTGAGTTCACGCTCGTGGGGTATGACGGCGAGGGCAAGCGCGTGAACTACGTGGACCGAACGATCCGCATGGCGCTGACGGCGAGCCAGTACGGGCAAATGTTGTCCTCAGGCCTTCCTGTCCGATTGGCCATGGAGATGCCGGCGGGCCGCGGTTTTCTGGTGACGGCTGTTCATGACAGGAACAGCGCCCGAGTCGGCTCCATCGAGATCCCGCTCACCGTTACTGCAAAGTAACGGCTCCGCGTGTCCGGCCGTTCTTTATTCTCCTTTCAATCAGCGGGAGGATATTGGTAAACGGGAGGCCACCCGCCGGGCCCGTGTGACATCAATCACGCAAGCATGCCGGGTGTCGCTGCTAGCCTGAAAATTGCGCAGACTTCCCTATGCGAGGTGCACTTATGAGCCAAGCTACTGCAATCGATGTGACCGCGAATCACGGTGAGGGTCCGTTGACCCACGATGAACTGGAGCGGATGAACGCCTATTGGCGCGCCGCGAACTATCTCTCCGTCGGCCAGATTTACCTGAAGGACAATCCGCTGCTGGAGCGGCCGCTGACGCTGGACGATGTAAAGCCGCGACTGCTGGGCCACTGGGGAACGACGCCGGGCCTGAACTTTCTTTATCTCCACTGGAACCGCCTGATCCGCAACCGCGACCTGGACATGATCTACATCATCGGGCCGGGACATGGCGGTCCAGGCATCGTGGCCAACACCTATCTTGAAGGCTCCTACACCGAGATCTATCCCTACATTGAGCAGAACAGCGACGGGATCAAGCGGCTGTTCCGGCAGTTCAGCTGGCCATACGGTATACCCAGCCACGTGGCGCCGGAGACACCGGGGTCGATTCACGAAGGCGGCGAGCTGGGCTACTCACTGGTGCACGCCTTTGGCGCGGCGTTCGACAATCCTGACCTGATTGTGGGCTGCGTGGTGGGCGACGGCGAGGCGGAAACAGGACCGCTGGCGACTAGCTGGCACTCCAACAAATTCCTCAACCCCACCACAGACGGTGCGGTGCTGCCCATCCTGCACTTGAACGGCTATAAGATTGCGAACCCGACCATCCTGGCACGCATTCCGCATGCCGACCTTGAAGAGCTGATGCGCGGCTACGGATACGAGCCCTTCACGCTGGAAGGCGACGATCCGCTGACCATGCATCAGAAGGCCGCGGCAATCTTTGACACCATATTCGACCGGATCGCGGCCATCCAGAAAGCGGCGCGCGTAGAAGGCTCGACGGAGCTGCCGCGTTGGCCCATGCTGATACTGCGCACGCCCAAGGGCTGGACGGGGCCGAAGTTTGTCGACGGCAAGCCGGTGGAGAACACGTGGCGCGCGCACCAGGTCCCGTTTGCCGAGTTACGGGAGAAGCCGGACCATCTGCGCCTGCTTCAGGAATGGATGCTCAGCTACAAGCCGGAAGAGTTGTTCGACAAAGATGGCAAGTTCCGCGACGAGCTTGCCGGGCTGGCCCCAAAGGGACGGCGGCGCATGGGCATGAACCCGCACGCCAATGGCGGCCTGTTGCTGAAGCCTCTGCGCGTGCCCAACTTCCGCGACTACGCGGTGAAGGTGGAGAAGCGGGGAGCGGTCGATGTCGAGTCCACACGCATTCTGGGTCACTTGCTGCACGGCGTGATGGAGGCCAACCGCGAGAACCGCAACTTCCGCGTGGTAGGTCCGGACGAGACGGCGTCCAACCGCATTGGCGACGTCATCATCGGCACCGGGAAAACGTGGATGGAGAAGACCCTGCCGGTGGACGAAGATCTCTCTCAAACCGGCCGCGTAATGGAGATCCTCAGCGAGCACATGTGCCAGGGCTGGCTTGAAGGCTATCTGCTCACCGGCCGTCACGGGTTCTTCTCTTGCTATGAAGCGTTCATTCACATCGTGGATTCGATGGTGAACCAGCATGCCAAGTGGCTGAAAGTGACGCGGCAGATCCCGTGGCGCAAGCCCATCGCCTCACTCAATTACCTGCTCAGCTCTCTGGTATGGCGGCAGGACCATAACGGATTCAGCCACCAGGATCCGGGATTCATCGATCACCTCGTAAACAAGAAGGCCGACGTGGTGCGCATCTACTTGCCGCCCGATGCCAACTGCCTGCTTTCAGTGGCCGACCACTGCCTGCGCAGCCGCAATTACATCAACCTGATTGTGGCGGGCAAGCAGCCGGCGCCGCAGTGGCTGCCCATTGATGAAGCCATCAGCCACTGCACCACGGGCGTGGGCGTGTGGAAGTGGGCGTCGAACGACGACGGCGGCGAGCCGGACGTGGTGATGGCCTGCTGTGGCGATGTGCCTACCCTGGAAGCGTTGGCCGCGGTGACTTTGTTGCATGAGCGTGTTCCGGATCTCCGTATCCGCGTGGTGAACGTGGTGGACCTGATGGCGCTGCAGCCGCAATCGGAGCATCCGCACGGGCTGCCCGACGAAGAGTTCGACGAGATCTTTACCAAAGACAAGCCGGTCATCTTTGCATTCCACGGTTATCCGTGGCTCATCCACCGGCTCACTTACCGGCGGCGTAACCATGACAACATCCACGTGCGCGGCTACAAGGAAGAAGGCACCACCACCACGCCATTCGACATGTGCGTGCTCAACAACATTGACCGCTTCCAATTAACCATGGATGCCATTACGCGAGTGCCGCGGCTGGCCGCGCAGGCTGAGGCAGCGCGCCAGTGGTATTCGGAACAGATCCAGCGGCATAAGCTCTACGTGACCGAGCATGGCGACGACCTGCCCGACGTGAAGAACTGGCGCTGGCCTGAAGCGCGGTAGAAGATACTTCGACCGCATGTGCTTTTCGCTCTTTTTTTGACTCAACTTGAGTCCGAGGCAATTCTTTAATGTCATCTCTGCCTGTTCTGGTTTTGAATAGCGGCTCTTCCTCCATCAAATTCGCCATCTACGAGGCCGGCGACAACCGGCGCGACCGCCTCTTTGAAGGCGCGGTGGATGGCATCGGCACTGACCTGGGCAAGTTCTGGATCAAGGATGCGAAGGGCGGCAAGCTGGTGGATCAGACACCTGCGCTGCCCACGCGCGCGGTTGCCTTTGCGCTGGTAGCCGATGCGCTGCGCCGCGACGATTTTCCCCAGCCCGCGGCCGTCGGTCACCGCATGGTCTGCGGCGGACCAACCGTGCTGGATAACCAGCTCATCACCACCGAGCTGATCGACGAGATGGAGCGATATACCGCGTTTGCACCGCTGCACACGCCCATCGCCGTCTACATCATGCGCCAGGCGCTCGAACTGTTCCCCGGCGTGCCCAACTTCGTCTGCCTCGATTCCTACTTTCACCGCACCATGCCGGAGGTGGTGCAGCACATGCCCATCCCGGCGGAATACTCGGCGATGGGTGTACGCCGTTTCGGCGCGCATGGCATTTCCTACGAGTCAATCGTCTACCAGCTCGAGCCAAACGTGCCGGAGAAGCTGGTGGTGGCGCACCTGGGCAACGGCGCTTCCATCACGGCAATTCGCAACGGCCGCTGCCTTGACACCTCCATGGGGCTTACGCCTACCGGCGGCATTATCAGCGGCACGCGCACCGGCGACATCGATCCCGGAGTGCTGCTGTTCATCTTGCGCAAGATTGCTGAAACCACAACCAACTCGGCCGAGGCTGCCGACAAGTTGGAGACCGTGGCCAGCAAGAAGGCCGGCCTGCTGGGCGTGAGCGAACTCTCGAACGACATGCGCGACTTGCGTGAAGCCATCCAGACAGGCAACGCCAAGGCGCGCCTCGCCGTGGACAAATTCGTGTGGACCATCCAGAAGTGGGTTGGCAGTTACTTCGCGGAATTGAATGGGCTGGACATGCTGGTGTTCACCGGCGGCATTGGCGAGAACGACATGGCCACGCGTGCCGAGGTTTGCACTGGCCTTGGCGCGCTGGGGATTCGCCTGGACGCAGAACGCAACAACGTACGCGGTGAAGCAACAATCTCCGCGGATGACTCGCGCGTTGCAGTGCGAGTGATTCCGCCGGCCGAAGACCTGATCATCGTGAATCACGTGTTGCGGCTGTTGGCCGCTTAATCTATCCGCAGATCGCGTATCGCAGCGCGGGCCGCGTTGTATCCGCACATCCCGTGCACACCGCCGCCCGGCGGCGTAGACGCGGAGCAAAGATAGAGTCCAGGCGTTCCTGTGCGGTAAGCGCGCAGGCTCGGCCGGAAAAACGCCTGCCTCAGGTTGAATGCGCCGGCGTTGACATCGCCGCCGATCAGGTTGGCATCCATCGATTCGAGGTCCGCGGGTGACCACGCGCGGCGAGCCAGCACGCAATCGCGGAAGCCGGGAGCGAAACGCTCGATCTGCGCCTCGATAGCCTGGGTGCGGTCCTCGCCGGCGCCATGCGGAACGTGGCAGTAGGCCCACGCGGTATGCTTGCCGGCAGGCGCACGCGAGTGATCGAACAGCGAAGGCTGCGTGACCAGAACGAACGGCTGATCAGCCTGCTTGCCCGCACCCACTTCATGTTCTGCTTCGGCAATCTCGCTGAATGTGCCGCCCACGTGCACCGTCATGGCGCGGCGGCATGCGGCGGCCTTCCACGGAATCGGCGCGGTGAGCGCGTAGTCGATCTTGAATGCACCGGGACCGAAGCGAAAGCGCCCCAGCGCGCGGCGATATCCAGGTGCAAGCCGCGAGCCGGCAATGGTGAGCAGTTGCCGCGCAGTCACGTCGCACATCGTAATCGCCCCGTGCGTGTCCAGCTCATCGAGCGAACCGATGCGCCGCGAAGTGTGCACCACGCCGCCGAATTGTTCCAGCCGGCGAATGAGTGCATTGGAAATGGACTGCGCGCCGCCTTTGGCCACAGGCCAGCCGACAGCAAGCGCAGTCGCCCCGAAGATAAGTCCGACGGCCGCGCTCATCGGCTGATCGAATGCGAGGAGCGAGTGCCCTGCCAGCCCGGCAAACAGCGCTTTGGCGCGCTCGGCGCGAAATCGGCCCGCCAGCATGGCGGCCGAATGCACCGCGTGCAGGCCGAAACGCGCCATCAGGATCGGATGCGCGGGAAAGTGCAACGGCGGCTGCAAGGCATCGGCGGCAAAGTCCCACCAGCGCTCGCCCGCGGGCCGCATCAACTCGTTCCACGCTCGTCCATCTTCGCCTAGCTCGCGCGCCTGGTCCTTCGGCGTGCGCTCCAGCATCACTGCGGTGCCGTCATCCAGCGGGTGCGCCGCGCAAGCATCGCCGTGGATCCACTCCAGCCCCAGCTCCGCCAGCGGCAGCGTGCGGAAAAACGGCGACCCCGCGCCCATGGGATAAACCGATGAGCCAAAATCGTGGCGGAATCCCGGCAGGGTCAGCTCCATGGTGCGCGCCGCGCCGCCCGGCTGCGCCTCGGCCTCGAACACCTCAACGGCAAGGCCCGCCTGCGCCAGGGTGACGGCTGCGGCCAGGCCATTCGGTCCCGCGCCAATCACATTTGCGCGCCGGATTGCGCCGCGCTCGCTCGCCATCAATTGTGCTCCGGGAGTTCATCGGGCGGCGCGGCAATTTCAAACCGTCCGTCCGGGCCGCGCTCCAGCACCGGCGCGTACAAGCCCAGGAATCTTCGTTTCCACCAGTCGCCGGTTTGCCGCTTCTCTGCCATGCTCGTAAACCAATACTGCCACAGCACGGCGCGCACCTGTTTGGGCGCTGCGCCGTCAAAGGGATCGCTGCGGAAGAGCCCCATCACATCGCGGTCGTTTTCGAGCAGCCTCTCCTCGGTGATCGGCACCATCTCGTTCTGCTGCCAATCGCCGAGCGAAGCGAACCACAGATTCCAGTCGAAGCGCGGCTGATAGGGCGCGTAAATGCCCGGCGCTTCATTCAAGAGCTGCGGCTTGTGAGTGAAGAGATACGGCTTCCAGTTCTGGCCATCGTCGGAGCCCTGGAACTCGATCTCGTAGCGGCCGCGCGTCATTACCGCAAAGAGCCCGTACTGGTTGGCAATGCGAAACGGCTCCAGTACGGCTGCCGGTTCCAGCGGCATGAAACGTGTCCCGGAAATGTCAACCAATTCCGCCGTGGTGTCGTAGCCGATCCAAGTCAGCAGCAGAGCGGAGACAATCACTCCGGCAACATGGAACACCCTGCGAACTGCACCACTCTGCACTCGATCTCCCGGTTCTGTGTCGCTTTCGACAGCGGACCGGAACCGCGCCGGGAATACGCGCCGAAGATAGACATCGTCCAGCAGCAGGAACCCAAGGGCCAGCACGATGTAATTGAGAAACGCGTAATTGCCAGTGAGAATGACCACGATCTCCCACGGAGTGACGATGAGAAAGCAAATGAGCCGCACGCGCCGCGGGAAGAACAGCATGAACGCCAGCGCCAACTCCATCCCCAGCGTGAGCACCACTGTAGCGGCCTGGAACCAGTGCGGCAGATGCTGTACGTACCAGCCGATCCACGTGGGCAACGGGCCGTTCTGGTAATACTCGTCCATTGCGGTCAAGTGGCGCCATTGCGGATCGCCGCTGAGCAGTTTCACCAGGCCCGACTCAAAGTAGATGCGGAACCACTCCCATCGCAGAAGCCAAAGGCTCGCACGCGAAGTTGGTTCCGCTGCCGCAAATCCCGGCCACAGGCCGCGTGGCGCAAAGAACAGCGCGATGAATCCGGCCTCCAGCAGCATGCCGTCGGATTGGTAGCCCGAGAAATCCTGCGCCGCAGTGACGAACGAAAGAAAACACGCAAAGCAGATGAAAAGACTGAGCCGCGGCCAGAGATTTAGAAACGCAATGATCGACGCGGCAATCCCGATCCCCATCACAGTCATCATCGCCGTTGAGCTGGACGAAATCCAGAACAGCGTGGGCGCATGCCAGACCCGCGTTGATCCAAAATACTGCGCCACTGCGCGCAGGTAATTCCCCGCCGGCAGAATTCCCTGCGGCCCAATCAATCCCCTAATCTGAAAGAGCAGCGAATAAAACGCCGAGAAATAGATAAGCGCCAGCGCGCGCAGAAACACCCATCGCGCCAGGATCGACTGGCGCGCGCCGTCATGCGGGTCGAACCACTTGCGGAGGATCTGCAGTGCCTGCTTCATGGCTGTGTGTAGTAGCCGGCCAAGGTCCGCACCGTCGCGCCGGGCCGGTCGACCTTCACTTCAATTGAACGAAATTGACCCTGCGCTGCGGCGGGCGGTGGGTCGTAAGCAATCGAATAATATCGTTCGCCGTCAGCCAGGCACGTGTTAAGTGCATCCACAAGGTTCTTGCTCTTCTCCAGCGCCAGCCCGCCGGTCTGCTCGGCGAGCGCCGGCAGCTCCAGCGCCGCCTCCTGCTCCGGCAGGCTGGCGCCCTTCAGGTTTCCCTGCAATCCAGCTCTGCGAATCCCCTGCGCACGCTCGAATTTTCCCCACGAAACTGCTTCCAGTGTCACCTGGCCCTGCTGCATTCCCGCTTCCACTGCGAAGATCGCGTCTGACAAATCTCCCGCGATCCCTCCACCCATGATCTGGCCCGTGTTCATCTGCGGAGGCAGCGGCCACCCTGAACCAGTCCAAATCACAATGGCGCGTCCCTTCACATTCTCCTGCTCCTCGGCCAGCGATTTGAGCGCATTGATCGAATCCGTAAGATGCCCGTTGAGACACGTCCAGCGCGCCAGAGCCGAACTCCCCCGTCCCAGGAACTCCGCCCCGATGCGGCTGTCCCTGATGTCACTGCCAGGCTGCGTGGCGTCGCAGTCTACGCTATAAACCTTGCGCGTGAGCTGAGAAAGGTCCTTCAACAGTGCGTTTCGATCCGTCGTCGGCTTGCCTTCGTTTGTTCCCGCTTGTGACGCGACGGCGATCTCGAGTGGATAGGCCACCGGCCCGTGTCCCTGCTCGAGCCACTTCACGAGTTCCTTGCGCGCCCGATTCACTCCCGCTCCGCCGCCGTTGATCCCGTCGAGCACCACGAGTCCGTGTATGGAGTTGTCCTTTACTTTCGCCGACTGCACTTCGGCAAACAGCGCAAGTTCTTGCGGCAGGCCGTGATCGGAAACAGCAAAATCCTCGGCCTTCAGTCCCGTGACCGGCGTGCCCGATGCATCTGTCACCACAACGTGCAGGTTGATACGCCGCTGCGCCACGTACGTCTGTTCGCGCTGTTCAGCAGTGCGCGGAACCAATTGCGGGCTCTGGCTATTCGGCGCCGGCGTTTGCGCCAGAGCTCTGGCTCCACCAACTGCGCAGACGATAGGGAATGCCCACCAGATTCGCGGCATCGTTCGGCCTCCTGCGGGTTTCGGTCTGCCACGCCGGCCGCGGCTTGCCGACGGCGCGGCCAGGATCGCTTACTCCGTCCGCACCAGCTCGCTCACCAGGTCTTCGCGCCGTCGATTCGCCATCCGGTCAACGTTGGCCAGCACCCGCAGCCACGCAAAAATGGCTCCCGCGGCCAGGACAAGAAAGACGGGAATCGCCAGCCAGATTTTCGTGAAGAGCGAGCACAGCGCCATCACCCCCGCACCCACGCCCAGCACCCCCGCCTGGATCAGCAGGCTCAGCATTGCGTTGGCTTGCGAGCCGCGCTGCCGCCCAATCCGCCCCAGGTTGATGCGGTATGGCATGAGGAGGGAAAACAAATTTCCCGCAGCCAGGTGCGCCGGAACCGCAAAGAGCAGCCAGCACAATGTACCCGCCAGCGCCACCGGCCCGGGCAGTCCAAAGCGCCACGCGGCAATGATGCAGATGAACACTGCTTCGATCCCGAACAAAGCCGTGTGAAAAAGATTCTTGGCCAGCACCACCGTGCGAATCGGGGTGGGCGAAAGAAACAGGATCTGAATTCCCGTGCCCTCCGCGCCCAGGTTGTTGTAAAGCAGTTGCGTGAATCCCACCATTCCGTAAGCAAGCAGCAAAAGCAGCGCAATGGAAAAATTCGTGCTCGAGTGATGGGCGCGGTACATGCTGGAGAACACAAACACCATCAGCAGCGGTGCGCCCAGCGAATAAAGAAACGGCATGGCGCGCATCAGCGTGCGCAATTCCTTCTCCATCACCGCTGCCACCGGGCCTGAGCCGTCAATCAGCCACTCTCCCCGCCGCCGCTGTGCTTCCTTGCGCGACGGCGCTTCACCCAGGCTCTCGCCGCGATACTCCGCGCGCAGCCGCGCCGCCAGCACCCCTCCCGTGCCCAGCATAAAAATACCCAGCAGGCCAAACATCTCCAGCGATCGCAATGGCCTCTGTTGCTCCGACTCCTGCACCATGCCTGCAGCCAGCCCCGGCGGAAGCCACCGCTGCACCTCAACCACCCTGTGTATCCACGGCCCCAGCACAACCTCCCGGTGCAGCCTTACAGCTCGCGCCGCATCGCTGTTCGGGCTTTGATACTTCACCAAACCGGTCGCGGGATTCAGCAACTGCATCGACATCAGACCCACGAAAAATACTGCCGTCACAATCTCGCGCGTGCGCCGCTGCGCCAGCCAGCGGTCAATCCAGGCAAAAATGGCGCGCACCAGCAAAACGTTGAACGCCGCAAAAACCAGCAGGGCAAGCGCCATCCAGCCGAACATGTCGGGCCGCGCCAGGCTCGCGCCCGCCAGCAAGCCCGCACAGCAAAACCCGCCCACAATGGTCGAAGCATCCACCAGGCCGAAAATCAGGTGCAGCATGTAATATCCGCCAAAGCTCACCGGAAAGCGCGACAGCCCGCCTGGATCGAACTGCTGTTGAAACGACGCCATCGAGATCGGCACCATCTGCCAGAGGAAACACACAATCCAGAAAAGGATGGGCAGGTACTTCCAATCGCCGTTGCTCACAATCTGGTAAGTGGCCGCGCCCAGGCCAAAGGCGAGGCCCAGTCCCATCACCCCGTAGAGGATCGTCATGCCCACGCGCGCGCCCAGTTCCATCGCGCCCTTGCGGCTGCGCACGCCGTTCCTGAACATGTTCCAGCGCATCCGCCCCAGCGCCGCATACTGCATGCGCGCCAGCGCGCTGAACATGCCCGCATCAACGGGCGCCGGCAAATTGTCCGCTACGCCAGCCATGAAAGCTCCTGCGTAGGCTCCGTGCCGCCCGCTCCCACAATGGAAAGAAATATCTCTTCAAGCGTCAGCTTTTGCCCGCTCTCAGAGCCCGGCAGCGTGCTGGCCACGCCGGCCCTCAACTCCTCCAGCGATCCATTGGCCACCAGTTGCCCCTTGCTGATAATGGCCACGTGCGAGCACAACCGCTCTACGATCTCCAGCACGTGGGTGGTCAGGAAAATCGTCGCGCCCCGCTGAATCATTCCCTGCAACATCGTCTTCAGCATGCCCGCGGCAATCGCGTCCACGCCCTCAAACGGCTCGTCGAGAAACAGCACCCTGGGCCCGTGAATCACCGCTGCCGCCAGCGCCAGCTTCTTCTGCATCCCGTGCGAAAAATCCGTCACCAGCTTGCGGCTCTCGTTCGCCAGTTGCATAAACTCCAGCAGTTCATCGGTGCGCCGGTTGGTCGTCTCCCGGTCCAGCCCATACATCCGCCCCACAAAGCGCAGATACTCGGGCGCGGTCAGCCGGCCCAGCAGCGCCATCCCCTCGGGCACCACTCCAATCTGCCGCTTCACATCCAGTGAAGTTGCCGTAAACGGCTGCCCCAGAATCTGCACTGTACCCGAACTCGGCTCCAGCAGACCGGTCAACATCTTAATGGTGGTGGATTTGCCAGCGCCGTTCGGTCCCAGGAATCCAAAGAACTGTCCTGGCGCCACGCTGAACGTAACATTGTCCACTGCGATTAACTCGCCAAAGCGCCTGGAAAGATTGTGTGTCTCAATAGCCGGAGAATTCATGTGCCGCCAGCATACCAGTGATTCCGCTCAACAGAAAGTGACGACGGCCTGCCGGCCATCCGCCCGCACCGGGCATCTCTCGCCAGCCGGCGAGATTCGGCAGACGAAATATCGTCATCGCGACGACATCCCGGCAGCGCCGCTCGGTCACGTTCGCCAGACTGCCCGAATCGGTAAAGGCGGCATTGCCCCTAAATCCTTTATTGACGCGCTTAGAGCCAATTGCCGTTCAGATACGACGTTTGGCAGATGAAGTGCTTATGGATAAGCGTCCCGGGAATCAGCGCAAAGTAGATGCCCTGATCATGGCGAATTCAAACCCTTCGGTCTGAGGTGGTACATGGCAATTCATCCCAATCCCAGCTTTCCCCTTCTTCCCAGCGATCAGGCTGACGTAATCCGGATCTTCCTTCAACTGATGCGTGAGCGGTATCCCTCCAGCAAGGTGCCGGAAGTCGCCGCCAATCATCCATCCGTATCCCGCAACGGTTCCAATCGCCCCTGGTTTCCCGGCGACCTCCCCGATCTCGATTAACGCCAAAACGGCGAGCTCCTTTTGAATTGCAGAGCGCCCGGCGCAGGTCCGGCCCGGGTTTTGGCCATTTGGACTGAAACCGCACAGAACCCACAACTGGACCTCCAGCTCAGCATCACTGGCTTTCCATTTGAATCGAGAACTGACAGCTGGCCGCTGATCGTCTCTCTCGAGTTTCATCGCGGGACCCCGTTTGCCGCGATCATTGGTTGCTTGCTTTCCGTCCCGGCCAGGATTAGAGAATGCCAAGGCGGCGAATTCCCATGCCGCCCTCATCCAATGCACAGACGCGGAGGACGCTATCTATGAAACGAATCTTAAGAACCCTCGCCGTGGGCGCATTGGCGCTATCCTTCTCCTTTGCACCGGCAATTGTTGCCCAGGACCACCACGACGATCAGCAGCAGCATCGCGATCGGGACCATCGCGACAAATATGTCCACCATGACGACTGGAAGAGGGGCCGGCACATGCGCCATGAGGACTGGGATCGCGGCCGCCGGGTCGACGACTGGCAAGTCCGCCACCTGCGCCATCCGCCTCGCGGTTATGAATGGCGCGATGTCGATGGCCAGTATGTGATGAGCGATTCGAACGGAGTCATCTTCCAAGTGGTCATACGCTGACAACCCCAAGGTCAGAGACCTTCAAACGGTACCCTCAATTCCCTGAAGACGCGCATGGGCGAAGCCGCAGCTTAGCCCATCGCACACTTGGAGTTGTGAACCTGGAAGTCTCAACAACGAACTGAAAACTGACCACTGACAACTTCGGCGTCACCGCGGCGCCAGCGTCGACAGATAGTACCCGAACAGCACCAGGATTCCCGTCACCATGCCCACCGCCACGCGCCGCCGAAATACGAACGATTCCCTCGGGCTGCCGATTCGTGGCACCATCGGCACGGCAAACAACAAGCCGGAAGCGCATCCGCCCAGGTGGGCAAAGTTATCCACCGCAATCCCCGCGCCGTAGTGCGACGTGCCCACGTTGATTGAGAGCCCGATCACGAGGTTGATCACGGCAAAGTAGATCACTGACCGCCGCAGCTTCTTCAATTCCAGCGCCGGCACCGGCAGCCGGGGCGACTTCAGCAGCACAATCAGCGCTCCGGCAATGCCGAACACCGCACCCGATGCGCCAACCGCGGCAGGAAACGGCCCCGAAGGCCTGTAATGGATCCAGTTATAGAGGTTCGATAGAAGGTTCCCCGCTGCCCCTGTCAAAAGATACGCTGCGATGACGCCGAAAGACCCCATCAACGGCTCGGCCAGCAGACCCAAGTTCCACAGGCACCACATATTCAGCGCAAGATGCAGAATGCCGCCATGCACAAAC